>Ga0209404_10000985_pt1 | contig 20678 bp, 27 predicted proteins | sample TroAtlMetagenome_2_FD_187447 | JGI IMG/M metagenome (GOLD analysis project Ga0209404, IMG submission 187447) | Marine eukaryotic phytoplankton communities from Atlantic Ocean - Tropical Atlantic ANT8 Metagenome (SPAdes) (version 2) | ecosystem: Environmental > Aquatic > Marine > Oceanic...
AATACGCATACTGAAGCAACTTTGACTGTCAATCAACACAAAGCTGTGTATAAAATCGTGGAAGATATTAGTAGAATTCAAGCCATGCCCGGCCTTTTTGAAAAAGAGGTTTCAGGTATGGGCTATGCCTTAGCAAAAGCTCAAGATGACTTTATTGTCACCAAGCTTGCTGGTGGTGCATCAGCTAATTATATTGATCTGGGTTCAGACAATACGATTTCTGCTGCTAACCTAAGAACTGCGATTACAACTTTACGCGACCTCGATATTGCTCCTGAAGATGGCGATGTTGCTTTAGTTGTTAACCCAACTGTGTACGCCTCTTTATTTGCGCTGTCTGATTTTTCAGATGCGTCTAAATTTGGAGCCGGTGCGCCAGCTGCTGAGGGAACATATTCAATGATCTATGGTATTCCAGTCTATGCAAGTAGTGCTGTTTCAAGCTCTACCGCAGACGGAACAAATGCTGGATTCATGTTTCATAAGTCAGCAGTAGCCTTTGCTCGTCAGAGTGGGCCAAGGGTTCAAGCACAAGCCAGCCTTGCAAACATCGGAACTGAAGTGGTTTCTGACGTATTGTATGGCGGAGCTACTGTCTTCGATACTCGCATTGTTACATTTAACAATCCTTAATCTGGATTAATTGTAATAACGATAAAAAGGGCGATTTTTTCGCCCTTTTTATTTGTAGTCTATTAGGTCATAATATGAAAGGATTATTTAATATATGGCTACAGACCTTACTTCAGTCGCAATAAAAGATGGATTTTCACAGTTATTGCATTGTGATGGTGGATTGTCTTCGACAGAAACAGCTGTCTTAGATGGTGACGGGACTTCTTCTACACTTTCATTAGGTACGACATCCGCAACTATTGCTGGAAATTTAGTAATATCTGGCAATTTAACTATTTCTGGGACGACAACAAGCGTAAATACGCAAACACTTAATGTTGCTGATAACATTGTCGTATTAAATAACGATGTAACTGGCACTCCTTCACAAAACGCTGGTATAGAGATTGAGCGCGGTACATCTACAAATACATTAATGCGCTGGAACGAATCTACGGATCGGTGGCAGTTTACAAATGATGGTTCCACTTATTACAATATTCCAATTACATCAGAATTAGGTAGCAGTACCTTCAGAACTGTTACTGCTGGTGGCAACACGCTCGGAGCATCAGAAACTCTTGCATTCACAGCAGGCTCTAATGTAACCATTACGGAAAATGCTGGGGCAGTTACTATAGCTGCTACCAATACAAATACATTTAGAACTGTTACCGCAGGAGGTAATACATTAGACGTTGATGAAACGCTTGCATTTACAGCAGGCTCTAATATAGCGATTAGCGAAAGCAATGGTGCTGTTACAATTGCTGCTACTGATACTAATACATTTAGAACCATTACTGCTGGTGGCAACACATTAGGATCAAGCGAAACTCTTGCTTTTGTAGCAGGGTCTAATGTAACAATAACTGAAAGTGGAGGAGCAGTTACAATAGCATCTTCTACAGATTTAAATAGTTTATCAGCAGGAGCAATAAATACATCTAATGATTCTTTTGGTTTCATAGATGCTGATGATAGCAACGCAAGTAAAAAGGAATCTATAGCAGATTTTCTAACAGCTATTGCTGGTAGTGGTATTAGTGCTGGTAGTGGTCAGCTAAGTAGAGATAGCATTGCGTTAGGTGGTTTATCAAATGTAAGCAGTTCTTCTCCAAGTTCAGGTGATTTTTTAAAATGGGGTGGAAGTCAATGGGAGCCAACTGCTGTTAGTGTAATGACAGGTTGGAAGCTACGAGATAGCTCAAGTGCTTCTAACGATAAAACTGTTTCTGAAGGTAAGTTTGTAAAAATTGTAGCAGCTAACTCTGGTTCGTATGGAGACGTTGCTTTTTCAGGTTCTACAGGAGCAACAGATGACCCATTTGTAGTAAGTATATCTGCTCCTAATACTACTTACTCTGCTATGGGAAGTGGTAATAGTTACGCTGCTGGTCTTGTTTTAGCAGGAGCTTCTAATCATCTTAATCAATATTTACGCAAAGACGGAACTTGGACTTTACCTTCTATTCATGTACAGGATGATGATGGGGATTCTATAACTGTAGATATTGATGAACATATCAAAATTACAGGTACTGGTGGTATAAGTACTGATTGGACAACAGATGATGCTGGTGGAGCTGGTAATGCACCTAACATACTTACAATAGGTTTAGGTAACATAACGCAAGTTGGAGCATTATCGCAAGGTTCTATCGCTACTGGGTTTCAAACTATAGATGAAGGGTTTATTGATTCAGATATAGTTCGTAAAAATGCGAATACGACTATTACTGGTATATATACATTTTCTGGAAAAGGTATTGCAATAAACGCTGGTAATTCAGACAATGGAAGTGGGCAAGATGCAAGTTTTTATGTAAGTGCAACTTCAAATAATGATTGGGGTATATGGGTTAATAAAGCCAGTAATGAGTATGGTGTAAAAATAAGCGTTGCAAGTGATAGTAGTCTTGGATTAGCAGTTTACGGAGGAACAACAAAAAAGTTTAGCGTAACAGGGAATGGAGTAATAGACCAAGGAACATGGAATGGTTCTGTTATTGCAAGTGCGTATCTTGACTCAGATACTGCTCATCTTTCAGGCACACAAACATTTAGTGGTGCTAAAACCTTTTCATCAACTACAACATTTTCAAATACATCTTCTTATGGTGATTTAGATATAATACCAACTTCATCTAATGTGTCTATTATAAAACATGATAATGGTAGTGGCTCTCTTACGCTTAGAGGAGACCAAATTAGATTGCAAAATAAAGATGGTGACGATACAGGGTTGACTTATAATGATGGTGCTGGAATTACTTTTGGTGGAAATGTTACGCATGGTGGAAATATACAAACAGCTACAAGCACAGATTATGCAGTATTACATGGCATAACAGGTGGTTTAAGAGTTTTAAGTAGTAGGTCAGGCGACGCAGGTATTTTGTGGACAAATAATAGTGGAGCTTTTAGAGGACAACTTTATGGAGACGGAACCAACTATGGATTTCTTACAGGACATTGGGCTTCTTGGGATATTAAAAAGGTTATTAATGGTCAATTAAGTATTAGAGTTGGTGGTTCTGATTATACAGTATGGCACGCAGGAAATGACGGAAGTGGTAGTGGATTAGATGCAGACACGCTCGATAGTTATCAGGGCAGTAATTATATTGGCAAAAATGGGAATAGTTATTATCGACCTGACACTTGGATTGATTTTGCAAGTAGTGATGGAGCTGGATTATATTGGAGTAGTAATAATGGATCAGGATGGCATTTATACCCTGTTAATTCTAATGATTTTTATATTCGAAGTGGTAATTCTGCACAAGTAGGATTAGCAATGAGTACTGCTGGTGCAACTCGTGGATATTTTTATGCTAACAGTTCTAATCAAATTGGTCTTTTAGATGAAAATGGAAGTTGGGCATTAAAAAAAATTAGTGGCGGTTCAATGATACTCTATGATGATGGAGGTACTACAACTCTTGGTAGTGGTGATGAATGGGGCAGATTGCAATCTGAAAATTATAGTAATGGATTTTACTTCTACAGCGACTCTTATTATAGAGTAGATGGTGCTGATTTTTGTACTTATACAGATGGTGAACACAATTTAGGAGCAAACCAAACAACATATAGATGGAAAAATCTATATTTATCTAATCAAATTGTTGGTGGTTTTGGTGCTATGACTACAGGTGGTACTGCAAATTGGAACGATAGTACAAATGCAAGAAGCGGCGCAGGATATACATTACTTTTAGGAAATCATTCAAACGGGCCAAGTGGTACAAGTGATTATTTTCATCCACATAGCTATGAATACAGCAGTAAAGATGGTGGTGGTAATATGTGTCAATTTGCTATTCCATATATTGTTGGTAATGGTGGCGGTATGTATATGCGTAGCAGGTATAGTGGTAGTTGGAGCGGTTGGATTCAATTCCATGATAATAATAATATGACTGGAATTGATAGAACAGGCAATACTTATGGTTCATTTAATGTAACTGCCGGAAACAATGCTTGGGCAGGAATTACGTATAGTACTCACAGTTCAAAACCAACTATTATGTTTAAAGACAATCATGGTGAAGGTGGTTTATATTATCAAACTTCAGGAGATTGGAGATTGTATTATAGTGTTAGTAACACTTGTATGGGTATTAATAACTCAACTACAAGCAGTTCTTATGGTGCATATGTAACTGGAGGAATATATTCTACAGGAGATGTAGTTGCTTTTTCTGATGCAAGGGTTAAAACAAATGTAGTAACAATAGACAATCCTTTAGACAAAGTATTAAATATGCGAGGGGTTTACTACAACCCTATAAACAAAGAAACTAAAGAAATTGATGATAGGCGAAGAGTTGGTGTAATCGCACAAGAATTAAATGAAGTACTACCTGAAGCAGTAACCTACGCAGAAGATGTTGATGAATATGGTGTAGATTATGGTAAATTAACAGGTATTTTAATAGAAGCAATTAAAGAATTAAAGCAAGAAATTAACGAATTGAAAGGAAGCTAATATGGCTTTAGAAAAAGAAATATCAAAATATGGTTTTACTGCAAACAAAGGTTATCATGTTATTGATTCAGTAAATTATCATAAAAGATTAATTACACCTACTGTAAGTACTGGTGAAAAAAATGCAAGTATGTCTGTAGTATCTTACTCAGATAAAGACGCAAGAGATGCTGGGTCAGAACCAATGAAACAACAAAGTTATCAGTTTGATGTAGAAACAGGTTCAGACGCTGAAGATATTTTAACACAAGCATACGCACATTTAAAAACGCTTGACGAATTCAAAGACGCTACTGACGTATAATGCCTTTACAAAGTTCAGGACAAATATCAATAGGGAATGTAATTAGAGAGGCTTTGTACGGAACAGGCAGCGCTGGGACTACAACTCCTACTACGCTTCAAGTCAATCAAGGTATTAGTTCGTTAAAACAATTAACATTGCTTATAAATGGTACAGGAGATCTTGCTGGAGCGCAAATTGCTGGAACTGCTCAACAATATAATATAGATGCTTGGTTTAATACTGGTAGTACCGACACAAGCGCACCTTATAATCTTGGTGAATGCAGAGGTGCAATTTTAGAAGTTTAAAGATTTAATTTAAAACAAACAAAGGGGAATAACGTGAAAATAAAGTTAGGACAATTAGTAAACTCAATGGAACCATTAAACAATCTATTGGCAGAAAAAATGCCTATATCAACAGCATTTAGGTTGTCGTCCATTGTTAAAAAAGTACAAGGGGTACTTGAAGATTATGATAAGCTTCGAGGCGAACTTATTAAGAAGTATGGCAAAGATGATAAGATTGAGCCAACAGATAAGAACTGGGAAAAATTTGTAAAAGAAATGAATGAGCTATTAGCAACTGAACAAACATTAAGCATAGATAAAATAGATAAATCATCGTTATCTAAATGTGAAATGTCAGCACGCGATTTAATGGCTTTAGAATTTATGATCAAAAAATAAGGATATATTATGAGCATAAGTAAGTGGAGTGCTAACGAAGGTACAAATGTTGGCCTTGGTCAGGTTGGTTCTATCTTTGAAGATGGCACAACTGATCACAATAATTGCGATGTTGTAGCTGTACAATTTGTAACAGATTGTACCTTTACTAAATTAGAGCCTAAAGCAGTTCAATATATGGGTACAAGCACAGGTTCGGTAACACCTAATGGTGACGCTATTGATAATAATAATACCTTCCCGACTGGAATGGTAATATTCGGTCATTGGGGCCGTGTTCAGTTAGCTACTGGAACTGCTATACTTTATTTAGGAGGCTACAATTCTTAGATTTGGAATAGCGTTAGGCAATACGCTTGCTGCTAAGATCAGTCAAGTAAAGGATTTGCTATTTGGCAACCTTCATACAGAAGATGCAAAGAACCTGGTGTCTGAAGATGGCGGGTATTTAATTTTATAGGAGAAAAATATTATGGCTGATGTAAAGATTAGCGAACTAACCGCACAGGCATCTGCTAACGTAGATGTATCAGCAGATGTCCTTGCCTTGGTTGACACAAGTGCAACTCAAACAAAAAAGATTTCAGTAGAGAATCTTTTATCACCGATAACCATAGACAAGTCCGCAGGCACGATCACAGCTTTAGGTACTGTTACAGGGAATGTTGATCTTAATGGTGCTGTACAAATAGATGCTACTTTTACAAGTGGTGTAGATGGGCAAGGGTACGACACTAAATTTTTTGGCGATACTTCAAATGCGTATATGATGTGGGATACTTCAGAAGATGCTTTAGTTTTTGGTGGTTCAGCCGTTATTTCTACGCAAGATGCAACTGTTTCTGGTGTTTTAAAATCAAATGGTGGGGTTGTTTTCAATGAAGATTCAGCAGATGTTGATTTCAGAGTAGAATCAAATGGCAATACACATATGCTATTTGTTGATGCTGGTAATGATAGGGTAGGTATAGCAACTGCAAGTCCAACGCACAATTTAACAGTTGGTGATTCATCTGCATCTGATTTTGTTATTGCATTAAGAGGTGGTGTTGGTGGATTTCTTGGTTGGGATGATAGTGCTAATACTACTATTCTACAAGCCCCTAACACAAGGGCGCTCTCACTTAGGGTAAATAGTGATACTTTTGGTGCAGGAACAGAGGCTATGTCTATTTCATCTTCAGGTAATACTACTTTTGCAGGTACAATAAATTCTACTATTGCTAACACTCAAACCCACTCAGAGAATACAGAACCAAATTCAACAACTGAGTTTTTAACTTTACATAATAATAGTGGTAGTGATGGAGCGCATACTGATAAATATGTAACTATGAAAATGGCTGTTGGTAGTGGGGCAGCTTCAGAAGGTCATTTAATTTATAGAAGCTCTGCTGATAATCAGGGCGAATTTATTTTCAATTCAAGACACGCAGGTAGCACCTACAATGATATATTAACTTTAAAATCAGACAAATCAGCTACTTTTGCAGGTGCAGTTACAGTAGCCACAGCTACAAATTATGCTATGACTATAAAATCTACTGATGCAGATGCTGCTGATATATTTAGAATAATCGCTGATGATGATGGTGCTTTGCTTACTCTTTCAAAAGATGCAAGTGATGATGCTGAATTGTATTTATATGATGGAAGTGGAAATGCTAATGTTCAAATATCTGGAAATAATGTAAGTTATTTTAAAGGTGGGGATGTTGGTATAGGAACAACATCAATTAACTCTAATGCTAAGCTTCATATTAGAGGAGGAGATAGTGGTCAAACATCTTCAAGTAATAATACACAACTTACAGTAGAGGGTAGTGGCTCAGCAGGTATTCAAATATTAGCAGGGACAACAAATGTTGCTGGGCTTTGGATTGGAGATTCTAATGGTTCAGAAGCAGGTGGAAAACTTTATTATAATAATAACGATGATGCTTGGTCATTTTATAACGCAGGAAGTGTAAATTCATTAATTCTTAATGGTAATGGAAGTGCAAGTTTTGCAGCTGCAATAAGCACTCCAAAAGGTGTTGGCTATGTTGTTCATAATGTTACTGTAAGTCCAGGCTCAACAAGTACATATAATTTAAATGGAATGGGTGGAAACTGTGCTATAGGTTTATATGCAGCTGCCTGTATGAGAGAAGGAAGTACTACACAAAACAATACTACTCATATTGGTGTACATCAACATACTCAAGGCTCTAATACTTTTAGTGATTTACTTACACGCACAGATAATGCCGATAGCTCTATTGTAAGGTCAGGCAGTAGTTTAGTTTGTACTAATAATGAAAGTAGTGTTAATCTTCAGTTTATCGTTAAATATTTTAATTTAATATCTTTAGATACAAGCAATAATTTAGCGTAATGCGTAAAAAACTAAACCAATGGGCTGATGCAAGTAAGATACTTCACGCAATGGTTTTGCTTGGATTTGCAATAGCAATTATGGTAAGTATTTTGAGTTGTCAAGATTACCACATAGGCAAGACACGAGAAGAATTGGCACAGGAAATATTTGAGTTAGATAGCTTAATGAAAAGAGTAATCTGGGAAGATAGTTTAGGCTTATATAATGATTGAATTTATGATCGGATTAATTATTGGTATGTTTATTGGTATTGAAGATCTTGGCGAACCAGTACCATATCAAACAGTTACTTATACAGATAGTAGTAGGATCGTGAAAGTGTACAATACCTCTGCTTTTAAATATCGTTATATGCCTAATGCTTATGCAGTTGGTTGGAATACAAATGATTATCGTTATTGGGAAACACGAGAACCTCGACCAATTATTAGAAAGCGTATTATTGTAAACAGAAAACCAAAACCAAAACCAAAAAAGAATGTCGAATAAACCAATAGGACAAGATTCAAGTCTAAATATATCACTACCTATGCTTTTTCAAGCAGTAGGAATTATTGGTGCAATGGTCTGGGGTTATGGTGAGTTAAATGGTCGCATATCATTTCTTGAGTATCAAGTAAGAATGAATGAAGAACATATTGCAACTATTGAGGAAGATGCTAAAGAAAGTCAAAACGCTGAAATACCTGCCGACATAAGACAAAATGAAAAGATTGAAGTACTTGAAGAAGAAGTAGAAAGATTGCGTAATGAGCAAGGCAATAAGTGAAGATGCTCAGATTCACATTTCTGTGGCTTTTCTTATTAAAGCTATGGTGGCAGTTGCAGTTGTTACTGGTTCATGGTATCAAGCGCAAATGAAATTTGCAGAGCAAGATAGAAGAATAAAACATTTAGAAGATAAAGTAGTAGTTCTTACAGCTTCTGTAGAAGGTATGGAGCAAGAGCATATAAAAGAATTAGAACAAACAGTACAAGAACAAAAATCTTTATTGCAAAAAATAGGAATTAGAAAATGATAGAGGCGTATGCGGAGTACGGAGCGGTAGGCGCTATTGTAGCGCTGTTTGGATTTATGATAATTAATTTAATTAAAAGTCAAAAATCACAAAATCAAGATTTAGATAATATTAGAGTACATATTGGTAAAATAGAATCAGCTGTAAAAAATGTCGAATCTATTGTAATAAAATTGATTGATAGAATTGGAAGGCAGGAAGATAAATCTGCAAGTCATAGAGATGCAATTATTTCGGAACTCAATGATGTAACGGACGATTTAGCTTACTTAAAAGGTCGAATAAATGGGCGAGATAAATGAAAGTTGATCAGTACAGAGATGAAGTTAAAACTTTACTTATTAAAGTAGATACAAGGCAAGAAGAAATGTACTATAGAATTTCACGAATAGAGAAACATTTAGAGAAGATGAATGGCAGTATCGCACGGCACGAAGCTTCTTTAATTAAAATCAAAACAGTTGGTATGTTGGCGGTACTAATCATACCATTAACTATAAATGTAATTATGAGGTTTATCTAATGGAAAACTTAATGGAAAATTGGCAAGTAATATTGTCAGCAGCTGCAAGTATTGTTGGTGGTTTTGCTGTATTAGCAACATTTACGCCGAACAGAAGCGATGATAAATATGTTCAATATGTATTAGATTTTATCAACGTACTTGGTGGTAATTTTGGAAAATCAAAAAATAAATAAGAGGGAATTATGATAAAAAAAATTATAGAACGCATGGTTAGAAAGCATGGCATGAAAGGTTTACTAATAAAAGTAGGTGATTGGGCCGTGAAAAGAAGTAGAGGTAGTGATGATGATAAAATATGGAATGATCAAGTAAAGCCGTTTATTAGGGAGAATTTTTAATGCCACGATTTGGCAGTAGGTCAAAAAGACGATTAAGAGGTGTTGACATAAAACTTGTTAATGTTCTTAATGAAGTTGTAAAGCATTATGATATTACTATTCTTGAAGGATTAAGAAGTAAAACTAAGCAAAGAGAGTTAGTTGCAAAAGGCGCAAGTAAGACTATGAACAGTAAACACCTTGAGGGCAAAGCTGTTGACATTGCACCATATCCAATTCCAGAATGGAAACATACATCTGAATTTATATTCATGGCTGGTAGAGTAATGCAAGAAGCTGACCGATTAGGTGTGAATGTGCGTTGGGGTGGTGATTGGAATCGTAACGATAGAACTTCAGATAATAAATTTAATGACTATGTGCATTTTGAAATATACGACAAATAATATTTAATTATATTGTAGACAGAAGGGGGAACTAATGTCAGATATAAGGTCATGTCCAGCGTGTTATTCAACACATTTAATAAAAAAAGGTATACATAGAAAGCGTCAGCGATATCATTGTAATAATTGCGGTAAAAAAACAACATATCCATTAATACTTGATAGGCAGCTATTAGAAGAAAATGTCCGGTTAGCCAAGCAAAAACAATCGCTACAAGATAAAAGCACAGCAGAGCGTAAATCTTTTAGGGAACACGCACGTGTAGAAAACGCTTTATTTGCATTTAATGACTCTTTAATAAAAACTTTAAAAAATTACGACAGATCAAAAAATACAAAAGAACATAGGCGTATTAAAAAAGGCGCTGTAGGCCTTATGCAATTTTCTGATGTACATTTTAACGAATTAGTAGTTCCCACTAATAGTATTAACAATAAATATGATTTTGAAATAGCAGCTAAAAGATGTAGAAAATACGTTTTAAGGGCTACAGAATATTTCAAATTGTTTAAAGTTAAAGAAGTTGTGTTAGCAATGACAGGTGACATGATTAACTCGGACAGGAGGCTGTCTGAATTGCTTAATATGGCTACAAATAGGTCGCAAGCAGTAGTCTTAGCATCTGAAATATTCGCGCACGTTATAGAGGAATTAAATAAAGAGTTTAATGTGTCTGTAACTTGTGTTAGTGGCAATGAGTCCAGAGTGAGGATGATACACGAAACTGACGAATTATTGGCAACAGATAATTATGATTGGACAATATTTAATATACTTTCTTTTATATTTAAAAATTCTAAAGGCGTTAATTTTTTAAGGGGAGCAGCAAGAGAAAATATAGTATCGTGCAATGGTCATAATGTATTAATTATGCATGGTGAGTCTATACCAAAGACTGGAGTTGAAAGGCGCGTACAACAAATAATAGGAAAATGGAATAGTAAAGGTGTTTCTGTTGATTTTATTATTTTTGGTCACTTACATAGCGCACGGATCGGCGATACATACGCCAGATCATCATCTTTAGTAGGTGCAAACTCGTATTCTGACGATAATTTGCAATTAATATCCAGGGCCAGCCAAAATATACATATTTTTCATTGTGATGGTAGTCGTGATTCTGTTAAAATAGATTTACAAGATACTGATAATATAGATTCGTATAATATTGATGAAAGTATTGCTACCTATAATGCAAAATCCGCATCCAAGAATCTTGAAAAAACTGTAATTCATAAGGTAGTCATATAAATTGTAAACCAATTTATGTTTAAGTGAGGATAGTAATGTCAGATACAGAAACTTTAAGTAATCAATTAAATAATTTATTTAACGATTTACGTAAAATAAAAGCAGTAAAGACAAAATTATCTCTGCATATGTATATAGATAATGCAACCGATGATACGACAGAAGCATTTACAGAGCTTATGCTGTTAATAGAACATATGAAAATACCTGATATGGAATTAATTTTTGAAGATGTTACAAATGTAATGATTAACCAAGAAGAAATGGCGAGATCGTAATGTCAACTTTTTATACAAAATTTTGCAATGTAGAATCAGACTTTTATCAAATAGAAAGTCAAATAGATAGTTTTCAACCAAAAAGGGAGTTATACAATGGGTCGTTTGTCGTTGATAGTGGCTCGCGTTACGTGCTTAAAGGCTCTGGTTATGTTGAAAATCTATATGTGGATGGCGAAGATTTAGGAACAAGTAAACAAACACAGATTTCAGATGTATCAAGTGATTTGCGTTGGTACTATCAATCATCAACTGATAGTCTGTATTTATATTTATCCGCTCAAAATCCAACAGCAAGGCTTATACAAGCTGGAGAAGATTGGGACGACTATAAAAAACGCGTAGCAAATGAAAAAGCGGATTTAATATATAGTTATTTAAATAGACCGCTATACAAAAGAACAGGCACAGGGGAACAAGGAACAACAACGCGTGACTGGGATTATATTTTGATTCACAGTAACGCAGCTTTAGCTGTTGCTGAAATTATAAGGCCGTTTGACCCTGAACGCGCTAATTCAATAGAATCTCGAATCATAGATAGAGAAAATGGTACAGGTCTTTTAGATAGATTAAAATCAGGCGAATATAAATTATGGTCAGAGATTAGTCAGTCAGAGCGTGAAGCCAGGGTTATGGAAGTTGCTGTGAATGCTGCTTCTACTGGGACCATTGTAGATACGCGTGGTAGAGCCAGAGGCGTTAGATGGGATTCAGTCAAGTGTATAATCACTCAAGGTGGAACCATAACTCGTGGATCAGAAAACTCAGGCGGTAGCGCTGTGACGTATTCTGTTTATATAAAAGGTGAGTATGGTTTAGGCACAGAGATAGCCGTAGAAAATGAAGAAATAAATTTAGACTACCAGACCCTTGCCTATGGAATACAGGTAAGGTTTAGTCCTGGTTCATATAATACAAATGACCAATTCGCTATAGAACTATCAAGTGATGCGGTAGATAGGCCAGCTGGTTTACGTGTGGCCCAAATGATTAGAAGCTAATGGCTATTACCTATACAAATATTTTCAAAACAAATGTTGCAGACTCCTTAGAAGCAATTATAAAAGCTGAGTTTCCAACAACGCCAATATCATATGGAAAAGATTTACCAATGCAAGGTTCGCAATGGTTTAGACTTTTACCGCAAGTTGATGTAGCTGAAGAGTTACAGACTGACGGAGAAACAAGAAGGTATTCGTTGCTTTTGCGTTACTTAATTATGATAGGCGGACGGGATGAAAAGCATACGCATTTCAACAGGCTTACTTCTATTGGAGAGCGTGTAAAGAGATTACTTGCAAATAATAGAAATTACTCACCGAGTGGCACGTACAAGTTTCATAACCTTGTATGCACGACTATAACGTATGATGCTGATTTGCTTGAAGATGAGGATTTTGATGATTTATCTGCAATACAATGGGAAATAGAACTTTCAGTAGGAGAAGTATTTTAAATGAAATATGTAGCAAAAAAAGAATTACCTATGTCTGGATCATATTGTGGTTTAGACGTAGTTAAATGGAGTCAGTTAAATGCTGGTGAGACTGTCGAACTTGATAGTGTACCAAAGTTAGCTGAAGAATATCTTGAACAAGTAAATAAAAAGAAGAAAAAAGGAGATAAAAAATGAGTCAAGCCGCAAACTTTTCTCCGCAAGAATTCCGAATGGGATTTTTAGCAGAAGAAACAATTGGCACAGCTCTTGTACCCGCATCAGGTAAGAACTTACAGCTTATCAATGTCGATTCAATATCTGCTCCTTCGCTTAATACGGAGATAATTTCTGACGTAAGGTCTGGCGCTGGTAGAACAGCTAAAACTGCCGATCTTTATGTTAATAAGACATTAATGAAGAGGGAAATCTCCTTTAGCGGAACAGCTGATAAAGATACATTACCAAAGCTTATAAGTGCAGTAGCCAATGTAGATGAAGATGGGTCAACAGCAGATTTATATAAAGTGCTTGTATCGCACACACCATTATTTGATATGAAAACAGCTGTACAAAGAACTGATAGTGGTACTGGTGCAACATATTCAAGCGCTTGGAATGGAGCGCCTAATGCTGGTACACATACTGTGTATATTTGGAGTCCAGTTGCAAACAAAAGCATGATATTTCGTGGTTGCGTGTTGCAAAATCTTACTATATCTATGGATATGGCCACAGAGTCGGGTCGATGTAAGATAGAGGGTAGTTTTGTCACAGGCTACACTCCTGACTTGACTGGAGCAGCACCAAATTCAAGTTATGTAACAGCATATAGTAGCGACTATTTCTACTTAACAGAAATGGAAACTCATACAGTTGCTGGTGTAGCAGACCCTGTTATGCAAAGCTTTTCTTTTGCTATAGAAAATCCAACTGAATTTGTTGGTTTTACTGGAGGTACACCTGATCCTGAAATTATAGTAAGGTCAGTACCTGAGATTAGCGCATCATGGGAATCAACATTCAAATATGATAGCGATTCCGCCGGATTGTTTGAAACATATGAAGAAGGCACAAACGCAAGTCTATCATTAAGTGATAGTGCTAATAGAATTGGGTTTACATCTGCTAATAACGTATTAACGTCCGTAGCTTTTGCTGAAAACGCTGCTCAGTACGTAACAGTTGGCGCTAAATCTCTTGCTGGTTCATCTGGAAGTATGTTTGAAATAAAAGCAAAAGACAGTTAATATGAAAATAGAAACCAAACACGGAAACTTTGATATAAACGAAATAACCTATGGGCAAGCTCGCGATTTACACAGAGCTGAACTTAGATCAATGAATATCAGTACTGGGGAGTTAAATGTTGATGGTTGGTGTGACTTGTTAGATAAAGTACAAGAATACGCCTTTGGTGATGATGCTGAAAAAAAATTATCTCACTTAAAACAGGAACATATTGATGTTGTATTATCTGAGATACATAGTTTTTATTTAACACCGCCAAAAAAATAGATAGGCGGCTGAGATTACTTTGCTGGTTCGTTCACATGGGATTTGCGGAATCCCAGTTCCCCGCGAATTTAGCCGAAGGTTCGTACCGCGCTCAGTCGCCAACTCTGTACAAAAAAATAGAGTACGATGATGAAGAAATATGGAATGAATTAGATAGGATTTGCAAAGAGGATGAAGAATCTAAATTTACTGAAGGTCAGCAAATGTACTATAACCATTTCCATTTTGTTAATGGTAAATATTTTCAGGATATTTTTTTAGAAAGATTTATTAATGAATATTATTACTGTACAAGGCTAAATGTGCCACCTGGTAAAGATTTAGAATCAACAAGTGCAATTCGATTACATTTCTTTTCCATTATACACACAGAATTGACAGCAATAGAAGCTAAGAAAAAACAAGATGGCCGTAAATAAAACTGTTATACGAATTGTTGTAGAAGGCGCACCAAACGCAAAGCAACAGTTAGAAAATCTCAAAAAAGCTACTGACAAGGTAAATAAGTCAGGCAAAAATTATAATTTAATGGCTGGGAAAATGCGTGCAGCTACTTCGGGCCTTAGAAGAAGAATAGGTGCGCTTAGAAATAGTATGTTGCTCTATAGCTTTGCTATTGGCTCTACTATAGCAGTATTAAATAAGCTTATAAATATATATAGAGTGCAGCTTGAAAGCGAAACCAAGCTTACTCGAGGTATGCAAAATATTGCTTCTGCAACAGATGGTGCAGCTGATCGTTTAATTGCATTAGCTGGTGCTTTACAAAGAAGCACGACATTTGGCGATGAGCAGATTATTGCTGCACAAGCAATGCTTTCTACTTTTCAGCTAAATGAAAAAGCAATTGCAAAATTAACTCCACGAATACTTGATATGGCAGCAGCTACTGGTCAAGATTTGCAGTCAGCTGCTATAATGGTTGGTAAAGCATTTACAGGCCAGGCTTCAGCTATGAGTAGAGCGGGCGTTATTGTTGATGAGTTTGGTTTACAGGCAGCAAGGACAAACGGCCCTGTTGCTGAGTTTAGTTTTCTTGTAGGTGAGTTAGATAAAAACTTTGGAGGGTTCGCAGAATCATTAGCTAATACAAAACTTGGCAAGCTTGATCAAATGCGAAATCAATTAGGCGACATACAGGAAGAGATTGGTAAAAAAGGTTTACCAGCGATGATTGCTTTAAATAAAGGATTGTTATTTGTTGCAAGTACTTTATCTGAATCTACTGTATATTGGGGAGCATATAAAAAAGCTGTAAAAAATGGCGCAGAGGCTCCTTTTGTAGATGCAAAAAAAGCGTTAGATGATTATAGAAAAGCTTTGCAAGAATCAAATGCAGCTACAAGTGAAGGTCAAGGGCCAGCGGCAGCAGTTTTAGCTACAAAGAAACAACAATTAGATTTATTAAGGCAAGAGTTAGGACTTAGACAAGCTTTACAATTACAGTTAGATGAAAGTCTTTCATTTACTACAACGATGTCAGATAGTGAAATAGAATCTTTAGTCAATAAAAATGATTTAGAAACGCAGTTGCATAATGCAAAATTAGAAAGATCAGTTGCTGCACAAGAAATTGATGTTGCTGGCGCGCAAGTTACAGCAGCGCAACAAGAAGCATTTGTTAAGGCTCGTATGAAAGAAATTGACATAGAGCAAAAAATATCTGAGGCTAAAACTAAATCTGTTTCAACAATGCTTGGTAGCTTTGCAGCATTAAATGAAGCAGCTGGTGGAAATGCGAGGGTTTCTGCAAGGCTTGCACAATCTGCTGCTATTATTGATATGTTTGCTGGTGCTAATAAAGCATTTGCACAAGGCGGTGTTTTGGGTTTTGCAACAAGTGCCTCAATTATCGCGGCTGGTACTGCAAATATTTTAAATATTGAAAAACAATTGGGTAAAATGAAAAAAGCAGCAACTGGTGCAGACTTTGTTACTGAAGGCCCACAAGTTTTAATGGTTGGTGAAGCTGGTCGTGAGCGCGTTAGTGTAACGCCACTTGAAGGCCCAAATATAGAAGGCCCACAACAAGGTGGAGTAAATATAAATATATCAGGCAATGTATTGTCACAAGATTTTATTATGGAGGATGTCATTCCTAAAATTGAAGAAGCAGTAAAGGTAAACCTTGCATAATGCTAACGTATCCTGCTAATTACGAAAGTGCTTTAAATAGTCCATTTAAAGAAAACTGGTTATTTCAATTACATTCAGATGATACAGGTAATAATTTTATACCATTATCATTTAATGACACAACAGTAGGCTCTGTATTCTATTATGGTGCTGTACTAAATAAACCTGGAATACGTGAATCTATAGATTTAAAAAGCTCTAAGGCTAAAACAACAAACCTTTCTATTAGCATACCAAATTTTAATTATAACGGATTAGACATATCTACGTATATGTTAAATACAGGTGGTTCAACACATTATGTTAATAGACCTGTTAAAATTTATTCACAATTAAATGATGCCACAAGTTTAAGTGATTGTTTGCAACTATTTAATGGTAGGTTAAGATATATAAGCTTTACTGGTGACAAATTACAGCTTCAAATAGTTTCAGAAAGACCTTGGGACAACATTGACATACCTAATATATTTTCTACTAATAACGTACCAGTTCCTGTTGTGTATGGCGATTATACTGGAAATACTACATCTAATTTAACAACGTCTAAACAGCTTTATCCTGCACCATTAAGATCATCTGCTGGTAATAACAGTTATTTTCTTACAGCAAATCAAAGCGCAGAAACAGCAAATGCTTGTTTTTACGATAAATCATCTGATTTATTTCCATATTTAAATGGGCAAACAGCGCAAACAGCGCCCTTATCAGTATTTACTGATTCTAAGTATGGAATTAGTATAGACAGGCAATTAGTCAGAACTTTTAGAGTTAGACCTACAGGTATTGTTTCTGCTACAGATTTTAGCGCTACTGCTAACGCAATAGATGGCGATAAAACTACTTTTGCTGAAGACAGCTTTACATCAAGCTCTTCTGCAAGTACAAGATTGCGTGTTCAGCTTCCTAAGATTAGTGGCAAGGTAACTTCTGCGTTATTGTTTGTAAAAGCTGATTTGATTTATACCAATGTTAACGCATCTGGTGACGCGGAAGCAATTCTCGCTGATGACTCTTCAGGGTCATCATCGCAAATTATAAATAACGATAGCTCTGGCTCTACAGTTTCTACCTCTGGTGCAGCTGATTCAAGTGGAAGCGGTTCAGATTATAGTCAAGTTACTATGTCATTGACTAACAATGAATTACCAGAAGAAATAAAATTAGAATTATTATATTCTGTTGATGGCACAGGCACAGGTACAGTACAAGCAAAAATTTATGATATTTATGTAGTTATTGTAAGTCAAAATGATTATGGTAATGAACCAGTAGCAAGCGCAGCTGAATTAGGTGAGGCTGAAAAAGTATATATTGGATCAGACGGATTGACAAAGTCTTGGTCTTCTGGTACAATCACTAAAATACATGACGCACATCGAGATATAATACATAGATTTACAGGTTGGGGTGTAAGCGGTGGTAGCTATACAACACCTGAAAACTGGTCATCTGGTTTAAATATTGATTCAGAGCGCACAGATTGGAATATAAGGCATTGGGTGTCTGAGCCTAAACCATTAAAGACTGTGTTGGAAAAATTACAATATGAGGGTGGTTTTATAGCAAGGTTTAGAGCTAATGCCAGTTTACAATATATTGTAATACCAGCATCACCAAGCGCAAGCGTAACATTGACATCTTCTGATATAAGCAAATTAGATGTGGCCCATGTTCCATTTGAAGAAATACAAACTAAAATGAATATACAATGGAATAAACATCCAGCAAAAAATTTATATTTAAATAGTGCTACATATACTAATGGTGGCAATAATACAAAGAGAACAAGACTAAATATTACAAATGACAAAGAAAATGTTAAGGAAGTTAAGCTTAATGCATTTGCAGACAATACATCTGCACAGAGATTTTTTGATTACTACGATGGCCTACTTGGAGATTTATTTATAAAAATATCTGGTGAAATTGTGAACCCAGCATACTATAAATTAGAAGTAGGCGACTTAATAGCTATAGACAATAGTTTTCCATATGCACCATTTGGTGAAGCATGGTCCGGTAAAATTTTTATGATTACATCAACAAATAGAGCAGCGCATACAATGCGATTTGCAGCAAGGCAAATAAACTAATGGCAAAATATTTTATATATTCTGATCCTAATATATACGACACAAGCGCTGTTGCAGCCGGTACAATATCAGGTTCAAGCACAAAAACTTTTACACCTAATACATCTGCAATCACAAATGTAGGTAGAATAACCGACCAAAATATAGGTTCAGCAATATCTACTGTGGCCCAATACGATACAATACGTATAGATTTAGGCGCAGCATCATCACCTAACGCTATAGCTTTTTACCATACAGCAGCAGATACAAATAATTTAGAAATTGCAGCAAGCAATTCAGCTACTTCATACGTAACAGGTGACCATGTACTATCACTATCTGATGATTTTTCAGAAGGATGGTCTGCTCACGCTATAACTGTTAGCTCTAAAAGATATTTGTTTATATATAATAGTACTGCAAACGACTGGGATTATTGCTCAGAAATTTTAGTTGGAACTAAGTATACCTTTGACAGAAACTACGACTTAGGAGCTAATTTTGGCGCAGAATTTGGCGTAAAAAACACAGAGTCTTATGGAGGTATAGAGTATTCACACAAAAGGTTTGGTAAAAAGAATACGTGGGATTTGCAATGGACACGTCTTTCGAATACCCACATGAACTCACTTATATCTTTAAGAGATGCAGTCGAAGGTTCTCGTTTTAAGTTTTTATATTATGATGATTCTAATTTTTATTGGGTAAGGATGGATGACAAATCTTTACAGAAAAAAGAAATAGCTTATCAAACCTTCAATACAAGGATGAAGCTTAGAGAACAACTTGCTTAATGGCCCTGCCAGAAATATATGCAGATACGTCTGGTATGTATGGACGCTCCGTTGACCAGGGGTACATAGAACAAGGTTCTGGATCAGGCTCATTAACATTTGGCAATGCTCCTGGATTGTTTGGAAGTGAAACAACGCCGTTTGGCGCTTCAGGGCAAGCGCAATTTAGTTTTGTTTCAACATCTAATGTTTTAAATCATGGCAGAGTAAATGATAATCTTGATTCTGCTCCAGCTAACTTTAATAGTAAATATAATGGCGTAAGGTATACGTTATCCTCTGCAAAAGAATGTGATTTTGTAGCATTCTATTGTAGCAAAACTGACAGCAATGCAACTTTTTATGTTTACACATCCACATCGCAAGGCACATCGTTTAGTACTATTGCAAACGCCAGTATATCAGCAGGCTGGAATATTATACCATTTACAGCTACATCAAAACAATACTGGGTATTTCATATACAATCATCGACATCAAGCATGGACTTAGATATTACCGAAATTATTTTAGGTAAATTGTTTACATTTAATCATATGTGGGAACTTAATGGCGAGTTTAAAACAAATGTTAAAAATAAAATATTAGAAAGTTATAATGGAGAAGAGTATTCTTTTAAGCTTTATGATGGAAAAAAAGAATGGAAAGTTTCTTTGCCCAATATAAGCTTATCTTTTAAAAATAATTTAGATACTTTATTTACTGATAATGATTTTAAGAAAAAGAATTTTATGTATAAAGATCAAGACGCTGAAAAGTACTATAGCAGACTCCAATCACCACCAAAATTTTCTCAAATAGCAAGCAATAGGTATAAAGCACAGCTAACTATTTCTGAGTAATTCTTACTCATTCTTAATCATTCTTAAATTATTTCTTGTATATTAATTTCTATGTAAATAACTTAATACCATGTTAACAAGCCGCCTAAGACAATTATTTACCTTTCTC
>Ga0209404_10000986_pt1 | contig 20667 bp, 8 predicted proteins | sample TroAtlMetagenome_2_FD_187447 | JGI IMG/M metagenome (GOLD analysis project Ga0209404, IMG submission 187447) | Marine eukaryotic phytoplankton communities from Atlantic Ocean - Tropical Atlantic ANT8 Metagenome (SPAdes) (version 2) | ecosystem: Environmental > Aquatic > Marine > Oceanic | place...
TTAGAGGTAGCCCACTCTGTCTTTGATTGATCCAAGGGGGGCCATGACTAACGCTACGCATGAACAACATGGCGGCAACGTCAGCAAAGTCAGGGGACAGAAGACTCGTGAATTGTTCCTTGAAGGACTCGCGGAGCATGGAACTATCTCTAAGGCGTGTGCTATCGCTGGTGTCACACGATCCGCTTATGACAAGTGGAGACAAAGGATACCTGACTTCGCTGAGAAAGCTGACTCCATCAGGGCGAAAGCTCTCGCTGACGGCGGTGTAGATAAGTGGGACGGCACGTTTCAAAGTTTCAGAAGTCACTATTTCGGCCACATGTCCCCTTGGTTCCATATCAAAGCCATCGAAGCGTATGAAAACACACCACCCGGAAACATCACCCTCATCCTTTGGCCTCCAGAACACGGCAAAACAACGTTGGCCGAGGACTACTTCTGCTACAAACTGGCGACCAACCCCGAATTCAGGATCACCGTCGGATCTGAGGGCCAAGACATGGCTCGCAAAATTCTTGGGCGTATACGTTCTAGGATGGAACCTCATGGACCTTTCCCTAAATATGTAGCTAAATATGGGCCTTTCGTACCTCAAAACCAGAGTGGTCGTAAAACTGCTCAAGCGTGGGGTGCTGATTATTTTAACGTATTTAAGAAGGCTAGTCACGATGAGCGTGACTATTCGATGGTTTCTTTAGGTTGGAGATCGAAGATCGCTGGTACACGTACCGATCATTTGCATATTGATGATATTCAATCTCGTGTTTCGTTGAACCTTACCGAACAGATGTTCGAGATTTTCCGTCAGGACTGGTTAACCCGTCCGGGTGAGAATGGTCGTACAAGTATTAATGGTACTCGTGTGGGTGAAGGCGATTTTTATGAACGTGTAATGAATGAGATAGATCCAGATATTCTTTCTGTGATTAGATTCCCTGCGATAGTGACTAACGATGAGGGTGAACCTGAACCGTTGTGGCCTGAAATGTTCTCTATGGATGCGCTTGACAGGATTAGACGCAAGGTTGGTGAAGAGGCATGGTCACGTAACTATATGCAACAGCCAAGTTCTTCTGCTGAAGCTACGTTCGATGAGGAATCTATACAGAAATGTTTGAATCCTTTACGTTCAGTGAATCATCATCCACCAAAGGACTGCACTGTTTACATTGGGTTAGATCCTGCTTTGGGTTCTAATAACTGTGTTATAGCGGCTACTCCGCATGAGGATAAGTTAAAGATTCTTTTCGTTAGAGAGGATGTCGGGCTTACCCGTAATGAGCAGATACTAGGCATTGTTGAAGAAGCGATACTTAGATGCGGGCAGAATGGTGCATCAGTATCAGATGTTGTTATCGAAGCGATGGTATTCCAGAAAGGTTTATCTCGTGATGAGCGTCTTATAGAGATGACTGAACGATATGGATTTCGTGTGAGAGAACATTTAACTGGTGTGAATAAGTATGATGAAACTATTGGAGTTCCTTCTATGGCTTTATCGTTTATGCGTGGTGAAATTGACATTCCTTATGCAGATGATCCATCCACACGCCATCAGGCTGATGAACTAATAAGACAGTTGAAAGCATGGCGGCCATTAAAACGTGGTACTAAACTAAGACAGGATCAAGTTATGGCATTATGGTTCATTTGGATACTCTGGCGGCAAAGGAAACAATCATATAGTGTTGACTCTTCACAATTCAGCTTTAAAGGACTACCTTGGAAGACAAGTGTATCTAATAGTAGGGTTTTTTAATGTATACCTTTGATGAAATAGTAGGAATTATAAGACAAAGGCAGGATATCCAAAGTCCTTTATTGGAAAGAATGCTTGAAGTTAAAGAAAGATATAACGGGGAATATGTAATTCCTTTGCCTTCGATGGAGAATGAACCTGTTTTACCTCCATTAACTCCTGCTCTTATAGCAGAGAACATTGATGCTGTAGCTCAACGAGCCTCATCAGTTATGCCTTTCATCGGATGTCCTGCTATAGACCAGTCTAAAGAACGAGGTGTTCGTTCCCGTGAGTACGCTGATATCCGTAGACGCGCACTTGCCGCTACGTGGTATTCTTCAAAGTATAAACTAAAGATGCGTAGGGCATATCGTCATCTAGCTGGATACGCCACATCATGTCTAGTAGTTACTCCTGATTTTGACAAGGGGGTACCACGTATTGATGTTCGTGATCCTCTTGGTGTGTACCCAGAACCTAAAGCATATGAAGATGTAGAAGTTCCACGTAACTGTGGTTTCATTTACGGCAAGTCAGGCGACTGGCTACGTGCTCATTATCCTGCCGCTAGGCAAGAGAATGGTGGACCTGTGCCTTCAGATAAGAACGCCCGTCAAGAATTGTGGGATGTGTGCGAATGGGTGGATGAAGAACACATTGTTATTGGAATAATGGGACCACGTTATAATCATCATAATCAAACCTACCCATATCATAGTACGCAAATAGAACTATCTCGTGCGCCTAACAAATCTGGTATGCCTTGTGTTATAACTCCGGGTCGAGTTTCATTAGATAAGATAGCTTCCTCTGTTTCTAACGTAGTTGGAATCGTAGATCTTATGTCAAAAATGATGGCATTGGAAATACTTGCACAAGAAAAAGCAATCTTTCCTGATAGGTATATAATAGGACGATCGGGTCAGGTACCCATGATCGTCGGAGGTGAATGGAAAGACGGTCGTGAAGGAGAAGTAAATGTACTCCTCGATGCAGAAGCTATCGGCGAATTAAAATCAACTCCTGATCCGAGCACAAACATTGCGATCGACAGATTGGAAAGAAATGCTCGTATTTCAACAGGAACCGTCCCCCAGATTGGTGGAGAAACCTATGGAGCGCTCCGTACCGGAAGAGGAATTGATTCCCTTATGGGCGCGGCGCTTGATCCGCGCATCCAAGAGATGCAAGAGATTATGGAGGCTCATCTTCCTCATCTAAATGAATGCCTGTTCGCTACTTACAAAGGTTACTTTGGTAGCAAACAGTTCTCTATGTTCACTGGCTACGCTGGAGATTTTGGACAAGTAGAGTTCACTCCAAACGAACACTTTGAAACACATGACAATGTTGTTTCGTACTCAATTCCCGGCGCAGACATTCAAGGCACGACGATACAATTAGGTCAGTTGCTTTCAATGAAAGGAATCAGCTTACGTACTTTCCGTACTAAGCATCCATTCATTGAGGATGCTGAAGCTGAAGGACGTAGGGTAGATGAAGAACAACTTGAGGAGGCAGTTATGGCGGCGATACAGCAACAAGCATTGTCCGGTCAGTTGCCAGTGGTGTATGTCTCTAAGATTGAGAAGCATCGTAGGAAGGGTCTTGATATTTTTGAGGCTATCGAAAAAGCCGATAGTGAGATTCGTGAAGAGCAAGCGGCTGTAGCACCACCACCTGAACAGGGTATGGCTATGGCTCCAGAACAAGCACCCGGTTTAGCGGCTGGTCCAGAAGGTATGGCTCCGCAAGGAGGCCCTCCTACTGGTGGGCAAGAGATGACTCCTGAAGCCGCCGCTCAATTAGTGGGTGCATTACAGGCAGGTATCTAATGCCAAGGAAAAGACAAAACGTAGGGTTAGAACACGGTGGCGATTACGGCACTGTTCAAGCTACAGCAGATAGTATGAATCCTAATATGGGTGGGGTACCCCTCCAAGGTGGTGAGGTAGCTCCAGATTTAAGTGGGATGCAACAAGCATCTCCTCCTATTAGACCACAGCGACCAGAGCAACCAACTACGTTAGGTCAACCTATACCTATTGAAGCGGCGCAAGCATTTACTCCACAGGTTAAACCTTTAACTGCACCGGGACAAACCTTTGGGCAAAGACCCTCTATAACTTCTATGCCATCTCCAAAACAAGAAGCCGCTGTATTGGTTTCTTCTTGGGCTTCTGCTACAGGAGATCCGCTACTCGCTGAAGCGGCGGCACAATTAGCTAATGGCTGAACGGGCTGGCAATAGAAAAGCCATAGGAACTTTCCAAGAGTATTCGTCTTTTGATGAAGAGCATTACGGTAGGCGTATGCAACTTTTGCTTAAAGCAGGAGGTGACCGTTATTTAAAAGATGCTCCTGATACTCTCATTGCTTTAGCTAGTTCTTCTAAATCAGATAATGATATGCTTGATACTTTTCTTGATGGTCACACTCAAGTTGATTTCAATATGATGAAAGAAAAAATGGAGGCTATGCCTCACCAGTTACAAGAGGCAGAATTTAATTCTCTTCCTGTAGCTACGCAGAATGTTCTTTTAAACGCAGGGTATGAAATACCTGATGCTAGTAGAGATGCTTTGTGGAAACGTATGTTGACATGGGATATCCCACTATTACCTGAAGAACATTTTGGTTCAGCAGTTAAATGGGGGATGGCTCCTATACGTGCTGTCGGTTTCGTAGCTGGTAAAGCAACAAGCACTCTTTGGGAAAAAGCAGTAATGGAACCTTCACGTTTTGCTACTCGACTTGGTAGAACAGGAGCTTATCTAACACAAAGGTATGGTGGTATTGCAAGTTGGGATCCATTAGCAGGCGCTCAAATGGGTAACCCTGCTAAATGGAGAGAAGCGTGGAATGCGACTAAACGGCAGAACGATTCTTTTTATGCTGGTACGTTAGAAAAATCTATTGAGCTTGTAGGTAAAGAACAAACAAATCTTTTGAGATCATATCTTGCTGATGGCCAGCAAGGAGTTTATGAACTTATTTTAAATCAAGCACAAGGTGATGAACGAACGGCACAAGCAAGATTTGAAGCGTGGCAATCTACGTTAGATAATCAAAATTCTTTAGATGCTTTACAAGTATTAGAGACTGGGAAGCTGACAATCTTTGATGCTTCCATCAGAGGATTTAATGCTGTGTCTCCTTATGATGTTTCTCCTAATAGTGTAGGTGGAAAGATAGTTGGAAGTGTCGGCGCTCTTGGTATAGAGATCCTTTTAGATCCTATGACTTGGGCTGGTGGTGCTTATGTAAAGATTTATAAAGCTATTAAATCTGGTGTGCGGGGTAGTGAGTACACAAAGAATCTAATTGATCTTCAAAGAAGAATTGCTATGACTGTTCGCACAGAGGACAGGATTTGGAAAACGATTAGAGGGGGACAAGGTGGGCAACTTTTTAAAGATTTAAAAGTTTGGAATCCTACTACTGGAACTTTCTCTGATCCTACAGATGAGATTGCTGATTGGATTAAACAACCTAAAAAAGCTCGTGATGCCGCCGCTACCATAGATGGCATTCCTGTTTTCCAACCGCTACGTGATCTATGGCAATCAGCCGCAGTTAGGATAGGAACAAGCCCACTTGTTTTACGCGCACAAGGTCATGCACACAATCGGTTTATTGACAGGGTGACTGATGCTTTCGGAGAGTTAGATGCACAGCAATTAGCTGAGATGCAGTTTAAAAAAACTGAAGCCTACTTAGATGGGTCTAAGACTTGGAAACAGAAACAAGCTGAACTAATAGATGCAGGAGAATTCAATGTAGTTGATCCGATAGGACAGTTGCTACGTGATGTTCCCGGACTGCGTTCAATAATGCCAGACATGCTTAAACATCACATGATGCGAAGGAAAATGAATCTTGTAGTAGATCAAGCGTACATTAATGAAAATGGTTACTTTGAAATCATAGATGATTTTACTGGTGAAATAATCAGTCAAGCTGATATAAGTGGATTCCATAATGTTCCAGATAGTGGTGTGTATGGAAAGAAGTTTTCACCTACAGACGAAGGTTGGATTGTTTGGGATGACATTCTTAAAGATCCAATAGAGATGAGAGGGATGACTAATAGGTCATTCCCTAGTCTTGCAGATCACGAAGGCTACTGGGAATTCTTAGAGAGTGCTGAAGGTATGAAAGGGTTGGCAAGTAGTTTAGGTGGTGTTGATCCTGAAGCTATGTGGATACCTGCTATCTCAGCTTTCGGTGAACAGTGGATTAAAACTAAACGATGGGTTCGGAAGACACAAGACTTTTATAATGTTGACCTAGAAGCTAAAGCTGATATGGCTCGTTTAACTGCACAGTTTTTAGTTAAGCAAGGAAATTATGTACATAGAAAAGTATGGGAAGGTATCGAAGAAGGGGCAATTCAATTAAGTAAAGATATAGATGAACTTGATTTAGACAGACTTCTTAAAGACCCAAGACTCACAGACAAAGCAGAACTCTCTCATAGCTACGATGAGTTGGGGTTGAACCATGACGACTACCAACAGATACAAGACGCAGTAGAAATTTTTGAGAAAGAAGCACCTCTCTTTATTCTTGAGGATGCAGAGATGTCTGACCTTTACCATTGGTATGAAGCTGATGGATGGCATTTCCAAAAAAATCCAGACACAGGTGTATTAGAATTAACTGTAAAAAAACCTCCTGCATTTAAAAAGACTAAAGATCTTTATACAAGAAAAAGAAAAGAGCTAGAAGATAAATACTTTGACTCGAAGATACATGGCGCTGGTAGCCAGAATGGTGAACTTGATTGGTTGACTAGAACAGGTATCATAACGAGATCGACTGCTACAGCTTTGATGTATCATCCTGCTAAGTTCGCAGAGAAACTAACAACCTATGTTCCCAAGGCAAGGCACTTAGATTTAACTGATCCTAATCTTGGACTTCAAGAGTTCCAAGCATTAGTTGATATGGGTGTTCTAGCTGATATGCCACGGACACAGATAGATCACTTCTTCCGTGACTACGTTCTAGGCAATGAAGCTGATAGGTGGAGAGTAACTACAGAATTTTATCTTGACTTCTTAGGTAGATCAGGAGCTATCTTAATGGGTGGTTCAGATGTAACAAAATTCATCGAACGATTTGTTAGACACGGCTACCATAAATATGGTCAAGTAGCAGAAGACTTTGTTGGAATACATGGTCTTAATGTTCGTGTAGCTGTTCATCCAAGCCAAGAACATTTAGCTCAGTTTGCTAAAGCAAATGTAATTCCTGATTACAGAGAGTTGGCGGCTGTTTCAAGATACATGTCTATGTATAGAAGACTCGGATGGGGGCTACCGTTACCGCAGATAGATAAGTTTATTGCTCGTGCTTGGCGACCAGCAGTTCTATTACGATTAGGTTACGTTGCTCGTAACGGTGGGGAAGAGCTTGCTACATGGTGGTGGCGTGAAGGTCCTACTAATTATTTGAAACAGAAGATGGCACGTAAAGCTGTAGATATGCATCCAGTATGGGATGAGTACGGTCGCCGTGTAATGATGAAAGGTACTGACAAATTAGCTGATGGTCAAACTGTAGCTGATGCTGTAAGAGCGCCATTGTTCTGGCGGCCTTTCTCTAGACTGTGGAGATCATTCAATGAGTTCGCTGGTGTAGGAGACTACGCAATTACTACTAGAGCTATTAAAGAATCTATTGAAGCGAAGCCATACAAATGGCAATTTATGACTGAGGATCAAAGAGTAGAAGTTTTCAAACAAGTACGTGCAGGTATTGAAAAAGATATCAAAGCAAAGAAATGGTACAGCCCAAGTAAAACCAGTAAAAGATTATTTGAATTTGCTGATTCTAAAGCCAATGAGTTTAGTTTACTGTTAGATAATGTAAGAGATAAAATTCCGGGGCTACCATCAAAACATAAGCTTGCTGAAAAAATTGGTCGTGCAGTAGATGTAGATCACGATAAAAGAGTAGATGCGATTATACGTACTTACACTCATCCAACAATATTAGATGCACAAATGAAAGATGTTCTCGGTGGGTTTGATAACTATCTTAACTATTCAAAAAATACTTTAGATGATGCTTTAAGACAGACAGGTGTAGATAACCCAATCAATAATCTTGTTCAAATGGCAATGGTTGGTGTTCGTGAAAATACAGATTTGAAATACATCAGTACCATTGATAGCAGTTCTGTTCATGGTGTTCCTAAATCTGTAGCTGTCGCTCAAAGACTTGACATGATTAGTGAAGATAAAGCCGCTAGAAGATTTATACAAGAAGCAATGCATCATGTACCTGTAAACACTAGAGAAAAGTTACGACATCTTTCAGAGCAACTTCTTATAGCAGATCTTGATTTAGCACATTTAGCTACTGCTAATCCAGAAGAGATTGTTTTAACAGCTTTAAGAAAAGACCCCAAATCATTCGATAAACTCAGCAAAGCTTATAACAATATTATTCCTGACGAAGCGATAGATGAAACAGGAGAATTAATATCTTCTGTAGTCTCAGGTGACATGGGTTACATAGATGCTGTGGATGAGTTCATTGAAGGCAGAGCCGGAGAAGAGCAATGGATTTGGGATATGCTTTTAAATCCTAAAGATGCCGCTGGTGTTGAAATAGGTGCCGATTGGAACCTCATGGCATTTCTATTAAGTGACCCAGATCAACTTGATATTGCAAAACTTACTGACAATTTTGATGAAGCAATAGATCGTGGCATGAAAGCATACGTAAGTTATCTTTCTGGCACACCTGAAGGACAGCAATTCATTATGTCTTCTCACCGTGGTTCCGCTGGTGGCAGAGCAAAAGGTAGAATGGATCTTCCTTTACCTCCCGGAATGTCACGCTTATTCATGCCGATGGTACCTGTTAGATTGGCGCAAAAATATACAGACATGCTACGTCCCGGTGGTGGGTTAACAAAAGAATGGTTTAACACATTTGTAGATTCGCTTGGAGAAAGATTAACAACTATTGGTATATCTGCTGACGAAGCTACTAAAGCCGCTAGGTTGCTACATCCGGGTAATGTAGGTGAAACTTTATCTGCTCAAGTAGCTTTGATGGAAGAGTGGACACAGACTGGAAATTATTTCCCTGTGGTAGTTGGTAGTGCTGATGATCGTGTAGCTAGTGCTATATCCGAAACGCTTATTGACATGTTGGATGATGGTCTAGCAACTGCTTCTGATGTTGCGACAGGTTCAGCAAGAGGAATGATTGGTTCTTTAGATGTGAACTCTGAATCTTTGTTTAATCAAGGTGGGTTTGCTTCTCATAGCCGTCCTGAGTTTAGAACTACCGTAACAAGAAACGGTGTTAAAGGTACTACTGAGTATAAAACATTAGCTGACGATATATCTGGTGAGCATTGGAATGACTTCTTTGGATTTGAAGGTGGTCGTGATCCTATTACTGGAGAAGTAACAGGGCGTGGTGTTGTTGGTGCTAAAGAATTTGGTGAAGGTGGATTAAAGAATGAAACAATGATAGGTGTTGGAGGGACTCATCTTCTATCTCCTAAGCCCGGAGGTTTCACTCCTATTCATATGCTTGATGGGCAACCACAAGTAGGCACAGTCAAGATTTATAAAGATAAAACTGGCAGGTTTATTCTTTTAGAAGAAGGAACTGAAATAGATCCTGACGCTGTTGATTGGTTTGCAAACGCAGAACTTGTAGAAGAACAACGTGTGCCTATGAATGGTATTCGTGCTACTGCTGAAGAGTACGCTTTGTTAGCTAAACAAGAACTCATTGATCTTTTGTCAAGTGGTTCACGGCGTGGTGTCGGTCAAGAAGAATGGTTCTACCCTTGGATACGTGAAACCATAAGTGGTCAACCTGTTAGCGCTCATAGAGTTCATCGTGCCGCTACAGATGGTAGATGGTGGCCTCATGCACCTAAAGATATTTTAGCTTTCGTTCCTGTTACTAATGAAGCTGGTGGGATTGGAGAAAAAATTAGTGACGCTTGGACTACTGTTTTAAGAAACTGGTTTGATGGTGTTGTTAATCCCATGATTGGTGCGATGGTAAGGGAACCTATGTTCCAGCATTATTTGATGCTTGGTTGGGATCAAACGATAGGTATCCGTCGTAATTTTGATAGAGCGAAACGTGATGTTGTCTCTAAAGAAACTATTAGAAATAAAAAAATTAGAGGCAGAAGAACATACGACAGAGGTAATATTTATGCTGAAGTATCAGAGAAAGATGTAAAAGCAGGATTTGCTACTCAGACTGGTCAAGCAAGGATTGGTACGTATGAGTACAGATCACAGTTCGCTGAAGAAGATTTACATTATGTAATAACAGGAGATGAAACAGATAATATTTTTGATGAGTTTGGACAATACGATCAGCAACCTTTCACAGATTTTGCAGAAATAGATTGGCAGTTAGCTCATACAGATCCAGATGATGTAATGACTCAGATAGCTTTTGCTTTAGAAGCTAGAGATCCTGAAGCGTTAGCTGTTGCTATAAGTAATGCAAATATGAATAGTCCTGAATGGGATGGCGTTGAAAGACTTATGTCTATGAAACGAAAAGATATTAACGGTAAAGATGTTCGTATATCTATGCGCCCAACAAGAAATAAAAAAGGCAATATAACATTTAGACGGAAGAGATCAGTCGGAGGTGTGCAAGACGATTTCTTTAACATGATGCACCACAAGAAACGAGTCTTTGAAACACACAGAGATGTAGCGACACAAAGAGCAATGACACTAACAAGCGCATACATCGACGATCATCGGATACGTTCACAATTCCAGCAGATGGTAGGGACAATGGTTCCATTCTGGTTCGCTGAAGACAACTTCCTTCGTCGTGTCGGACGAAGCTTAAAGCACAATCCGTTGATGTTACGTAACCTGCATCTAACAATGACTGCTGGCGTGTATAGCGGACTTGTTCAAACAGATGAATTCGGTGAAAGGAAACTAATCATTCCGGGTAGCGAAGTAGCTACAACAGCGATGTTAGCTATAGCTGACAGCACTCCGATAGTTAAGAATGTTTTCGGTGGGGAACTCGGTTCAGTTATTAGACCATCAATGGGATTAGCTACAAGCCTTAAAGTCATTCCGGGTTATGACCTTGAAACAATAGGACGTATGGGATTTGGTCCATTGTTAGCTACACCAATTAATTATCTATCAGGTCGTGACCCTGAGATCAGAAAGATGTTTGAAGCTAATCTAGTTGGTGGCAGATACAGAGGTGTGAGTGAGGTTTCCTCTAACGCTGAGTCATTGTGGAAAGCTACTTGGTCTTCTTTCATGCCAGCGATTTTAACAAGAAGTTTGCAGATAGCTAATATTGATGGGCCTGAAGGTGAAGCTAGGAACAAAGCAAAGATTGATGTTCTCAAGTTTTTAGCTATGCAAGATAAGATACCTACTGAGCAAGAGATTGCTAGTGCCGATAACCCTGCTTTATTTCAAGAAGCATTCTTAGAGAAGGTTGATGCTATGGCGAAGCAATACCAGTTGCTTCAAGCTATGACATGGTTCTTTGGTACTGGTACAGGTTACTTAGCTGACCTTACATTAAATGAGAATTGGGAATGGAACTCAGAGTTTTATGATCTTCTTGAATTAGGTATGCCTTATGAAGAAGCTTACCCTCAATGGGTTAAGAACATAGAAGCTAGAACGGGTGAGGATTTTAATGCTATGCAGTTCTCACCATTCCGTACCAGTGCTTATGAAAAGATTCCTTTCGCTGTTTTAGAAACAACACAAGATGCTAATCGTTGGCTAGTTAATAACGACGAGTTCACTAGATCATTCAAGATGGCGAGTCCTTTCTTTATGCCTAGAGATTTTGATCCTGAAGATGATGAGTATGTAGCTGAAGCTAAACAAAGACAAGTGAATATAGGGTTGCGTTCTTTACGAACACCTGAAGAATTCTTAGAGAGTCTTTACTTTAATGTTTCTTATGGTATTTACAGTCAACATAGGGTCAGGTATTTGAAACAAAAGGAAGCGCTTAAAAGTGCTGGCATGGACACTAAGGAGGTGCAAAATAAGTGGGATATATGGCTTGAATCGTTTAAGAGTCAACATCCTGTATTCAATCATTCTATTACTACTGGTACTTCTAGGTTACGTAGGGAGGAAACTATACACCAGTTTAGGCTCATTTTAGAAACACCTGAACTAGCTCCTGAAGGGTTACATAAGGAAGATGTGTTAACTGCTATGGCTACGATTGTAGGGTTCCAAGACAAGATGGATGCATTGCAAGGGTTGACTACTCCTGACGCTCAAGCAAAACGTGACGCTTTAAGAGCGCAGTATTATAGAGTATTAGAATCATTTAGCAATAACAAACCATGGTTGAATGAGCTATTCTATAGTGTATTCGTACCTTTGATCGGAGAGAGTTGGTTAGCTAAATATGATGGTGGCAATATTAATATCAACACAGGGGTTCTTGTCTAATGAGTGATATGGGTTTACCTGATCCGACTGGTCTTAATGAAGCGATGGCTCCAGCAATAGAAGAGATTCGTGATGAAGCGCATGACATTATAGGTCGAGGTGGTGATGCCTTATATGACACAATCATGGGACCAGAAGGGGATCATTACCGAACAGGTGTTGAAAACTTTGGTCGAGGTATTCAGTCTTTAGATAGACACTTGGGTAGACCACTTGAGGGATGGGTAAAAAGAACTGGAGAATATGGTGAGGCCGCACTTGATTTTATAGGCCCATTCACATGGCTTGATGAATGGCTCTTAGGAACAAAAGAAGAAAGAGAACAAGATGCAAGAAGAGACTCTGCTGATTACTATGACTCTGACGGTGGCGATCTAACAGAACAAGGCACTGGTCGTGAAACAATAAAAGAAATTCATTTCGATTCCATGAGTAAAGAAACTGCTTTCATAAAGTTTATTAACTGGCTTACTGGTCATGGCATTTCCCGATTAGAACGTGAAGGCGCACCATTAGGACAATCAATCCTGTTAGGTGGAACACAGTTCATGGGAGAGGATGGTAAACCGTCTGCTGAATTATTGGATCTGAGTAATATAGAAAACCGCAATATGGTTTACAATTATATTGCGGACAACTGGACTAAGATCCCTCAAGTTAAAGACAAGGTGCAAGCTGAACTGCAAAGAGCTTTTGATATTATGGCTTCAGCTAACCCTGACGAGGATTGGGATTGGGAAGAAAGAGGATGGGATAAACCTTACCTACCTGAAGATGAACTCGGCAGAGAAACAATGGCTGAGATTCTTAGAGTGCTAGGGAACTCTGTGAGTAATCAGATGGACACACCTAGTTATAGAAGAGCAGGTGAATCAACTGCTAGCGTAAACATAGCGAACATGAACCAAATGTGGGGGCATAACGCTTTTGAGCATCTAGTAGCAGAAAACTTTGAGAAAGCAATAATGGCCGCTACTGAAGATCTTATAGGAAACAACAGAGCGCTTTTATTAGGACCAGATGTTGCAACTCTTGGCGAAGGAATACTACCTTCTGTCGATGGAGATGATGAATCCTTAGCAAACAAAATAGGTTTCATTACTTCTTTCGACGGCACAGCTTTCGGAGATATTGAAAGCGTTAAAGATTTATTTTCAAATGGCAAGATCGGTCCAATGGATGCCCACTATTTCATGGACAGACTATATAACGAGACGAGAGATGGAAACGGATACTCTTCGCTTGTTGCACAAATACAACAAGAGTTATACGCATGGGGTTACATGGGCGCTCCTGCCGAATGGGGCAAGTTAGAAATTCCGGGTCTTGTACGTGGAGAAGCAGGAGCTACTGCCGATCCAACTACTGACGCTCTTCAAATGTTGCAGGTAGATTTTCTCCAAGAAGGATTAAATACACCTAAGGCAGAACTTTCACCTGATGGTTCCGCATACTTAGACACTGTTATAAACAGAAGTGTTGCTCGTAAATTAGAAACTCTTCCGGGTAGGGGTGGGCAAGAAACAGGGTACTTGAATGCTATAGAGAGTGTGATCGGTGGGTTAGATAGTCTTGCTAGTAGAAGTGGTAGAACTTTTTCTGATGAAGGTAAAGCTAATGTACGTGAGAAACTTAAAGCTCAGATAAAAGAAATGAGAGATTCTCCTTTGGGTGAGGATCAAGAAATGTTTGAGGAAGCTTTTGGTGGAGGTGGTTTACCTGCACAGCAGGCGGTTGCTGATATTGCTATGAGATTATTTTACCAAGATGAAAACTGGGATGAGAATGTTTTCATAGGAGCTAACGATTCTGATTTTGATTACTATCGTTACGCTAAACAATCAGGTGCTTTAAGCGAAGAAGAAATATTTGCAATAGAAAACTCGCCAGCGTGGGGTTCAGGTACAGCTACGAAACCTTTTTATCAGGCAGGTTTAAATCCGGGTCAGTTCCAAAAGGTTCCTAATGTTACAACTCAAGATCGAGGGACAGTATTTAATCAAATGGATGTTACTTATGACGATTACGTAGACCCTAGAGCCGTTACTAGAAAAGCGGCGAGGGATGTTATCGTTAGTTTCTTCTTGGATCTTATACAGCAACAAGGAGAAGAAGCCGCTGTTGGTGAGAGTGGTTCGTTAGCTAATGCATTAAATACTTTTGGTCATACTTTAGGAGCGAGAGTTGGTACAGATTATGCATACACGATGCGTGATTATGAACGTATGGCACGAGAGATACGTGAAGAGTTAGCGTTAGAACCTACTCCTGAACAGCCTGAATTGTTTAGAACTTTAGAGGAACGTATAGCTAAAGCTAATCAGTTGACTGGTGTGAATCCACAACCGTTCGCTCAGATAGCTAATGTTATATCTAGAAGACGTAACTTAACCAACATGCCGACAGGAAGAAACCAATGACAGTTAACCCATCTGATTGGAAAGCGGCCGAAGCTTATTTGGAATTATTAAGAGCGATACATATATCTGTTATGGAGATGGGTGTACCTATGGCTCATCAAAGATCAATAGGTAATACTGTTACTTCTGATCCGGGTGAATGGGCTGAAGGGCTTGATACTAGACTTCCAAAAACTTCGGAGATAGGGAATGTCCCATTTGAACATCCTGTTGAATCCGATTTGTTTATTAAACAAGCTGATGTTCTAGCGAACCAATGGGGTTTACCTAGTTATAATTCTATAGTTGGTAATCTTAAAACTTTGGGTGTTTCAACAAGAGAACTTATGTATGCGTGGGATGTGAAACCAGAAGTTATTCCTGCAACAAGAGGTGGTTCTTCATCTGGTAGGGCTGGTTTTAATCCTAATGTCGGATTGCAAAATGAAACAGTTTATACAAATCAGTTTTATACACAGAATCCTTTTTCAGAGAAACCCGGCATATTTGAAGCTGGTTACACTCATGGTGTTTACCGACCTAATAATGTTTTAACTGGTAGGCAAGGGACATTTGTTGGACCTAACACTGAAGAAGTTCTAGCTTCTGGTGGTGATCCTAGACGACCGGGAGTAAAGCTACGCCCTGATGATGAGTGGATGAATGCAACTGAAGACGAAAGAAAATGGATGCAAGCCGAGCAAAATACATTGCTTAATCGTTTTACTTCTAGTAATCAAGAATTTAAAATTGATCCACACCCTGCAAAGATACCACATCAAGGCAAGTTCGATCATCTGATACCTCTCATCCCTAATAGCGCTCTTGAATGGGGACTTGAATTAGGTATAGGTATGGCTCTTGGACCTGCTGGTCGAGCCGCTATGGGTAAAGCAGTTACATCTTTTACACGTTGGCTTAATCCTGCAAACAGATTAAAGAGTAGAGAATTAATCCTTTTACCAGACGGCACTATATCAAGATCAACTCCGAGATTAGCTGGTCCAGATCAAGGACCAAATCCAATAGGAATGATTAGACGCGATATGCCTGATCCTTCAGATTATGCTTCAGTGCGTGAATATGAAATAGCTTTAGAAGAATGGCAGAAACGTGCTTATCCTGATCCGGGTGTAAAAGAGTTTACTGACATGGTGCAAGGCAGTGGTGGTGACAATATTGTTCCTCTTAATAGAGCGGCTAATAGAGAAGAATGGGATGACGAGTTGATGGAACTCGAACACCAGATGAATGAATATGAAAATTATATTAGAGCCAAAACTGCGGCACATGGAGGGATGACTCCGAAACAAATCCGACAAGTTTTAGATGAGTTATCTCAATCTGATTTACTTGATGATGCTTTTTATAGCCAAAACGCAGAAAGAGTACAGTCTCTTTGGGATCGTGCCGCTCCAATGATTGATGATGATCCTTGGCGTGATCCTAATACTTTAGCTGAGGCTTTAAGTTTGTTTAAACAAGAACATAAAGCTAACCCTATTAAGGGTGGGATGGGTTACGAATACCCTGAGATGATTACTAAAGAAGATCTGTTGCCTTATATGAGGACTGCTATAACTAACCGTGAAAGAAGAGCGCTTCATGAAAGTCCTGAGTGGGGCATAGAAAAAATGGAAGAGATGTTAACAGAGGATAGTCCTGATGCTGGCATACAGAAACTTTTAGATGAAATAAATTCACCAAAACCAGATGAATGGGATGAGGGCATTACTGATTTTGTTAAAAGGGTAAGCGACGAAATGGGTATCCCTCGTTATGATGGTTGGGATTCTTTTATGGCTAACGCCGCTGATGCGGATTATCAAAAAATAAAAGACTTAGGATTTGATGAAGATTGGTTACGAACAAATGTTCATAACGACGATCAGTTAGCGCAATTTTTTGAGCTAATAGATATGGATGTGAATGTTCAAGAATTAGATCGAATGATAGCAGACTACGACGCGCAGATTGCACAGCAACCTCAAGATCCATACTTTGGAGATGGCATAACTGATGACGAAATAATTGATGGTTTAGATTTATCTAGACAACCGTTTAATCAAGATGATGAAATTCTTCCTGATGGTAGTTTTAATACTGGTGAAACACCAAAAGAACAAGAAGCATTAGCAAAATTTTTACGTGAAAGAAAATACCATCTTGATGATGTTAAGGAAGCGCTTGATATAACTAGAGGCAAGTCTTCGGGTGAGTTACCAATTAATACTGGGTCAGGTAGCGGTCCGGGTAAAGGTAAGGTATTCGATCAAGATAGCGTTTATGGTCAAGAAAATAGTAGGAGATTATATGGTTGGCTACTAGCTGGTGCTGGTGGCGCGGCAGTAACAACATGGTTAGCAACAAACCCAGATCACGTAAGTAAACTTATTGATTTCACTAGCAAATTAGGAAATGTAATAGGTAAAGGTGCGCGAGGTACTGGGCATCAGAGCATTGATTCTTTAAATCCGGGGCTTGCTAATCAAATTTTTGGTATGAACTCTGCTTTAGCTGGTTCGACGATTATCGCTGGCGCGGAAGATCCTTCTATATTTGATGGTATGAATGGTGAGCTTCGTCGGGTAGGACAGAACCCTGAGAAGGTTTTACCTAAAGATGTTCAAATAGATTTACAGAATGGTGACGCTGTGTTCGTTGGTTATGACAGTATAAAAGATCAAGAAGAAGCTATTAGTTTAGCTCCGAGATTTGGGGTGGAAGTATCTGCTGATCTTCCTCATATATGGAGGAAACCTAATCGTAAAACTATTATGCCTCCTGCCGATCAGGGATGGGATTCTGATCGGTTGAAGAAGTTTGCTATGCAACAGCAGTTTTATCCTGATGCTGGTTTGAGAAGGAGAACTTGATGGCAGATCCAACAGAGCAACCACCCGGAACTTTACCTAACTATCCGGGAGTTATGTTAAGTGCTGAAGGGTTAAAAACTTTCATTCAAGAACTTGCTGACTTTTACATAGAGGGAGGGTACGAAGCGTCCGCTATCAGTGACGAAATCTATGAGGTGTTTAATAATTCTCGTACTCGTGGTGGTGGTGGGTTTGGAACCCGTGAAGAAATAATAGCTTTGTTAACTATGGAAATGGGTTCTGAAGGTGAAGCTGTTTTAGAACAATTCGCAGATTTCTTTATGATGGCTAGTAATATATGGCAGTTCGCTGATTACGCTGGTACTGGTGAGTACACGTTCCAAGATTTTGTAGACGCTCAAATAGATTCTTATGAGGCTGGTTCTCTTACTGACTTCCCAGAAGCCTTCTCAGAATTTACAGGCATAGCTTCTCCTGCAAATCCCATAGAATCTTTAGAGGGTGAACCATTCTCACCTGAAGGTCAGCCGGCACAACAAGGGGAAGGTTTACCCGTTGCACCTCCTATCCCTATCAGCCAGATCCCTTACATTCCGGGTGCTGATGGTAAGCTAGGTGATTGGAATTGGTTAGATTTATGGGGTGACACCAATCCTTTGGTTGAAGATTTCTTTGATTTTTGGGTAGATAAATTTAATGAACCTGATCCTGAAGGCTCAAATTTTGGTTACGAAGTTGAAACTTTACAGCATGATTTTTTCTATAATCCGACTCACGGTTTATATGCACAAGACTGGTGGATAGATCAACAACAATCACTCTTAGATCACATGGAGTTCTTCTACAATTATGGCGGCGAAGGTAATATCGAAAGTGTTATAAACACTACGATGGGTGGGGATGCTTGGCGGCCTTGGACTGGGATCGTTGGTATTGCAGATCGACCTGAAAGTAACGCATACAACTCAGCTATTCTAGAATTTACAGAATGGGCGAGGGAAGCCATACGAGAAGCAGGTGGTAAGGATGCTTTGCTTAATGGTATTGTAGATGATTTTGAACTTGCAGGTTACGCATATCTTATTATGTCTAATGGTGGTGCAACCTTTAAATTAGGTAGAGACAGAGAAGGTTTCAGACCAGACGAGTTTAAAGAGAAAGCTAAACAACTTGTTGAAAAACAATTCCTTGATAACTGGACTGACGAAGACGGCAACTTTATTGAGAAGATGTCTGGCACAATGTCCTTCGGTGTTGGGAGTATACGTTCTCTTATGAACGAATGGCGCGCTTTAGGTAAACGAAACTTCCAAGACTTCTCTGATAATGAACTACGTAAATGGGCTGTTGATGTTAAATCTGAAAAGATAACTAAAGAAATGGTGGATGCTGAGATAACTAAACGTGCGTTCCATCGTATTGAATGGCCGTTCACGCCAGAAGAAAGAGAAGATTACATAGCTAAAGGCGCTACGTTAGATGACGTTTTGAATGGACAGTATCTTTCTGTTAAAAGCTTATGGGAAGACGCGAGTCTTTTACCTGATGACCCTTGGTTGCTTGCTAACTATGCGTTCACAGATGAGAATGGGAACCGCCGGTTCAGAAGTTCACAAGAGTTAATGACTCATGCTCGTACCAATATGGATAAGTTTCAGTATTCTAACGAATCAAAAGATTTTCACAATGACTTTATTACAGGGGCGGCACGTATGTTTAGGAGTAGTTACTAATGGCAGATAATCTTTTTGATTTAGCTAGAGCAGTTCCGGGTTTAGATGTAGATGAGATGGATCCGTTAAATCTTTTAGCTCAAACTATTGAGAGGTTAGGGGCAGTAGGTCAAGGCAATTTAAAATCTGCTGTTACTCAAGAGGATATTGCACGATGGGCTGGAGAAATAGGTGGCACGGTTGACGGTGGCCGTGGCAGAGGTTGGGAAGCCGCTGAACAAATCCGTAGTGATATTTTAAAATATCGTGTCGGTGTAGACCAGTTAGAAGAAACATTTGGTATGACTACTGCTCAGGCAGAAGCGGCTGTGGAACTAGGCGGCGATATCGCTGGAACAGTGATCCAGTCAGGTGGCAAACATCCGGGTACTATCAATCCTTACTCTCCATCTAAGACAATAACTGAAACTATTTACAATGATGATGGGACAGTAACATATGTTTATAGTGACGGCACTATCCAAATTGTTGGCACTCCAAAGGTTGAGTCTACGGAAAGTATTATTAACAGAATGCAAGATGCATTCATGCTTGCTTTACGCAACGCAGGGATGAGTACAGAAAATATTACTACTCTTTGGAATTGGGCTCATGCAAAATTTAAAGCAGATTCTTCTTTTACTGCTGAACGTGCGCTATTAGAAATGTATGACCAGCCAGCTTTCAAAGAAAGATTCCCTGCTATTGCTAACATGAGGGAACGTGGAGAGAAAAACATTCCAACTCCGGGTGAGTACATTGCTTTTGAAAAGGATGTAGGTACTTCTTTGAAACAGTTCGGTGTGGAATATACTACGGGTGAACACAGGGATCTAATAACAACTCTTATTGAGAATAATGTAGGTATGCCTGAAGTCAATGAAAGGCTAACTGAAGCAGAACGTATTACTTATTCTGTGCCTAGAGAAGTTCAAGAAACATTGATGCAATGGTATTCGCCAACGTGGGCTAAATCTATTGAGATGAAAATGTTTTTAGATCCTACTCAGGATTGGGCATCAGTTCAGGATGATATAGAAACTGCTGAAGTAGGTGGTTGGGGTAAGATGGTAGCTGGTTTGGATGAAGGTTGGAACGCAGAGATGGCTAATCAGATAGCTGATCTTGGTTTATCTCAGGCTCAAGTATGGAACTCTTTCGCTAGTCTTAAACAAGAAGAAGCTTTGTTCGCTGAACAAGTAGGTGAGGATACTAATTTACAGTATGAAACACATGGTGTTAGCTCACAATTTGGTATTGATATAGCTGGCGAGGATGATGCTTTAGAATTAAAAGATATGTTAGAACGTAGAAAGCAACGAAGAATATCTAGATTCGCTGGTGGAGGTACTGGTCAAGCTGGTGCTATTATTAGTGGACAGACTACAGGTATAGGGAGTGCCAATGCCTAAATTACAAACAAGCTCTTCCAAAGGGAAGGCAAAGAAAGTACCTTATAAGAAGGTAAAGAAAGGTAAACGTAAATAATGTTTAACAAAGACGTACTTG
>Ga0209404_10000991_pt1 | contig 20572 bp, 18 predicted proteins | sample TroAtlMetagenome_2_FD_187447 | JGI IMG/M metagenome (GOLD analysis project Ga0209404, IMG submission 187447) | Marine eukaryotic phytoplankton communities from Atlantic Ocean - Tropical Atlantic ANT8 Metagenome (SPAdes) (version 2) | ecosystem: Environmental > Aquatic > Marine > Oceanic...
AGCTTTCAGAGTATGAACAAGAAGATAACACGAAGTCGAGTCAGACATTTGCTTGCTCTGGTGACGTGTGTGAAGTAGTCGATATAACATAGGAGTTAAATATGGACGTAATAGCAACAGCAATAATCGTTTTCTTTGCTACATTCAGTGTAACAGAGAAGTATCTTGAACCTTGGGTCAACGATAAAGTTGAACAGTATTATGAAGCAAAGGAATAAGTAAATGGCTTGGGTATTAGTAGCACTCTTTATATTTGATGGAGAGCCAATGATTATGAGTGACAACATCTTGTATGAAAATAGAGATAAATGTAATGTGGCTGCAGATATACGTAGCAAATACTTAGAGGCTACTAGACCTGAGTATATGGAAGACGCAAAATACTGGGTATGGTGTACTCAGATACCACAGGAAGTATAATGAAACTAGAACGTGAAGCTACAGATTACATGGAGGCAAAGCGTGAACAATTCAAGAAAGACTTGAACAAAGCCATAAGAGTGGCAGACAAATTCCTGCTAGATAACCTTGAGGACAATGACCAGCGCAAGAAAGCTAGAGATAAACTCCTTGAGTGTAAGATGTGGGCAGGACATAGCTATACAAAATAAAAAGGGCGCTTAATGCGCCCCTTCTTTTATACACAGTCACAGGTTGGACTGCACTTTTTATTTCTTAAGGCACACCATAGCCTCCATAAGTATTTTCTCATAGATCACCTCCTATATTTTAGCTACTGTTTTATACATATCTTTTAGATAGTCTACGTAGTCTAGGATAATACCTAGCTCTCTGTAATCCATATCTTCTACTTTACCATCTATTCCAAACTGTTCTTTAGCCATACGTAAAGCATCAGTTCTTATTTCTTTATCAACTCCTGAAACCTTTGTTGCCATCCTAAGTCTAGCATTCTCATTACCTCCATGTCCTTCCTCCATACGTTTACGCACGTAGCTTTTAATATTGCTTACTCTCTTTTTAAGTAGCTGCCTTCTAGCATTGAGGTCACCATTCTTAAATTTAGGAGTGTCTATGAGTCTCTGTAGTTCACTCTCCATGATAGGAGCCACCATTGTATTAAACACTTTGTCATATTCAGGCACTTTGGTACGCTCACTGGCTGTCCAATCATGCATCTCAGACATGGTGTATGCTTTTTCTGTAGCTGTTCTTCCAGGTTTTATTCGCAAACCAAAGATACGAGCAAGAGGATTGGGGTCATAAATCTCACCTTCTCTACTTGCCACTCTTAGTTCTTCTCCTGTGAGAGCATCATCTCCAAACCCTGCACCCTTTCTATCTAATGAATCAAGCAAGCTTTCAAATATATTGTCTACATACTTGGTAGCTGACTGTGTAAAGACATTCATGCCATCTGCCTGACGGACATCTTTACCTGTATCATTTCCTACAACGAAACCATGTAGTTTGTTTACGAAATCTAATGGGCGAGTAACACCTGCAACAATATTACCTGTGGCTTTGTAGAAAGCGTCTAGGTTTGCGCCACGATTTGCACCTTCTTGACCCACGTTTGTAATAGCGTCTAGTGCGTTCATCAAGTCGTTACCAAACTGTATGTCTTTTGCTACCTGTCCTACCGCAAGCTGAGTTAATGCTTCTGTTGTTAGCTCTTTAGGTACAGGCTTACCCTCACGCATGTTGTTGCCCACACGTCCTACAGCTAGGAATATGGAGAATGGGAATGTGTTCTTTGCATCAACAATAGTACCACCTCCAACATTTATATCAAACACACCAAGATTTTGCTTCTGTCTTTCTTTGTCATATTCCATAGCTAGACCTAAACCAGTGCTACCAACTAAGAACCTACCAAATGCTTCTCTTTCATCTAAGGTTGCTTCTGTGTTTAATATACCTTTACCTGTTCTAACATCCTTAGATTCTCTAAACATCCAACCTAGTGATTTACTTCTTCTAGTAAAGTCTCTAAGGATACCCATACCTGCAAGAGGTGACCACTGATAAGCAGAACCAACAACGTTATTCATAAACCTACCAAAAGGTATAATAGTACCTATTCCCGGCGTGTTTGAAGCGGTTTCAACTAGCTTTGCCACCTGTCCTAAAAGCTGGTCATTTGTTTGTGTGTAGTCCTTTGCGTACACAGATTTAAGAGTAGTGTCTATTGCAGCTTGTATTACATCCTCGCCTATCTCTGCGCCATCATCGTTCAAAGCTTGACGTAGTGTCATATTCTTTTCTGTGCGTAGATACTTGTCCATCTCAGTCATAAACATTTGAGACTTTGTAAATGTGTCCTGTATTCTAACACCTGAGATTTGTGCTGACGCATCTGCTACAGCTTCTGTAACCTTTACCATCTTTCCGTTAGGATCTATTCCATATCTTGCTGCCGTTGACTGATCAACACCACCTGCATATGTTTCGAATAGTATTTTCTTTAGGTCTTTGTTTTCTTCTTTAGCAAGAAACCTCATGTACTCGTTATGAGTAGTGTAAGGGTCTAGTAAGTTGCGAAACTTTTGACCCTGCATCATAGTCAAAGCTCTTGCCTGTTGAAATGTTCTTGTAGCTTCTTTAGGATTAGTATACACCTGAGCCAAACCTTTTGCTCCCAATATACCAGAGTTAAATATGTCTGCCATAGTTTGCCCTAAGTAGAACTGTCCAAAGCCAAACACGTTGATAGCAGTTGTAGCAGGTGAGGACACAAGCATACGCTTCCACACAGACTGACCATATCTTAGTCTCTGCGCTCTCTTTAGTTCTTTGCCTATTTCTTGTTTAGCATCTATACTATCTACTGTAGCAGCTAGTGCATCTTGTGCTGATACAATAGAACTATCCAAGACTTTACGAAGTTGAGATTGCACATTCAGAGTAGCACCTGCCTCACTTAATTTCCTAGCAAGTAAATCACTGACCTTACCTTGGTTGCCTGTCAAATCTCCTACCTGAAAACCTGCACCTTTCAATGCTTGGTTTATTTCTAATATGGCATCATCATCAAAGTTACGTACAACGTTTGTCATCAAGTCAGAGACTGTCATTTTCCTAGTCATCTTGATGCCGTTTGCTTTCATAACTTTAGCAATACCACCTAGAGTTTCTTCTGTGCCTTTATAGTCTACACCAAACACAATATCGTTTATAAGTTCTGATGGCATAACAGCTTGATCGTAGAGTTTGCCTCTTTCTACTTTTTTACCCCATTCATCTGCAGCTTGTATGAATGTATTCTTTACTTTTTTAGTTTGGTCTGATGGCAGTAAAGGCATAGCTTCTTCTATGATCCTGTTTGTCACACCTGCCAACGCTTCATCTGCATCCTCTGCAAGATTAGATGCACCACGAAACTTACCAAAGCCTAGCTGTGCAGCACCTGCCACACCACCAAGTAAAGAAGAGAAACCTGTCTGTAGTAGGCTATACTTTTCCTGTGACCCTGCTCTCATAAGAGTTCTTTGAGCCATGTTATCCTGCAATACAGCAGCAGTAGAGTCTAAGGCAACAGTTGCAATTAGAGACTTCTTACCTGCAGAATCAAACAGTTTATCCTGTGCTTCTCTAGATGCTTTTCTAGCTAACATTCTACGGTTTTCTTTAGCTACCTGTTTAGCAACTCTTGCTGCCGCTTTATCTGCTGCATTACTACTAGCACCTCTAGCTACTGCTCTCTTAGCTGCAATCTTTCCTGCCTTAAGACCTGCTTCTTTTGCTGCTTCTCTACCTGCACCACCCAACGCAGCTTCTCTTGCTGCTTTACGGACTATTTCGTTTACCGCTTTTTTGCCTCCAAAAGTAACAGCACCTGCTGCAAACTTTCCAACACCACCAGTAAGTAAGCCTAAGTAGTTTGTTGGATCTTTTGCCCCTGCCATGAGGTAGTCTCCTACACCACTAACTGCACCAAACGCACCATCATTTACAAACACATTACCTAAATTGTCGTATATATCATATGCACGTTTTACTTTTAGTTTCTTTGCTTCATCTGCTTTTGAAACAAAGCGCATCTCACCAGAGGTAGAGAGAACATTTGTGTTGAAGTACCGCATGTGTTTTACAAAGTCATCTACAACTTTTTCATCAGGAGCATCTCTATAGTCAACACCTTTACGTTCTATCATGTAGTCACGAATAGGATTAAGGTATTGGCTGTCTTTTACTATATCGTCTACGGTAAGAGAATCTTCACCAAATACAGGATCTCTTGTAGCACCTTCATAGGATGAGGATGTACGACTAGTGATTCCAACACCACGATATTGGTTCATTAAATTGTTGAAGCTACTCATTACTCACCTTTTAATTGTTTAGGAGATCCATCAGGATTGTGTGTTGCACCAAACAATTCATCCCATTGATTAGGTCTTAGGCGTTCAGGCACAGGTGCGTTGCCTTTATAGATTTCTTCTATATCCTCACCACCAAGACCTGCTCCACCTAAAATATTACCAAGTCCTAACTCTGGTCTAGGTGGTACTCCCATTACGACATTCCCCTCGTCATCACGGTAGTATACATTTTCTTGTATTCTTTGCTTTGTAAGTAACGCTTCTTCTTCAGTTGCTGTAAGGGGCGTTGGCGCTTTTTTATTTTTTTCGACAATCTTTTTAACTGTTTCTGATGCCTCTTCAATAGTCGGTATTTCTCCTTCTTCTTCTTCTAGGTCTGGTAAAAATTCTGCTCTTAAATCGTTGTAGTATTCTAATCCAGTTGTATCATCTTCACCCCCACCTTCTTGGTTCATGGTGCGTATGATTATATCCTTTGTCATTGAGTCATCAAAGAAGCCTGTTGGTGTGTAATCCTCTGCAGCTTTACGAATTAGGAAGTCTGCTTGCTCTAAACGTATTGCCATAGTTGCGTGTGCTTTTGCTTGCTGACCGCTTAGTACAACACCGTCTACTATATATTGATTTTGCATCCCTAATTCATATGCTGCATTAACCTCATGCTCTCTAGCTTTCAGTCCATCGTTCTGTGCTGCTATTACATCGTTCCCAAAATCAAACTTAGCTTGAGAGTTAAAGTTAGGCATATCTGCAAAAGTCATAGTAGCATTAGGCACAAGAGATTTGTACTCAGATTGTTGGGCTAGGAAGTTTATATCAGATATGGACATATCGCCATAGAAATCCCCCTTATCAATTTCTCTATCTACCTTTGCTCTCTCATCAAAACCAAACAGATCTCTCATACCTCCCACCTGTGGTGTTGGTGTTGGGTCTGTGGCTTCAGGTCTAGTAAGACTGCCACCATAAGTTTCCCTTGCTACCTTATCCAACTGCATGGTAATGTACTTAGGGTCTATACTTGGTATGCCTGTCATAGCAATACCAACATCAATATCTTCCTGTGTTAGCTGTTGACCTGCAATTAAATTATTTTCTGAGGCTATCTGTTGAAGCTTTGTATAGAAATCCTGAATACCTCCTGCTCCTGAAGACATAGCAGCAATAACTTGCTCTTTAGTAGCACCAAGTTGCATAGCTTGTCTGCCTATTTGTGCAGCTTGTTGCGCTCTTTGATTACGAACCCTAACTAGATCTAGATTACGTTCAGCCTTTTGCTTTTGTTCTTCTTTATATTCTTTGGCTTCTGTTTCTCTTTCTTCTATACCTTCAGTAATTTCTTCTAAGAATCCACCTGCGAAGGATTTCCAATCAAAACTCATACTCTTATCCTTTCGCCATTAAGCCCATAGGCTTTTCTTCTGGGGTTGCTTCTTCCTCTTCAGTCTCACCTGCGTCAACTACTTCTTGCAACATTTGCTTTCCGGGATCTGCATCATCAGGGTTTTCAGACAAATAGTTTGCAACTAACATTTTCATTCTATCTATTTCTTTTTCTTTAGATTGTTTCTCATAATCTATGCCGTCTTCATCAACCTTAATACCCATAGTTTCAACAGCTTCTTTTAGGAAGTTGTGTATTGTTGGACCAACTCGCATAGCCGCATCTACTGAGTGCAATCCTCTCATAGTACCTGCTGTAGTTATGGACTCAACAACAGGCTTTAGGGGTATACCTGTTTCCATTAACACAGCTATGTCATCTATCACATCTTTGTTAGCTAACTTCTTAACATAGTATACGGTAATATCCGTTATGTCAGACATCTCTGCAGGGTTCTCCCAAGGATTATTTTTAGGTTCGTCTGTGAGAGCTTGTCCTGGAATTGGTCTATCAAATGGGTTCATCTTTTTATCCTACTTAGTAAATCCTGCACCAAAGTATAAGCCTACGATAGCTGATACAATGTGTGTATCTAGTGGTGTTATTACAAAGCCTTGTGCGTACTGCCACTTGACTAGTTCTGGCCCTGCCCCAAAGATAAAATCTAAGAAGCCTACCTGTACCTCAGTGTAGCCTACGTACACACCTACTTCTGGGTAGAACACAGCAACCAACTTCGGCAACACTATTATAGCAAAGACTGCAGATAATGCAATAAGTCTTCTTGTCCATGCGAAGTGTTTATCATTCTTTCCAGCGTTACGTGCATCAGCTACAAACCCTGCGTTTGCGTTGGCACGTTCCATGAGCATCTTGTTCTGCTCTTGTTTCATCTTCATGCTCTGCCCCCAGATGGACATCACTCCACCTAAGACTGTGGAGCCAAGCATTGTTATTAGTTCTAGTGGTAGTCCAAACATTTTATATCCTATTAGCTTCTTTTGCTAGTGTATCAGATAACCCCTTCATCCTACGTTTAACTCCACGCAAGGTTGTTGTTCTGTATTCGTTGTTATCTAAAAATTCTTCGGATGCCTCCTGAAACTTACCCTCATTTATTAAGTCTATGGTTATAGGACTTCCTGCTATACCACCCCTAAACCAACTCTGTGCTATTTCTATTTGTAACTCTTGACTCAATCTATCAAAGTTTTTAATTTTACTTTTTATCTTAGGTATTCTTTTTGCTAAGTCTTTACGTAGTAAAGCATCTGCCTCTTTTGCAGTAATAGTTTGACCTTCTTTTACATCAGCCCCATAGTGTCCATGTCCTATAGTGTAAAACTCTTCACCAAACTTTTTCTCTGCTACGTAATCAATACCCTCTTCTGTCTTTAGTCTAGTTATGATAGCATCATTTAAAGGTATCTTTGGTTTGTGTGGAGGTAATGCGTGGACTAATGGGTAGGCTGTTTTAATAGGTTCAAGCTCTTTCATACTTGTAGCGTTCTTTACTACTTCTGCATCATCATCTCTGTATATGGGTATCTTTATATCTTTACCTGCCACTATTCTATTTTTATCTTCTATCTTATTAAGATACATTAGTTCTTGAACAGTAGTGCCTGTTGCATCAGCTATCTCACCTAAAGTATCACCTGATTGTATTGTGTAGGCTGCAGTATTTGTAGGAGAACCAATAAGTATAGGTTGACTTTCCATAGTAGGAGAACCCAAGCCCTTACCAACAACTTGGTTTCTGTCAATAGTAGGTACTTCATCAACGCCACCTATCTGTGGTGTGGTGTCTATGTTGGGTTGTGTTCTTGGCTGACTAGGACCACCAGTTAGCTTTGACATATCTATAAAGTCATAACCACCAGTGTTAATACCACTTTCAGTTACAGGTACTGGATCTGGTATAACAAACATAGGATCACTATTGTATGCATCTAATAGAAACATATCATCATCACGTGGTTCTGGTTTATTCATACCAAAGAACTGCGCTCCGTAGTATTTCATTCCATCATATATCTTTTGGTCTAGGTTTCTATCGTCTGGTTTTTCTCCAAACGTTTTAATCTTTTTATCTACCTTTGCTTGAGAAGGTAGTTTTATTTCATCATAGCCAACTGCAGCCTGACTACTAGTATCATAAGCACTAGATGAATAGTCAGGTACACCTAACCCTTTTCTCAGCCCCTGCTGCTTACTAGTCTGTGTTCCTGCTGCTCGACTGAAGGCCAGTTGCTGTGCTGCAAACGTTTGTCTAGGATCATATGTCATTTTTATACCTGTATTATTAGAAGATAGAATCCAAGGCTCTTTCGGTGAGCTTACCAACGAAACCCCCAAGTCCTTTTTCGAAAGCACTAGAGCCACCATCAGTAGCACTGATTTTAGCAGTAGCAATGTTGTTATCCCTTTGTTTTGCGTTTTCAGAGGACTTCCATGCCCACCCTAGTATGTCTCTTTCTCTTTGTAGTACAGCATCATAGGCTGCTCTTGTCAGATTATTAGCTGCCATAGCTGCATCACGGTTAGCTTGGTTAGCAGCGGCATTATCTGCAGTAGTTATACTCTGCGCCCACTTAGCATTTGCTTGTGCTATTACAAGATGATTCTGTGCATTAAACTGGTCACGTGCATTAGTCTGTGCAGTGTTAAATCTACCAATAGCATTTGCTTCACCTGCATTAAAACGTTCCATTGCATTGGTTTGCTCTGAGTTAAACTGTGAAACCTGAGTAGCCATAGTAGAAAAGAATTGATCAGTCTGGTTCTGTGATGTAGCGTTGAACTGTTTGGCTGCATTGTCTGCTGATTGATCAGACATAATAGAAGCTATTTGAGCCTGTGCTTTGAACATAGTGGTTTGTTGCTCATTAGATAGGTTAGTCATATCCATTGCCAAGAATGAGTCAGCATTTTGTTTAGCTGCTTGCTGCCTGTTGTTTAAGTTAGCCATGTCCATCTGTGACATAGTAGCAGCATCAGCCATGACTTTGGCTTGTTGGTTTGATAAGTTAGTTAAGTCTACAGTCTGAGCCATCCTAGCATTTTCTAGTGCTACTTGTTGCTCTGCACTAAAGTTAATGTTAGCTATTTCTGATACACGTGCTGCATTCTTAACTTTAGTTTGAAAGCCTTGATCAAACTCTTGTCCTAAAAATCTTGCACGTTGTTCTGCTTTAGCCATAGCCATTTGTTGTTTATTAGATGCATCCATCTGAGCGATGGGCAATGCCGATTCCATAGCAGCCTGTACAACTGCCATACCTGCCATAGATGATGCTCCTAATCCACGTGCTTGCATCTGTGCATTTGCATTACGCATAGCACCTGCTGCCCATGATGGTGTGTTACCACCTTGGAAGTCTTGCATCAAATCATCTAGTTCAGTCTTTACAGATGCAGCTTGTTCTTTTGCTAGGGTAGTATCTACCTGTGCCTGATCTACAGTAGTACCACTAATAGTTTGATCTGCTGTCATCTGCATAGGAGTAGGGGCTTGCACTTGTTGTGCCTGTCCTTGTTGAGCAGCTTGTAATCCTAGTGATGATGCTTGTGTTGGGTCTACCTGTGCAGCTTGCATCTGTGCATTAGGAGCAACATTTCCTTGTGCTGCTTGTTGTTGTGTTCCTGCTACTCTAACTGCTGTCTGAGTTGATCCTGCTTGCATTTGATTAGCAGGTGTTGTAGGTGGTGCAACTGTAGGTACATTTGCTGCTGCATTTGTATTTGTAACCTGTGTTGCTACAGGAGCCTGTCCAGTATTTACTGCTATTTGTGTAGGTGTTCCACCAGTATCCGCAATAGTAGCTGCTTTACTAATCATAGTAGTAGGATCAGTCTGTATCTGTCCTGTGGATTGCTGGCCTGTAAGTACACCAGTAGCAGCTTCTACAGGTTTTTGTTCTACTAGTTTTTTGGCTGCTAAAGTAAGCTGACCCATCATAGCTGCTGCAGAAGGACTAGCTGCAAGAAACTGGTTTATAGATTTTTGATCCATTGCACCTTTGTAGCCCAAGGATGGGAGTATTTTCTTTTGCATTACTTCAGGCTTAAACCCTACAAATTTCTTAGCCATATTTTATTTCCCTATTTGCATCCACAATGATGCGGCAATGAATGTTATTACTGCTACTGTTGACATCTTTACAATGGTTGACCATACACCTCTTCGTGTATCACGCCACGTTTCTAGTAAGTTACGCATCTCAATTATATCTTTACGAGCATCGTCATCATGTAACCCTACCTCACGCAACGCTGCTGTAGCACCACGCTTGGCTGCACGATTTAGCATTTCTTCTAATTCATCTGGTGTCATTAGGTATACATCTGATATCTAATTGTCCATAATCCAGAACCCTGCCCTACAACTGCATTGTAGTATGCTAGAATAGTAGCAGACACAGAACTACCAGTAGAGTTGGTGTATTTTACTATCCCAGTTCCTGCAGTTCCTGTAGCTACTGTTGATCCACCAACTTGAACAAGAACAGCACCTGCTAAGTTTGACCACGCAACTATTGTAGAACCATTAGCTATGGATAAAGAAGATATTTGTGTTGCTACTCCGTTTGTTACATTCTCTGTTTTACCACCTACACTATCAGGTGCGCCACCACTACCCCCAGATGCGGAATCAGCGGATGTAATTGCTGTAACGTGTCCATACGAATCTAAGGTAATGTCTTGTATAAAGTTTGTGCCACTATTGTTTACAGAAGCCTGTGTTGAAGTGTCTTCGTGGTCAATAGTAATTGTTGAGTTACTACTTGCGTTAGTGGTAAAGTTTCCACCACCTGTAAGTGCATCACCTGCAGTTATTGTTATGGTAGAATTATTAGCAGCAGCTATATCATTTGTTATTACACCAGTTGTGGAGTTGTATGACATACCTGTACCTGCAGATACAGAACCTCTTGCTCTTGCTGTAGTGTGATATAAGTTAGAAGAACCTTCTGATAAATCATCTGTGTCGTGATTGGCAATAGAGGATACAGTACCAGTTACGTTGCCTGTAAGGTTGCCAGTTACATCACCAGTTACAGCACCTGTCAAATTACCATGAACTCTTGCTACGTTTAGCTCTTTATTCATGTTCCAACGATCATCAGAGTTTGTATATGTAAATGTTGCGTTGGCTCCACCTACAGTAAGACCGCCAGTGTTAGCAGCAGCAGAGCTACCTGCGCCACTTGCGACTGTTATGTTAAGATCTGCGACATCTACAGTAGTAGAGTTAACAGTTGTTGTTGTGCCTTGAACAGTTAGGTTACCTGTAACTACAGCATTGCCACCAACAGTAACGTTTCCTGTGGTTGTGATTGCATCAATGTATCCATGTGACCAGTAGTTAGATGAATCACCTATGGTGTATGTGCTGTCTGCACTTGGTATTAAGTTAGAAGCTACATCTGCAGTGAATGTAACTGTGTCTGAGGCAGCGTTACCTAATACTGTATTACCATTAGCTGTAAGTACACCTGATACATTTACTGTAGTTAATTCACTAGTGCCGCTAGATGTTACATTACCAGTTAAGTTGCCTGTGACATTTCCTGTAACACCACCGTTAGCATTTATAGCACTTGTCATAGTACTTACACCAGTGACAGCAAGAGTACCTGCTATAGCTGTATTACCTGATGAAGAAGCTACAGTAAATTTATTTGTGTTAATGTCAAAGTCGCCATCAATACCAGTTGCGCCAGAAGCAGCTATTGTAGTAAAAGATCCTGCTGCTGCAGTGCTGCCCCCTATAATAGTTGCGTCTATCGTACCACCGTTTATATCTGCTGTATCTGCTACAAGGCTATCTATATTAGCAATTCCATCTAAGTATAAATTTCTCCACTCTTGTGTTGAACTACCTAAATCATATGTATTGTCATCATCAGGAATGAAGTGACTGTCAATGTCTGCACCAAAAGAAACTGTGTCAGTAGCAGCATCACCAAATGTAAGGTTTCCGTTAATGGTTGTATTACCTGTTACAGTTAAATCACCTCCTATAGAAACATCATCTGTAACGGTTAGGTCATCACCTATAGTTACATCACCCCCGAAGAATCCATCCTTCCATCTTCTTGTAGTTTTACCCAAGTCAATGAGGTTATCTACTTTTGGAAATACAGCACTTGCTTCTACCTCCAATTCGTTAGAACCACCGATCTTAGTTACTGGCGCACCACCGCCTGTAGTACCATCATGGTTGTGGCCTGATGATGCATTAAAGGCATTTACAATGGCATTGTATTCATCGTTGAACAAATCGGCATCAATAGGATTGCCGTCAGCTAATTGCCCTGTAGTATCCTGTCTAACATAACCTGTTGGCATAGTTTAGTTCCTTATTGTCTATCGTTTGTTTTGTATTCTAACACAGCAGTGTCTAATGTAAAGCTTGGATTTGTTGTATTGTCTTGTATTCTTACAGAAACAGTCTTTCCTGAACCTATAATATTTACTGGATAAATTTTATCTATAAGTGCGCCAAATTTGTGACCAAAAGCGGAACCAAATTGTGCGCCTTGGTTAAAGAAAGCCACAGACCCAGAGCTAGTTAAAATATTTATAGTGTCTGGTTGTATAATACTGTTTCTTGTATTTGATTCAAAGTCAAACTTTAAGTTAAAGTCTAAGTCTATAGTTCCAAATGGGTCAATAAACCAAACAGCTTTATAAAAAGTCTTCCTTATTTGTGGATCGTTTATAGGCATGAATGCTGATTGAAATACAGCGTTTATGTTTGAACTGTCAAAGGTAGATCCACTTTCACCTTTGTATATATACCCATCACTGTTTGCAAATGCTAAAGTTTCTACTGAACCTTCATATACACTGTCTGCAACATAGGCTTTTATGCCTTTACAAGTTGACCACTCAATTCCTTGAGAGCCTTGAGTTGTAACCTTTGTAGCTATTAGACCTTCAGAGGAAGCCTCTCTCCTACTACTAAGATATGAGAATATTCTGTACTGAGATTTACCTCTAAGTATGTGAGAGCAAAATGTAGACTCTCCACCAACAAAATCTAGAAAAGTTTCTTTTATTTTATCGGATGCAACATCTAGAGCAAAGTCACCTATGCGATCAGTAGCACCTAGCTGCCTAATACCATCGGGAGATAAGTACATAATGTCTCCACCAACTTCCTGTATAGTATCTTTGTTAACACATCCTATCTTTTCTGTAATGGACTGAAGCTGGAAGTCTGCTGCTGTATTACCTACTAATCTACTGATGGTGTCACTTGTAAAAATAACTAGCTGCTCACGAAAGACTGCCATGCCTGTAATGTCGTGAGATAAACTTATACTACCTGCACCATCTGCTACAGAAAAGTTATCTACCGTAAAAGGTGCTGTAAAAAATACTGTATTACCTTTTGAATAAAAAGCAGTACGTTTAAATATAACTACGTTGTCTGCACCCTCTACATCTGTATTTATTTTAGAACTAGATGCTGATAGGAAAGAAGTGTAGTTACCGTTTTGATTGTATATGGCAGGGTAACTTTTACCATCTACAAATACTACCTTGTCATCTCCATCAAAGTTAAACTCAGCATGTTTTACTTTAAGACCGTTTGTATTGTTACTTACTGCTACAGTTGTACTTCCGTTAGAGGCCACCATAGGTGTCCACGTAGTTCCTGTACCAACATAGTAAGCAGTTTTACCTACATCTGAATTTGTAAAAGCAAAAGTAGTTAGACGTGTTAGTACCCAGTTAGTAGATCCGTTACCTGCTGTTGTAACTTTATAAACACCATTCTGTGTTGAGTCAGTTTGTGCATTTACTTTTATCTTACTGTCTACAGCGTATGCGTTGCCGCTTATAGCAAAAGCAGCTTGTGTTCCTGAGTTTGTAAGAGTACCTGCACCACTATTAAATGTAGCAGTTAAGTTAGCGTTGGTTGTTGCTACAGTAGTATGCGATTGATCTAGAAAAACACTGGAAACAGCAGCACTATTTACTTTACGTGCAGCTAGTATACGTGTAGATGAAATAACTTTCAATCCTAAAATTTCAGACTCGCCTGGAACTGTTGTAGAACTGAACTTTGTGTATCCTAATATCTTACTATAACCACCTTCTTTGTTGACCTCAAAGTTACTTAACTGAAAAGCAGAACCTACAGCATTAGTACCTTGCTGAAGCAAGCTCATATTTGAGATTAGACCACCCTTAAACTCAACAGGGAAGGTTTGCCATTGTGTTGCCATTAGTAAGCTACTCTTCTGTCTCTTATTGCGTCAGTACGATTTATGTGTATACTTCTCAGATATTTTATACCGCTTTCAAAATCTTGTTTTGCCATCTGTGCCATCTGTGTATCAGATCTAAACTGATATATTAAACTCATAGCACCTGCTACAATGATGTGTCTATATGACTCTGGTAATACAGGAACATCATCATGTAATAGCATTTCGTAGCCAAGCCTGTAATATTCATAAACTAACTCGTAGGCTTTGTCTGGTTCTGGTACTAGTATGATTTCACGGCTAGGTGTGCGTACTATATGTCTTGGCACACCTCTGTTACTTGTATCAGTGTCGTATTCTTGGTCTACATATTTTTCTAGGTATTCTTCATAGCTTAACTTTTTTAGGTGTTCAGTGCCATTTTCTAGTGTTGCACTTCTTTTTATCCTAAACGTTTCCATGTCTATTGTTTTTGCATCGTCTGGAAAAGGATAACGACTTGTACCTGCAGTTAAAGTGAGAGTCTCCTCTACATGGTTCCAAGGCCATTCAAACTCTTCTTGATTGATGTGTCTTATTGCAGTATTTACTGAGTCTTTAACAAAACTATAGTAACCTGTTGTAATAGAAAAGTCAGTAGTCGTTAATGCTACTTCATTTAATCTTCTGTTGCAGTCGTTTACTAACCCAAGGAAATCATATGCCATTCTATTTCTCCCTGACTGTTAAGAAAATTGTTCTGTTATACGTTAGGCTTGCTGCAGTAGTTATCTGACAAGTTACAGTATACTTAGTGCCAACTACACCTGCTGTAAATCTAACAGTAGCAACAGTAGTTGTATTTGTAGGTTGTACTAAAGTTAATCCGTTAGATGCGTCACCAGAGTAAACGTCTGAGTCTGACATTGTTTCTCCGTTAACTTTCCAAACAACGGTTGCAATAGTATCAGTACCTAAAAAACGTGACCAATCTACACTGTAATCTACCACTTCATCTGGGTCATGGTTAGGCCATTTGTACGCCATGTTACTTCCTTAATAGTTACTAACTTTTTGAATATACACAGTGTAGTTTTGGTAAGGTACAATGTTTACACACCGTTCTCTGCCAAAGTCTGTGCTTAAATAAACTACGTTATTAGAATATATACCACCGTTTAAGGCTGAATCACTATTAACAGCAGCAGTCATAGTTGCAGATACACCTGTAAGTGTGGTGCTACCTTGAGCATCCTCATCATCAAAACTATTTACTGTTAAGTCTAGTGTTGCTGATGCTGAACTTAATGTTATGTTAGCTTCTGCATCAAAACTTATACCTGATGCAAATGTGCTGATAACTCCTGTAGGTGTTGGACTAGCTTTACCACTTGCGGTGGTTGCACTTATTGCTGATGTACCGCTTGTACCCGATACAGTAATGTTACCTTTTGCCTGTGTGTTTCCTGCAGGAAGATTTATAGCACCAGTAACAGTAGTACCAGTAACTGTGATATTACCAACGCCAGTAATTGAAGAAAACGCAGTAGGCGTAGCAGTAGCAGTAACACCTGTAGGTGTAATAGAAGCTTTGGCTATAAAGGTAAGTGTACCAAGTGAAAAGGTACTTTGTGATCCACCTGAAATGTAAGCATTAGCGGCAGCAGATGTTACTGCCTGTGCAAAAGGTGTTTCAGAGAGTGCGGAAAAGCCTAGCATTATCTATGTGTCTTTTGGATCTGTAGGTAACGTTTTAAAAGGATGAGCTATGTAGTCTCTATTTTTACAATGATACTTTTCATTGTCGCTACCTGTTGTGGGGTCTTTATTTTCTTTAGTAACTTCAAAAGGGTAAGGTTTTCTAGGCCATGTAACATCACTTGCATCAGCACTGTCAGGAATTGCATTAACATAACCACGATAAGCAGTTACTTCAGCAGTCTCTGTAAGTAGACCTTGTGCTATCGCTGCATCCAATGCTCGTATAAGTTCGGATTTGTAATGTTTGGTTGCCTGTTGTAAAGCTAACATTTACTTACCTACTCTATATGCTTCTTTATAAAAATCTCTTAACTGGACAATGTAATCTAGATAATCGTCTATCTTCTTTATCCAGTTTTTATCCACCTGTGGATGTATAATACCAGACTTAGGGGATGCAAAAGTTTTGTTAGCCCATTCTACTGGATTTGGATTACTGAATAAATAATAGTTTACGTGTCCAAAAGATGTCGTGTCTCTATTTTGTAATAAGTCAATATGACCAACTTGTTTGTCTAATACTTGTGCTACTAATGCACTCTCAGAAATCATGGTGCTATATATAAAATCAGAGTTCTTGATTAATTCAAATAAATCAGCGTCTTCATCTGCAAAGTTTATACCGCCAAGATATTTATCTAACTCAATATATGCTTCATCCCAAGATATAGGATGCTTTTTGAATACAACATTGTTACGTCCATGCTTACGTAGAATGTATTGTATCTTACCAACACAACAATGTTTCTTTATTTTATTACCACCGGGTAGTATTATTAATGCTTCAGCACCTGTAGAATCAGATTTATTTGTATAGTTATATTTGCTAAAAGTGTTTTCTGTTTCTATCTTATTCTTAATCCAATCAATATGACCTACTGGTTTAGTTGCGTCGGCATAAGCATCGGACATTTGTCTTAGGCTTTGTTCAAACGCCAGAGGATGAAGCATAAAAAATCCTGCAAACGTTGTATAGTTTATAGTATCAAAGTATAACTCTTCTACTGCTGTGCAATCATAAGCTAATTTTATTCCTTTGTAAGGGAATTTACTTTTTACATATCTTTCAACTTCAACTAGGTGTGACATTTTAGGATGCCATCCTATATTAGTTGTGCCTTGTTCAAACTCTTCTGTTGATTTACTAGCTCCATAAATACTTTGTGCAACCGCACTATCTAAGTTATCGCTAACGTTTGTATCTTTAGGCATAGAAGTTTGTTGTCCTTGATGTTGAGTTAGTTGTATTAAACGTTGTAGTGGTACTTTTTGATGTGTTAAACGTAGTGGTTGTACTCTGAGTAGTATTGAACGTTGTCGTGGTACTCTTAGAAGTATTGAACGTTGTCGTTGTAGAATGTGACGTACCATACGTTGTGGTTGTAGAATGTGATGTGCCATACGTTGTAGTATAACTTGTTGTAGTAGTTGATGCTGCTGTTCTATTGACGTACCAGTAAGGGTATCCATCATTTAAGTTAAAATAAAGTCCTTGCTTATAATAGGTATATCCTCCACCACTAATTGAGTTTGTACCATGTCCACCACCCATATTTCTGTAAGGAGTTGCGCCCCAGTATATATTAACCCCTGACCAAGGTGCGCTTATCCACCAATCATTTGCCCCTCCATATTGAGTAACTGTACTAGATGTACTATGTGATGTACTATGTGATGTGTTATACGATGTTGTGGTACTATGTGAAGTGTTGTAAGATGTTGTAGTTGAGTTACTAGTACTGTAAGTTGTCGTAGTAGAATTAGAAGTACTAAACGTAGTAGTGGTACTATTTGAAGTTGAATATGTAGTTGTAAATGTAGAAGAAGTACTAAACGTTGTATTGAACGTAGTAGTAAATTCTTTTATACCATTTATAAACCAAGACATTAAGCAAAATCTCCAATGTAGTTCACTAATATGTTTGAACTATCTAACACATAATATGATAACACACTTATTTCGTTAGCGTTAGTAGCTTGAACAATGGCTGCACCGTTAACTGGTGTTTTACATTCTGCAGGTAGAGTAAAAGATCTACCGCCTGTACCATCCTGTACAAATACTATGTTACCAAAACGTCCTGCATCTTTGTTTGAAAATGCAAAGGTTGTGTTAGCTGTCATGTTTACCTTAAAGTTATTAGCAGCAGCAAGATCTATGGTAACTGTGCTGCCCCCACCTGCTACGGTATCTTGATCCTGCCGTAGGCCGCCTGTCATAGTACCACCTGCTAGGGGTAACTTTGCGTCTAACTGTGTCTGTACTGCAGATGTAACACCATCTACATAGTTAAGTTCGGCTGTGGTTGCAGTCACACCGTCTAGTAAATTTAACTCAGCAGCCGTTGATGTAACTCCATCAAGAATATTTAACTCAGCAGCCGTTGATGTGACACCATCTAAGATGTTCAATTCAGCAGCAGTTGAAGTTACAGTTGTACCATTAATAGATAATGCATCTGTTTCTAATGTTCCATCAATATCAGCATCACCTGATATGTCTAAAGTGGCAGCATCTAATTCACCTGTAATAGTGAAGTTTCTTACACCTGTATAATCTTTATTAGCATCAAGTATAACTGCTTTAGAAGCTATGGCAGTACCAACAGCAGTTGAACCTAAGTCAAGAGCATTAAGCTCACCTACGACTGCTGTAATGCCATCTAAGGTATTTAACTCGGCAGCGGTAGATGTAACACCATCAAGAATATTTAGTTCTGCAGCCGTAGCTGTTACCCCATCCATGATGTTTAGCTCTGCAGTAGTTGCAGTAACACCGTCTATGATATTTAGTTCTGCAGTAGTTGCAGTTACACCATCCAGTATGTTTAATTCTGTTGTAGTCGCAGTTACACCGTCTAATAGATTTAGTTCTGCAGGAGTTGAGGTAATAGACTGACCGCCTACCTGTAACGTAGTAGCATTTATTTCACCTGATGATCCGTAAATTACACCCTTACTATTAACTACAGTACCTGCGCTAGACCCGTCTACAAGATTTAATTCTGCTGCTGTTGATGTTACACCATCAAGAATATTTAGTTCTGCAGCAGTTGAGGTAACTCCATCTAGTATGTTAAGCTCTGCTGCTGTGGAAGTGACACCGTCAAGTATGTTAAGCTCTGCTGCTGTGGAAGTGACACTTGTTAGATCTGTAGGTGCAATAGCAATATTACCAGTACCATCAAAACTTTGACCTGCTATTGTACGTGCGTTTGCTAATGCTGTTGCTGTGGACGCATTACCTTCTAAGGCAGCTACAATAGTACCTGCTGTACCACTAAATACTTCGCTTGAGTTTGTTGCATCTGGAATAAAAGTAAATTTACCTGTACTGTCATCAAAGCCAAAGAAACCTACTTTAGCTGCAGATCCGTTGTGCCAACGAAATTCTATGCCTCTGTCTTTGTTGTCATCAGATCCAGGCGCTGAGTCGCCACCTATTGTAAACACAGGGTCATCAACAGTAGTGGTTGTACTGTTTACTGTAGTAGTTGTTCCGCTAACTGTTAGATTACCTGAGACAGTTAGGTTACCACTTGCATCTAAGAACACAGCCTTACTTGAAGGATATGTCATAAAGACGTCTTTAGTACCTGCAGCTAAGTCAACTGCATTGTTGGAATTAGAACTAGCTATAACTGTGGTACGAGTAAGAGTGTTACCTGTATTCCACGTTCCTAGCCCTACTTCCCATTCATTTACACCTGAAGCGGTATGTGCAATGGCGTAGTAAGTCGTGTCACCATTGGACATGTAGTCTGTGAATGCTTTGAAGGTAGCCCCTGCACCTGCTAGACTTATTGCGCCTGTGCCTGTAGTAGTGGTTCCTTCTTTTACACGATCTTTTAATATTAATGCCATTGCACTTTACCTTTAAGCTATGCGGATAACAGCGTTTGAAGCGTCTGCAGTTGGGAAAACAACTGTAAAATCACCTGATGTAGATGTAACGTTACCGCCAAAACTAAACACTGCTATAGCTTTGTTGCTTACTGATGAGTTGTAAATAATAGCACCAGCCGCTGTAATAGTTAAGTTTGTAAAAACTTCATCAGCAAAGTCAACTAGAGCAGTCGATCCTGATAGTGAGATTGCTGCACTGTCTAAGGCTTGACCACCTGCTGAGTAGTTTGTACCTGTAGCTTCATCAGAGTTACCTGTTAGATCAGAATAGTTTGTAGTGGCTGCACCATAACTACCTGACTGCGAGGCTTTAATTAGAGCTATTTTCAAAGTATGGGTATCTAAGTCGTGAACACCTCCAAGAAGCTCTTGCTTGAAGCTGTTACACATTGCCGTTGTGATTGCCATTTGGAAATGTCCTTATGTTAATGGGAAAATGCACAAAGAGGCCACCCGAAAGCAGCCTCTAAGTTTATCTTTATTAAGCAGCGTTATAACGTGCTGTGACCAATGCTTGTGGGCGCAAGATTTTACGTCCGTAAAGGTGCATACCACGTACAATGTCTGCGAATGAATCAGGATCTCTGTAGTTCTCAACTTTAGAGATTTGCTCTGCAGTTGCTACACCTTCTTCTTGACCTGCTAGGATGATACCGAAGTTGTCATCTTGTGCAGTTGTGCCAGAAGTTCCTGCTCCAGTACCGTCTGATGGTAGGTTGTTTGAAACATGGACTTTAAAGCCGTGAATGTTTCCTGCAACCAATCCGTTTTGTAGACCTGCTCCACCGAAGTCTGAATTTAGAAGACGTGAATCTTCGTCCTTCAACATTTCCATGAAGATTGGGTCAACAACCAAGTAACGTCCACGTGAGTCAACGTTGCCTGTGTCCAACTGTCTAGCCATTCTTGCAATAAGCTGTAATGGTGATGCAGTTGTAGTTGCTTTTGCAGTAGCGCCTGGTAGTCTAGGTGCTAGAGGGATAGAGTCGCCAGTTGTAGAACCTGAAGCTGAAGTTGTGATGTTAGTCATG
>Ga0209404_10000997_pt1 | contig 20500 bp, 12 predicted proteins | sample TroAtlMetagenome_2_FD_187447 | JGI IMG/M metagenome (GOLD analysis project Ga0209404, IMG submission 187447) | Marine eukaryotic phytoplankton communities from Atlantic Ocean - Tropical Atlantic ANT8 Metagenome (SPAdes) (version 2) | ecosystem: Environmental > Aquatic > Marine > Oceanic...
TTCTGGGCCGCAGAGGCCGGAATGGACGATTCATTCGAAGGTAATTCAACTGCCTGTTTCTCGACAGCAGACTTCTGCATTCTTCCAACAATCGGGTCAAGAAATTTCTTGACCCTTCCGCTATAACTACCAGCAGTCGTTCTCCATCCTGCCCCGAACAGAACGCCTGCCAGTTCCCCGTCCTGATTGAAAATCGGACCGCCGGAATCTCCCTGTCGTGCCACGGCTTTTAGTTCCACCATTTCATGAGGCTGACTTAAGCCCGGAGAAACATATTGGGAACAAATCCCTGAAATCGCTCGATATCGTCCTGAACCGTAACCGGCGATTGTTAACTGATCACCTGATTGTGGTGCTTTTTTTGCAATCTTCACAGCATCTATCGAGGGACTCCAGATGAGCAATGCTGCCAGATCCCAGGTTGGATCACTTGCCACAACTTTGGCGGACGAACGGAAACCGTTCGGGAATGAAACCAGAATTTCTTCTTTCGAATCTCTGATGACATGGTGATTCGTAACCAGTAGGGCGTGTTTCCCTTGTTTGTACATCAATGTACCTGACCCAAAAGAAGCAGCGTTCGTTTCCAAAGACATAATCCTGGCAACTGCTGGATGAGGTATATCCGGAGAAATCTCTGCCGCACTAACACGAGGAACAGACAAACTGAAAACCAAAGCAGCAAGGAAGCTACCAAGGACAGCGTGGCGAATGATAGAAATGAGGTGGATGTGTCGTTTCATAATACTGAGCCCCTCAATCCATGAGTTACAAAAGGGACTCGACGCATCCATTCGCCGATAGATTCTATTAATAGGTATCTATCGTATCGGCCAACTTCATCAATGAATCTTCAGAATTTTTCTTCCGCAGGTAGGACCGGTATGACTGCTATAACCGGTGAAACAAACAACGACTGTCTTACACATAGCGTTGCTGCCATATTTGATTGACGGTCGTTAGAAAAGCTCTTTGAGGGGCTCACCGTTAATGATTGAGAAGTTGGGGCGTCCTTTTGCATCTTCATAGGTGACATCCAAAGGGATTCCCATATGCTTATAAATAGTCGCACCGATATCTCCTGGAGTAATTGGACGGGTGCGGACATCACTGCCATCCCGCTCACTCGAACCAATCACCTGACCATGTCGCAGGCCACCACCAGCCAAGCACATACTCATGACAACAGGCCAGTGGTTGCGTCCGTCAACACTGTCCTGAGTACCAATATTGGGCGTACGACCAAATTCACCCATTGCTATAATCAAAGTGTCCTCTAATAGTCCACGCTGCTCTAAGTCCGTAACCAGAGTCGTGTAGAAGTGGTCAAATAATGGCAATAAAGGCCCCAGCCCTTTACTGATACCGCCGTAAACTCCTCCTGGAATTCCATGGTTGTCCCAGGTGCCGGAAGCGGTGTGGTGACTAAGATCAAGCGTCACAAAACTAACGCCAGCTTCAACTAGCCGACGGGCAATCAAGACTTGTTGGCACCACAAATGGTCGCCGTACAAGTCGCGGTATTTTTGTGGTTCACGGGTAATATCAAAAGCTTCCTGAGCTTTACGACCTAAAAGCATATCTGCTGCCTGCTGGCCGTACTCGTCATGAGCTTCCATGTCACCCTGGATGTCGAGCCCACTCTTCATTCGATCAAACTGTTTCACAAGCTTACGACGATTATAAATACGGTCGACCGTCAGCCCCGACGGCATCGCAAAAATATCTGCGCCAGACATTTGACCGGTATTAATTCCGACATTTGTATAGACCGGTAATCGGCAGGCTTTATTAGCTAGAAACGGATTGTACTTCCGGCCTAAGTAACCAGCATAGCCAACATGGGAATGATGCTTCTCAAATGCCACATAAGCTGGCATCGATGGATCGTTGGCTCCCTTTTCCTTAGCAATGATTGATGCAAAGCAAGGAATTCTGTCTCCTTTAGGATTCGTTCGGGGAGCTGCGGTGCGATCACCAGTCTGCATGACCTTATTAGGTTGGTGGTTACTCCCCCGGCAATCCACGCTACGAAGAATGGATATCTTGTCAAGCAACGCAGCTTGCTTTGGTAAATGCTCGCAAATCTGGACGCCAGGCAATTTCGTACTGGTCACGCCAAAGGGTCCACGATTCTCATACGGACGATCCGGCTTGGGATCCCAGGTATCAATATGAGATGGTCCACCAGCCATCCAAAGGAGGATAACACTCTTGCCTTTACTTGAAGGCTTGCCTGCCGAATTTGCCAACGCATGACTTTTCAACAACCCTGGCAGCGATAACCCTGCCAATCCCGCCATACTAGCCTTCAACATACCTCGACGGTCATGCATTACTAATCCTTCACGAGTACGACCGTGAAGTGATGTGAAAGCATGCCGCTGATGTGGGGGAAAATGAGCCGAGGTCATAACAGCATTTCAGTTTGGTTTTTTAATACGCTGAACTTGCTTAGTGAATACGTAAGCACTACCTTCAGATTATCGGCTAGGATCAATTAGAGCAATAAATATTATTTTGAATCGCTCCCCGTCATCCAGGAACGTAGAGGGGGCTTTGGAGTAGACACAATGCAGTCAATCGTCGACGTTCGTAAAAATATTCCTAGTGGCACCATTGTGATCAACAATCCAAAGCTGGCAAATGCAATTCCAGCCTTTGGTTACTTACAACTGCGTCAAGCTTTAGATGATCTACATCAGGAAAAAAGCGTTCGTGCAATTATTCTCACCGGCTCCGGAAATGTGTTCTCTTCAGGAACCGATCTAAAACAGTTGAATACCGAATTACAACGGGAGGCTCAGGCGTCACATCAGGATATTGAGTTGTTGAACGAATTACTTCTGGCAATGTTACGTTTTCCCAAACCCATCATTGCGGCTTTGAATGGCCCAGCTATCGGCTCCGCTGCCGCCTTAGCTCTGGGATGTGATTTTGTGATCGCGGCTAAACAGGCAACGCTTCAACTGTCCGAAGTGAAGCTGGGACTTGCTGCTGGAAGTGCGGCCACGATGCTGAATTTCCGAGTCGGTGCTGCGATTGCGGCAAGATACTCGATTACGGGGCAACCTATTTCTGCGGAAATCGGCTCTCAAATCGGGCTGATACATGATGTGGTGGAAGAAGACTTCGTTTGGGCACGTGCTCACCAATTAGCTGTTGAGATCGAGTCGGCCTCATCACAGTCAATTCAAATGACCAAGCGTTTGCTCAATGAATCTGTAGCAGATCAACTCGAAACTCAACTTCAAGTCAGTGGTGCGATGACTGCAGCAGCTCGCACTACTTCCCACGCAAATTTAGGGATCAATGCTTTTCTCGAGAAGGAAACTCCGGAGTGGTGCTAGTTGCTACCGAATATTTTAAGCGTAAAGTTGCAGATCTTCTTTGGTCAGCCGCCCATCGTGTAAAGCGGAGGCGACTAGTACACCGTCACAATACGACTCGAGTCTGGCAAGATCATCCACCGAATTCACTCCCCCCCCTGTAATCAACTCCAATTCCGGATACTCATGCTTGAGGTGTCTGCAAAGATCCAGCGTTGGCGTACCCTGTCCTAACCCAACTGCGGCAAGGTCTAAAACGATGATCGTTTTGACACCCAAATCAACAGCCTGCTGTGCAATTTGAGTCGAAGTGGCCTGACTCCACCTTGGACTTGCATCAGATGGTAAAAACGGCACACCATTTTTCAGATCCAGACTGAACACCAATCGCTCAGCCCCGACGACTTTTAGAAGAGCCTCTAAACTCGATATGTCCGGACAACACTCCAATCCAACAATGATGCGATCAAGAAAGTCCAACGAGAGACTAGCTTGCATTGATTTTAACTTTTTCACCGATGCGAATCCGGCATCCAGCCATAGGCGATAGTGAAGATCTTGGAGGTTGAGCAGCACATCGATATTTGGAGCATCTCGTTCAATGCCGTCTAGATCAGCAATGTAATATTCTGTAATCCCAAATTGCTTGTCGAACGCTTCACAAATCGAACCTACATCTGAGTTTGATGTAAGAATACTTTTTACCGACTGATAACTGTCTCGCTGGCCAGCAATACCACGAACGACTTCGCCATTTAACACATCCAATACAGGAATGATGCGCATTAAGGCTGGTCCTTATGAAAAGCATCTCTACTAGCGTAAGCTCAACCGTTACAGCGGGAAGTCGTCTTCCGCAGCCTGCTGAGCGTAGATTGGCATGTGGCGGTAGTAGACTTCCAGAATCATCGTCGCCAGAGCCGTATTGTAAAGACGACCACCGACTCGAGCGCCATGGCCTGCCCCCATGTGCCAGCTACCAGTATTATCACATTGACCTTTTCCAGTTTGCTGAGTCGCCACCAAGTGATCACGCATGGTCTTGTTCCATTTATCCCATAATGGGCCGCCATGGTGACGCATAACTTGCGTTGCATAATAGTTGTAATACATATCACTCTTACTCGGAGCCCATTTGGAGATCGTCTCAACACCTCGAATTAAAGCGGGCTCATCTTTCTTCCAGCCTAAGTACATCCGGCACAGCAAACCAACAGCCGTTGTGGCATGCCCGCCACCAGGAGATGTATATCCATAGGTTGAACCACTGTTTGCTTGAACACTATCCAAGAATTTATAGCATCCGGCAACCGTGTTTTTAGGAACGTTCAAATAGGCCATATGACCACTTTTCAGGGCCATCAACTGCCAACCAACGACTGACGTATCACCTGCCTGACGTGGCTTATAACGCCAGCCACCACCAACAGGGTCCTGAGCATAGGTAATAAAGTTAAGGGACATCTGAGCCGGTGCCATTAATTGGCGATCCTTCGTCATAGCAAATGCTTCGGTGAGTGTGATCGCACATAGACCGTGTGAATACATACGACCGCCAGCGTCTGTCAAATCACCGGTGGCACCATTCACTTTCATGCTACGGGTAAGATAGTACAAACCAGCCTCTACCTGTTTTTTATACTCACCTTTCTTATGGGTGTTACCAGCTCCCAGGAATGGGAGCAATGCCATCGCAGTAGCCCCATTGAAGGAGGTTTTCGCAGTTCCCATATCTCCGCAAGTACAATTACGACGCCCAGCAGCGGTGTGGTCAAAGCTCCAACCTCCATCCGGATTCTGATGATTGGCAATCCATTTGAGTGCCATAGCCACCGCTACTTCACTTTCCTTAGTTCCACCGTAATCGCGTACCATAGCAGCTCGCGATTCTGCTCCTCTTCCCGAAAGTCCTGAACCAACTACTGACTCGGTTGATGACAGCAGGTCTGTCTGTGGGGCGACCTGATTAGCAATGTTTTCAAATTCAACAGCCGCAACTGGTGCTTCCACATCATCTGCAATTTCGATTTCTTCGACTTCCGACACATCCTCGATTGGGTTAACTTCCGTTTCCACATCAAGTGTTTCTGTAGGAGTAATCTCCACAGGCTCATCAATTGGTTCGGTCAGGTCGTCTACGATCTCTTCAATCAAATCGTTTTTTGTCATCACCGAAGTCAGCGACGGCATCTCTTCAACCGGAGAGACAAGTACCATTAATCCAAGAATGACCAGAATGACCGTGTGAACTGCAAGACTAAACATCCAACTTGGAACAGCCTGAAATAACAAGAAGTTACTTCCACGTGCAGTTTCCTTTTCTGCAGCAGGGTCTTCTGCAGGTTGTGCTTCAGGAGCAGACGCCACAGGTTGTGCTTCAGGAACCACGGATGCTGGTTCTACCGAAGGTAACGGTGGTGGAGTCTGAGGAGACTCGTCTCCGGTAGGGACTTGATTCGGATCGTTTGCTTCTGACATATTCTCTATCCTTTGTGAACAAGCTAAAACCGCACTTGCTCATTTACAAATCTGCTCATAGCTAAATAGCAGTTCTTCTCTTCTTTTAAAAATATCGGAAAATCAGCAAAAATCAAGCATTAGATTTTGTATCTAAGGCTCGGTTGTAGGCTAGAAAATCATGTTTTTCTGCTTCAGGGTGTAATTCCATACCCTATCGAGATCCAATAGCACGAACGACCCTCCATGACCGACCAATTCGACAGTTGTGTGTCCCATCTGGCAAAGTCCTCTAAAAACCGAAAGATTGCCCGTTGTCAAAGCCCAGCAAGCACGGCTAAAATGGTTTCTTTAACCGACAAATAACCCTAAATTGGTTGGTTTGAAATATTATTCACGGCACCCGAATTACATAAGGTGATCCCATGGCAGGTCGAAGTAAAAAGAAAGCTGAAACTATCTTCCTCGTTTGTGAAGAAACGGGTGATTATAACTACGCGATGAAACGTAAACCCGGCGGCGAAAAACTGTCGCTTAAGAAGTACAGTCCTCGTTTGCGGCGTCACACTGTACACTTAGAAAAGAAAAAATAGGTCGTCCGCATTAGAAGGGCATTGGTGGTATGTGATCCTTCGGTGAAACGCTTTAGTCGATGATATCTTGTATTGAATCGGCAAAAAAAGATGCGAACAGGTTCATGACTAGGTAAACTAGTCGTGAACCTTTTCTATTGGTAGCACGCGATCGTAAAGATCGCTCATTCAAAGCACGGATGGTTTGAATAATGCAAAAACGCTGGCGAATACTCCCCTTTGATCCTGATCAGGTGGAACAACTGGAAGCTGAGGCTAAAATCCCCACGGTGGTTGCCATGCTCTTGTTGAATCGAGGTATCGATCGTGCGGATGAAATCTCTTCGTTTATAGATACCAAGCTCTCAGGTCTACGCGACCCTGAAAACCTGCCTGGAATCCCAGAAGCGTCTGCATTGATCTATCAGGCAGTTCAAGACGAGAAGAAAATTCTTATTTATGGTGACTACGATGCGGATGGGATGACTGCTTCGGCTATCCTCTACCGTTGTCTGAACCTACTGCATGCGAACGTCGCATATTTTGCGCCCAATCGAATGTCCGATGGATACGGCCTGAGTGCCAACCAAATCAGACGTCATCATGATCAGGGATTCGAATTCATCATCTCCGTAGATTGCGGAATCGCGAACGCGGATGAGATCGCCGTTGCAAAAGAACTTGGCATGCAGGTCATTGTGACCGACCATCATGAATTTGCCGACTGCCTACCGGACGCGGATGCGATTGTACATCCAAGACTACCAGGGACGGAGTATCCTTTTGGAGGTCTATGCGGAGCAGCCGTGGCTCTCAAATTAGCCTGGGCCTTGTGCAAGCTCGACAGTGAAGCAACACGCGTCAAGCCTGCTCACCGCGACTTCCTAATGATGGCGGTGGGCATAGCGGCCATTGGCACAGTGGCAGACGTCGTCCCTCTGCAAGACGAAAACCGTATCCTTGTCACTCATGGGTTGCGAAGCCTCAAAAACCAACCTCCGCTAGGCTTAGCGGCGTTAATGAAACTGACTGGTCTCGCCAGCAAAAAACAATTTGATGCTCAGGACATCGGATTTAATATCGGTCCCCGACTCAATGCCGCCGGTCGTTTAGGACAAGCTCCCCTGGGTGTGGAATTACTTGTTACCGACGATAAACAACGAGCTCAGGAACTGGCCGACTATTTGGACAATCTAAATGAAGACCGAAAAAAAATTGAGCGTAGCATCAACCTTGCGGCTGTTAAGCAAATCAAAGAGAAGTACGACGCCGAAAATGACCCGGCCTTTGTTTTAGCAGGCCACGGCTGGAATGCCGGCGTGATAGGGGTTGTCAGTGGCAGGCTTGCAGAAAAATATGGCCGCCCTGTCATCCTGATTGCTCTGGATCAGATGGGAGTCAAACCCGGGATTGGTTCAGCTCGTAATGGCGGGATCGGCAATCTTCACGAAACTCTGAAACACTGCACCGAACACCTGATTAAACACGGGGGGCATGCGGCAGCGGCGGGGCTCACAATTGACGAAAATCAAGTCGACGCATTTCGTTCAGCCTTTTGTGAATACTTTCAGGAAAGTATTAGTGAAGAAGATCGAATGGTGGAAGTGGTGATTGACGCCGAAGCTTTGCTGAGCCAACTCACCCCTCAAACTATCTATCAAATGCAACAGCTCGGTCCGTTCGGCGAAGCGAACCCGGCTCCCCTCCTGTGTGCCAGCAATGTCGATGTGGTCACCGGCTCAGCCAAGCGAATGGGAGGCGGGGAACGCCACCTAAGTGTGAAAGTATCTCAATATGGAAAAACATTACGCGCTGTAGCCTTTGGGCAAGGTGATTGGGCTGAGGAATTAGATCAGGTAGAAGGACCAATCGATGTCGTCTTCAAACCGGTCATCAACGAATTCCGCGGCCAACGCAATGTGGAGCTCCACCTCGAAGACTGGAAACCGGCTGCAGATTCTATTTAGCGATTCGGCGTTTTCTTTGTGCCGGGACGCACAGGATAGGGCGGAGCCATCGGAATTTCAATTGGCTCGTCTTTCAGCTTCTGTTGCAAGTACTTGATCGCTGTATCCAACTGAGCATCCTGCCCGTTAAATGTGGCATGGGGCAGATTATCCACCACAATATCCGGATCGACCCCATGCCCTTCGATCAACCATTTCCCCTCCGGCCCAAATACACCCGATTGAGCAGCCGATGCGTAACCTTTGTCAACCAGACGGTTATTAATGCTTAGCCAAATTTCACCACCCCATGTTCTGGTCCCAATGACAACTCCATAGCCTAACCGCCGGAAACCCTCAGCAAATGCCTCGCCATCAGAAGCAGTACGTTCGTTACACAGTACAACCATATGTCCTCGAAAAGCGTATTGCATATTCCAATAAGGCTTTCCTACTCGAGGTTGCCAATAAAACCAGGCCTGCCGACCAAGCTTTTCAAGGATCCAACTATCGATATTACCTCCTCGATTATGTCTGACATCGACAATCAGAGCCGGACGGTTATAGACGGGATAAAATTCTCGCGTCCATTCGGCAATATTGTCTTTACCCATCGCCCGTAAATGCACATAGCCTATTTGCTTCCGGCTCGCCTTTTCTACTGCCAGTCGTCGAGAGAATTCCCATTGGTCATATCTCAAGTCAGCTTCACGGGACATTGAAATCGGTCGCACAATAACTCGTCGCACTTCATCGTCAGCATTAGGCCCGGCTACTTCGAGTAACACCTGTCGACCAACCTGCTCTCGCAGCAGAACGTTAATATGACTAACTGAATTGACATCAATGCCGTTGACTGTGAGAATCACGGACTGCTCAGCCACCTGAACATCGGGGTGAGCCAACGGAGAAAGTTGTTGGGGATAATCCGGATCTGAAATATAAATATGTTCTACAACATATCCTTTCCGATTCCGGTCATGACGCAGCACAGCACCAAGCGAACCAATCCCTACATTGTCCCCGTCCATTCGCTGCTGGCCTCCACGCACATAAATATGTAGAGCCTCAAGTTCCCCCACCATTTGCTCTAGCAAGTCGTTTAACTCCGCACGGTCGGTAATACGACCGACTAATGCTAGATGTAAATCTAGAACATCTTTCCATTTCACACCGTGCAGATTGGGATCATAAAAATAGTCTCGCTCCAATCTCCATGCATCCATTAACATCTGTCGCCAACGCTTGACCGGATCAACAGAAAACTTAACATCTCTTAAAGAAACCAGGTCATCGCTTCCACCTCCGGACTTACCATTCGCAGCAAACACATAGAAACTTCCCGACTTCCGTAAAGCGACATGTTTAGCGTTGGTTGACAATTCGTATGAATCGATAGAACTTGCGACAGTCAGGACATCGGCTTCAAATTTACGCCCCCTCGATTTGAGTGACTTCGAAGGTGACGTTCCCTGGAACGTACTCACCCAATACAAATGATTCTCTGTCACACTTAATTCGCTGTAATTGCCAGCAACAACAGGCAGTTTTCGAATTCGTCGCGTGATGTTCTCGAAGTCTATTTCAATCTCGAAAGCGGGTTCATCTGGCTCTTTCTGTTCCGTGTCCTGTTCCGTGTCCTGTTCCGTGTCCTGTTCCGTGTCCAATTCTGTAAGTTCACGAAATGGTGACACAACATCGTCCTGAAGTGCCAACTCATAAATTAAAGTTGTCTTATCAAAGTACGGTTCCGGTTGTCGTGGACCCCAGGGACTCGCAACCGATGAATTCAGGTGACGGTCTGACAAGAAGTAGAGGAACTTACCTTCAGGACTCCAGGCCGGATCATAACTATCTGCTCTGTCTGTTGTGACAGCGACAGCTTCTTTCTTCTGCACTGACCACAACCAGATTTGATCTGTCCAGTTCTCAGCGGATTTTGCATAGGCTAGCCACCGACTGTCCGGAGACCATGCCAGATCATAGAAATTGCCATAATCTGAAATGCCAATCCGTTCCTGCTTTCCTGACTCTAAATCCGTTATCCACAAATGATGATTTTTATCCGTAAAGGCGAGCCATTTACCGTCTGGAGAAGCCACCGGTTGAAAACGAAAAATCTTACCATTTTTAGTTACTTGTGCTCCGACTGCGAGTCCGTTCGATGGTAATGACCAAACTTCATACTCCCCCGACTCATCTGCCAAAGCTAATACTTTATCCGACTCCGATTGAAACAAGAGCGACCTGTAACGCGCTGAGGAATTAAGCGTCAAATGGACTGTCCTGCCGCGATTGACAGGCACTACAAATACATTCCCATGCAAGGCCAGTGCCAGTTTCTCACCATCGTTACTCAACGAATAGGAATCAAGATAATCTTCCGGGGACTCAACCCAGAATTCTCTTCGCTGCTCAAAGTCTGAAGAAAGAGTAATCGGTAAAATGCCTGACTGATCGGTGGTTAAATCAAGTATCCTTAAATCGGCACCCAACTGATAAACGATTCGGCCCTCATGTAGATCCGGACGTAAACAATCAAATCCTTCATGGTTCGTATGTTGTTTTAGATCCTTCCCTTCCAGATCCATCGACCAGATATTCAGGGTGCCATCGCGGTCTGTATTGAAATAAATCCGATCGTCATGCAACATCGGCGAACGACTGGTTCCCGTATAATCTCCGGTTAAAGCGACCGCTTCATCTTGCCCAGGCACATACTTCCATAAGTTTTCCACAGATCCCCCGTGATATCGTTTTGTACTGGAACCTTGTTTGGAAAGTCTGGTAAAGACCAGTCCCATTTGCTTCTGCAACCACTCCGCCTGAGAAGCCTGATCCAATTCAATTCGTTCGATCTGCTTTGTTTGAGGATGAACGAGTACTAACTGCGTATTGGGAAGCGTCGAGTAATGGCGAGTTGCATAACAAACGCGCCCATCAGGAGTCCAGCCTACAACACGTGCTGATTCACCATCAAAAGTCAATCGTTGCGGCTGTCCCCCTTCGATCGAAATCACATAAACTTCCGTTGGCCCTTCGTATGACGCGGAAAATGCTACCGACTTACCATCCGGAGAAATCGCCGCGTGCAATTCCTGCTCCAGGTGAGTGGTAAGACGTGTTGCCTGCGAATTCCCAAGACGGATCTTCCACAAATCTCCCTCTGCTGTAAAAACAACCGTATCACTGTGGATGGCAGGATAACGATAGTAACCAACAGTTTGAGCCTCCCCTGAATTTGACAAAGCAACCATAAGAGCTAGTAGTGAAAACAGTGTTTGACGCGAACGCATTTCACATTCCTAATGTTCAGGTAGTTAAAACAAAGTGAGAATTAGTAAGAGTAATCTTTTCCCGTAAACCGATGAGCCTTATCGTACTTTAGTTTCGGCGAAGATTCTTTCGTAACTCGCAAATGCCTGATCATAGGCTTCGCGAGTCGCTTCTTTTTCTGTGGCAGAAATAGACTTGTGACGGTTTACCCAAAGCAACCTGGTGGCTTCAATAAACCACTTCCGCTGTCCCCCCAAGTAAAAGCTCCTGCGAAAGCCATTATTGTAGCACGCTAATTAGGTACAAACTAAGACGGTTGAAAGTCAGCGAACTTAAAGCAACTCACGGATCGGGCTTCCATGATACACCTGATGCGGTCGATTCAATTGATCATACCAAGCGACCGTTTCAGGTAAGCCCAGAGCCGAATAAATTGTAGCTGCCATATCCTCTGGCGTATAAGGATCCGCTGCTGGATATCCACCCTGACGATCAGAAGCACCCACGACATTGCCCCCTTTTATTCCGCCGCCGGCAAAGAAAACACTTTGAACCGCGCCCCAGTGATCACGTCCCGGCTTACCACTCTTCGCACCATTAAAGGTGAAGATGCGCGGAGTACGACCAAACTCGCCGGCCATGACGATCAAAGTTTCATCGAGCATGCCGCGATCTTCCAGGTCATCCAGCAAAGCAGACACGGCTCGGTCAGTCGGCGGCAGCAAGTATTCCTTCAGATTGTGAAATGCATTCTCATGGGTATCCCATGATTCGTCATTACCAAGGTTGACCTGTACCATGCGAACACCGGCTTCCACTAATTGCCGAGCCATCAACAAAGACCAGCCAAAGGTATTCTTTCCATACTTCTCCTGCAGCACATGATCTGACTCGTGAACATCAAGTGCTTTATGAACTCCTTCACCGGTAAGTAACTGAGCCGCCTCACTGCGAAATCGCCCAAAGTTTTCCACTCTTCCCGCCCTATCTAACGCCCGGCGTTGCTCATCCAGACCAGAAAGAAGATTCAATCTGGATTGGAATCGATCTTTCAACATTCCATGTTGTAATTCGAGACGCGGAGCTTCGAATTTATATTTCTCCGGGTTCCTGGGGCCTTCCCAACGATGGAAGCCATATTCAGGAAATGCTCCGTGAATGTACTCCGACGTACGGAATCGACTGGCTTCGATAAACCAGGGGTCATTTTCAGGCCCCATGGCACCCGCAAACTGCCCAGGAATCGTACGACCGGTGACATGCACTAGTTTTTCGGGAAGAACAGCTGCGGGTGGCAAATTATTCCGCCTTGGTAATACTTTGCTCACCATCGAGGCGATACACGGGTGATCCGTATGGTTAGGGCGCGAACCACTAAATCCGCGAGGTAAATCACTGCGACCGGTCAACATCACATGATGACCTTCGGAATGTTCGTTATAGGGGTGAGTAAGTGATCGCAGCAAAGCCCATTTATTGCTTCGCTGCGCCAACATGGGTAAATGTTCAGATACTAAAACTCCGGGAGTCTGTGTTTGGATCGGCTTAAATTCACCTCGAACATCCTCCGGAGCATCTGGCTTAGGATCAAAGCTTTCATGTTGAGCGAGTCCACCCGACAAAAAAATATAAATCACATTCTTAGCCGTTGCAGCAGTGATCTGGGCTTCCGCCATCGCAGATAATGGGTCTAAGTGATTCATGCCCAGACCGAGCAAACCTACTGAACCTGCCTGAATCGCAACACGTCGACTAGTTTTTGGATGATACATCACTAAATTAACCCTTTACTTCATCAATCTCATTCTAATCAAACCAAACAAGCAACTTCAAATACGGATTCCTGCTTTAATCTCTATCGATTATGCAAAATATGGGTGCTTGAACTCCTCTACCCCGCCAATTATTGACACTTCGTCCTTTTACAGCCTGTTTTTGGTTGCTATATTCATAATTAAGTTTGGATGTGTTATTTGGGAATATTTTAATACCCAAACACATCTATCTACATACAAGTACTAAGCAATTAAAAGTTGCCTATCCCAATCATTTATTGTCCTTTTAGATAAAGAGAGAAGACAATGCACAAAAAGCTTTTAGCGCTACTTTGCGTTGGCGTGATGATCACAATTGCAGGTTGTGGCGCATCCAACCTACCGACAACCCCTGTTACTGGCACTGTCACTTATGACGGTGAGCCATTAGAAGGTGCAACTGTGACTCTGACTCCAGACGCTGGTTCAGCAGGTTCTCGTAGTGCCAGTGGTATTTCTGATGCTAGTGGTAACTTCGTTATTACCACAGTTTTCACTGACGGTGCAACTTCTGAAGGTGCACTCGCCGGTAGCTACACGGTTCGAGTTTCAAAGCTTGAAGTTGACGAAACAAGTTCCATGGACGGAATGATTGATACAAACGAAGGTGACCCATCAGCTGCTTACATGGATCAGGTTAGCGCTATGAGTGAAGACAGCGAAAATGCAGGCCCCGCTAGTCTTATCAATGTAGCGTTCAGTAGCTATGAAAAGCTGGATGACTGGAACAACCAGATTACTGTTGCTGGAGTTGATGGCGCTGCTGGCGCACCTGCTACTCTGACGATCACTCTTGATGATAACGGTAGCGGAGAAGCAAAAATCCAATAATGGGTTTACAACTTAATGCTTATAAAGCAGTGACAGAGCAGAATCTGTCACTGCTTTTTTATTTCTGCCTTTGGAAGGGGCAATACTTGGGCTAATCCGTACAGATTCACACACGACGCTACAGATTCAAGAATTGTGAAATATTTCTTCCAATTACCGCCCGTAGTTGTTTATATTTATCTGATAACAAGTTTTTGGGAATAATTCCAAGGCGGCTCGAATCTATATTACTAGATTCAACCCCTTTCAGTAAAAATCTCTTTTAGGTTCATAGAGGAAAATCAAATGCAAATTTTTAAATTCTTAGCTGCCCTTCTGGCAATTGCTACTCTTGGTGTTATCGGTTGCGGTGAAGAAGAAGCTGCTAACAGCGGCACAGAAGGCCAATATGCTAGTCCTGAGAACATGGCTGGGGACGCTGGCGACATGGCTGATCCAGGTGAAGAAGCACCTGCTGAAGAAGCACCTGCTGAAGAAGCACCTGCTGAAGAAGCACCTGCTGAAGAAGCACCTGCTGAAGAAGCACCTGCCGAAGAAGCACCTGCTGAAGAAGCACCTGCTGAAGAAGCACCTGCTGAAGAAGCACCTGCTGAAGAAGCACCTGCTGAAGAAGCACCTGCTGAAGAAGCACCTGCTGAAGAAGCACCTGCCGAAGAAGCACCTGCTGAAGAAGCACCTGCTGAGGGTGAAGATTAATAAACCCTTCAGCTTTGATAAAAGAAAACCCGTTACATTTCTGTGTAACGGGTTTTTTTACGCGCGACGCCTTCCCCTCTAAGACGGCGAATATCCCAGTTATGTCTAACTTCCAGTTATCGTAGAATAAAAGTTCACCTTCAGGCCGTTATTAATTTACTTATTAAGCCGATCCATGAGATTTGCAACTCTACTATCCTTCGTTTTAATCTTTGCCACACACGCCAGTGCTGCAAAGAAGCAACCCGTTGACTTCATTCGGGACATCAAGCCAATCCTTTCTGATCGTTGCTTCAACTGCCATGGTCCAGATGCCAATAATCGACAGGCAGATTTACGTCTTGACCTCAAAGAAGAAGCACTCGCCGCAATCACTTTCGACGGCAATCGTGTCATCCGGGCGGGTCGAGCAAACAAAAGTGAGTTGATCAAACGGATCCACTCCGACAACCCTGATTTCAAAATGCCTCCAGCCGAATCCAAGCTGGAGTTAACGGATGAGGAAATCGAATTACTCACTCTTTGGGTGGAACAGGGAGCTCAATGGGAGAACCATTGGTCTTTTGAAACGCCCAAAACTCAAACTCCTCCTAAAACTAAAGACAAAGCGTGGAGTACGAATGAAATTGATCAGTTCATCCTCAGAAAAATTGAGGGGGCGGGCTTAACTCCAGCTAAGCAAGCCAACCCGACGACACTCATACGACGACTCGCTTTCGATATCACGGGCTTGCCTCCTTCCCAGGATCAAGTCAAACGATATTCGAACAACTCATCACTCGACGTTTACAATAAAATTGTTGATGAACTTTTGGCAGACAAACATTATGGCGAACGGATGGCTTCCACCTGGCTGGATGTGGCCAGATATTCAGATACCTTTGGATATCAGGTAGATCGTGATCGTTACGTCTGGCCATATCGTGACTGGGTAATCAATGCCTTTAATCAAAACCTGGCATATAACCAATTCGTAACCGAACAACTAGCTGGAGACTTGCTAGAGAATGCGACGGATTCTCAGCGCATCGCTACAACCTTTAACCGCCTGCATTCGCAAAAGGTAGAAGGGGGTTCGGTTCCTGAAGAATTTAGGACAGAATATGTCGCTGACCGCACGCACACTTTCGGGACTGCTTTCCTCGGGCTAACACTGGAGTGTTGTCGTTGCCATGACCATAAGTACGATCCCTTGACTCAGAAGGAATACTATCAGCTATTTGCGTATTTCAACAACATTGACGAAGCAGGTCTCTACTCCTACTTCACCACATCCACACCAACACCAACTCTCCGTATTCTCAGTGATGAACAAAAGAAACAGATTGACGTTGCGGAACAAACAATTGCAAAGGAAGTTGCCAAGCTCCATGAGTTAGCTAACGCTGCAAATCGGGATTTTGAAAACTGGCTAGAAAAGCGCCAAGTAACCTCGGAAATCATTGGTCTCGATCAGGAACTCACATTTGAAGATGCTAAGACTGGTGCAAATAAAAGTGTCGAAGGAAAGGTTGGCAAGGGCATTGAATTGACCGGGGATGATGCGGTTGGATTATCGGTGGGGAATTACTCACGTAATACACCATTCACCGTCTCGTTGTGGTTTAACACGCCTGACATTAAAGAACGTGCTGTTGTGTTCCATCGGTCCCGAGCCTGGACTGACTCAGCCAGCCGGGGATATCAGATGCTGATTGAGGAGGGACATATCAGTGTGTCACTGATTCACTTTTGGCCAGGCAATGCAATCCGGGTACGCACTAGAGAAACACTTGTTCCCCAACAATGGCACCACCTCTCCATGGTCTATGATGGTTCAAGTGAGGCCAATGGTTTAAAGATTTATCTTAATGGCACACCGGCAGATACTGAAATCATCAAAGACAATCTATATAAAAACATCACCGGGAGCGGTGGAGATAATATTGCCATCGGCCAACGGTTTCGGGATAAGGGATTCAAACAAGGGCTGATTGATGAATTCAAGGTCTTCAACCGCCAATTGAGTGAACTTGAGTTACAGCACGTCTTTGACGAACAGACTCTACCGAATACGCTCGCCACTCAGGCGAACGACCTCAATGCCGAGCAAAAGCGACAACTCAAGCAATACTATCTCGATCTGTTTGATGAAGCATATGGAAACCAATTGGCCTCCTTAAAGTCCGCGCGTGAGCAACGAAGCAAGCTCCTCGATGGATCTCAGGAAATCATGGTCATGGAAGAAATGAAAACACGTCGTCAAACATTTCTGCTGAACCGTGGCGCCTATGATCAACCAACAGATTCGGTCGCGCCTGCGACACCATCCATCTTTGGGGATTCAGGTAAAAATGGTAATCGACTTACACTTGCCCACTGGGTCACCAGTTCTCAGAACCCGCTAACGGCTCGCGTTTACGTAAATCGAATCTGGCAAATGATGCTCGGCAAAGGACTGGTAAAAACGCCGGAAGATTTTGGTAGTCAGGGTGCCATCCCAACTCATCCGAAATTACTCGACTGGCTTTCAACCTCCTTTGTTGAAAGCGGCTGGGATACCAAAGCACTGATCAAACTAATCGCCAGTTCTTCCACCTACAGGCAATCTTCTCAAGCGTCAGCAGATGAACTGGTCACGGATCCGGAAAATGACTTGTTGAGCCATGCCAATCGTTATCAATTACCGGCCGAAATGCTTCGCGATAACGCGCTTCTGGCAAGCGGCCTGCTGGTAGATAAGCAGGGAGGTCCCTCGGTCAAACCTTATGAGGTGGCCGAGTCATTCAAACCGGTTGCACGCGGTAAGGGTGAACAACTATACCGACGTAGTCTTTATACCTACTGGCGGCGAACAGCTCCTGCCCCCGTCATGATGACACTGGATGCTGCCAAACGAGAAGTCTGTTCGGTGGCACGGGAAAGGACATCTAATCCGCTGCACGCAATCGTATTATTAAACGATCCGCAATATGTTGAAGCGGCTCGTAAGATGGGTGAAAATCTGATTAAAGAGTTTGGAAATGACCACAAGGCCGCTGTGGCAAAAGCGTTTGAGCAACTCACCAGCCGAGTTGCAGAGGATGCGGAATTAGCCGTCATCTTAAGCTCATTTCAGCAACAACTTGCCTACTTCAAAAAGCATCCGGATGAGACAAATCAATTTCTCAGTACCGGCGATGCTCCACGTGACATGAACCTTCCTGCAGACCAAATCGCCGCCATGGGGATGGTCATCAACTTATTACTGAACTATGACGAATGCGTCGTACGACAATAACCAACATCTGGCAAACCTATGAACTCAACTACCTCGCAACCATGTACCGGTTATGACAGCCCGCTCGGTCTTTCCCGTAGAAAGGTGCTGCAAAGCTTTGGTATGGGATTAGGTAGTATTGCGTTGACTCAAATGGAATGTGCACGGATGCTCCACGCGCGGGATGGCATCTTAAAGGAAGTACATCATCAACCCAAAGCCAAACGAGTTATTTACCTATTCCAAAGTGGTGGCCCATCACAACTGGACTTGTTCGATTACCGCCCGGAACTCGAAAAGGTGCACGGACAACAACTGCCGGATGAAATCAGAAAAGGCCAGCGGCTAACTGCTATGTCCGGTAATCAGGCTAGTTTACCCATGGTCAAATCTCCTTTCAAATACACCCAATCTGGTGAGAGTGGACAGTGGATTAGTGAAGTTCTTCCCAATATCGCCAACATTGCTGATGACATCTGCATCGTCCGTAGTATGCATACAGAAGCAATCAATCATGGTCCGGCAGTCACGCACATGCAAACAGGTTCGCAGTTTCCCGGGCGGCCAAGTATGGGAGCATGGCTCGATTATGGACTCGGGACGGAAAATGATGACTTACCAGCCTTCGTCGTTCTAGTTACGAAGAACAAAGGAGGGCAACCTCTGCTTACACGATTGTGGGGCAGTGGCTTTCTGCCATCGCGTTTTCAAGGTACACGATTCCGTTCGGGTCAAGACCCGGTACTATATCTCAGTAACCCACAGGGCCTTAGTGCTGAGGCACGTCGGCAAATGCTTGATCGACTCAAAGACCTGCACGAACTTAAGTTGCAAAAACAGAGTAATCCGGACCTTGAATCGCGTATCGCCCAGTATGAACTGGCATTTCGTATGCAACAATCGATTCCTGAAGTAACAAACACAGCCGACGAACCTGAACACACCTTCAAACTCTATGGGGAAGCCGCCAAGAACCCCGGCTCCTATTCAGCGAACTGTTTGCTTGCTCGGCGTTTAGCGGAACGCGGAGTACGCTTCATTCAACTTTACCACCCTGGCTGGGATCAGCACGGTGGCTTGGTGGGAGGCCTGCGTAATCAGGCGAAAGAAACAGATCAGGCTTCGGCTGCCTTAGTGACCGACCTAAAGCAACGTGGCTTATTAGATGACACACTAATTATCTGGGGTGGTGAATTTGGTCGTACCAATTACTGTCAGGGGAAACTCAATGGGGAGAACTTTGGCCGTGATCATCACCCGAGATGCTTCTCACTTTGGATGGCCGGCGGTGGTATCAAAGGTGGAGTAACTCACGGAGAAACGGATCCGCTGGGGTACAATATCGCGAACAACGGCGTGCATGTACATGACTTCCATGCCACCATCCTGCATCTGTTAGGAATTGACCACGAACGTCTAACTTATAAATATCAGGGACGAAGATTCCGCTTAACCGATGTACATGGAGAAGTTGTCAGCAATATTATTCGTTAAGTGACTTCAGAATCGTCGACTGGCTCTTCAATTTAGCCAGCCCACTTCTTGTATTTACGACGGTTATGAAACTCTTTTAACTTTTGACCATTGTTTTGTATCAATTCATCCAGCTTCGCTTGAATCTTCACGAGTTTTTTACAATGCGTTCTTTCCTCTTCGCCTTTCTTTCCTCTCTAGTGCTTTGTCCTGCGATCCATGCTTCTGATCCAGTTCAAACCGGAGTGATTATTCATCGTAAATACAAGATGGAGGAAGTCGAGCGTGAAATTCCATACACACTTTATCTCCCTAAAAACTATGATGGAACGAAGGAAACTCCTGTTCTATTCGCTTTGCATGGCCTCTTCAGTGATTGCTATCAGATCATTCGCTATCCCGGAATAGTTCCTGCCGCTGAAAAAAACAATTTCATCCTGGTGGCCCCGATGGGATACAACAATCAGGGTTGGTATGGGATGTACGGCAAAGAAAAACGCGGGGACAAACCCAAAAACCTGGGGGAGTTAAGTGAACGAGATGTTATCAATGTCATGACGATGATTCGAAAAGAATTCAACGTCGACGCTCAGCGAATTTATCTCTATGGGCATTCAATGGGAGGGGGGGGCGGTTTTCACCTCCTAAGCAAATACCCTGATCAATTTGCTGCCATTGCCACCGTTGCCCCAGCATTTTTTGTGGCTGAGCGTGGACAAAGGCTTAAAGATACCAATAGTCCAATCATGATTATCCAGGGCACCAAAGACATCCTCGTCAACGTCAACGCCACTCGCTCACTGGTGAAGGAAATTAAACACTCTGAGAAAAGAGTCGACTATATCGAGGTCGAGGGAGCGGGATACTT
>Ga0209404_10000998_pt1 | contig 20484 bp, 8 predicted proteins | sample TroAtlMetagenome_2_FD_187447 | JGI IMG/M metagenome (GOLD analysis project Ga0209404, IMG submission 187447) | Marine eukaryotic phytoplankton communities from Atlantic Ocean - Tropical Atlantic ANT8 Metagenome (SPAdes) (version 2) | ecosystem: Environmental > Aquatic > Marine > Oceanic | place...
ACTAGGACAGATTAACTAAAGAACATTGATCGCATTAATAGAGTCATTGCTTAGATATTGGTTGATGCGTTCTGATTGAATAACCATACCATCGATCGCTAAAGCAATTTGAGCACCTTCTGGTACATCCATTAATAGTCTCAGCTCTGCCGAGCGATTTGATTCTTCGTCTTTTGTACAATTTTTGTTTTCACAAGTACTCTGCGCAAGATGCCAGTTGTAACGAAAGTCATTTTCCAGTGAAGAAATGAGACTCTTATTGGTAGACAACTCATTAGATACAAATAGGATTGCGTTAGCTAACCCTTGATTTCCACTCTGTTTTAAACGCAATGTTTCATATCGTGCCCAATCCAGTTGTACTGGTGTAATACCATTGGTGAGTTGTTGCTTGAACTTTTTCAACGAGCTCAGATATACTTTTTGCCCGCCGAAATAATAAGAAGGCACTGACTGAGGGTTGTAATTTTGAACAATTTCTTTATTCAGTTGTTGCAACCTAAAATGTTCGTGGTTGAGGGCATCCGAACTTTTGCATTCAATTGGCTTGCGAGTAATAACGTCATCAAAAACGCCCTGACTAATCGGATCATCACACTCCATAATAGCTGCAACACGTTTGTCACTGTAATCACCCAAGATCGGAGACCAAAACATAAACACATTGTAGTCTTTGTATTTATCTAGCGCCTTCAGTGCACGAATGCAATAACCACAATTGGGATCTTTAAACACAATTACGCTGGGTGCACTCGGTTTCCAAGGCTCTATTAAAAAGTCACTATAAACCTCTGGGGTAGGGATTATTTTTGCGTTTAGTTCGTTTGTGTCATTTGCTTTAGCGAAACCACTATACCCCAACAAAATACTTAAAAAGAGTATTAGGTACTTCATACTGCTACAAGTCTCCATTCTTTAGCTTCTGCAGGATAGCCTTTTTCTTTGCTTCACGTGCTTCCTGGTTTTGTTCTATTATTTCTCTTTGCGCTGTTGGATCATCTAGTACATCGTTGAAAGAAGTAATAGCTGCAACAAGCTTCTCTTCAGATTCCTGTAGCATAGCATCGACATTAGCGTTGTTCTTCTCGGTGCTAGCACTCGCATTTTGTTCTGCAACTTTCGGACGATAATCAGGATACTCCACAGGAACATTTACGATATTACTATCCCTGTTCTTATCTATGGACTGTTCATCAAATTTTTCATTACCAGCAAGTGATTGCAGATTTTCGCTATGTTCACTATTTTCGCTGAAAAACAGGTAACCCAGTGCCGCTATAGCTAAGACACCGACACTTACTACTATGACTCCGTTTTTTTTTGTTTCCATTGTCTTTCCTTAAACGACTTACAAGGTTTGCGTTGTGAACGAATAACTTCTGCAACAATATGAATTTCCAACGCGGTCTTTAATATATCGTAAATAAATCGTAATTTGCGTATTTTGCGGCAACGGATTGGTCGGCCAAAAGGTAACGACATCACCATTGAATGAGAAAAAACCGTCGTAATAATTTGACCCCGAATAAATTCGAATCTCACCACCTGAATGATTAGACGTAATATTTCTAATATCAAGTGGCTCACTGAAAGTCATCTCGATAGGCGCATTAACCGCATTGCCTGTTGAGCTATGTGCTGGCGTCATAGCTGTAAGGGTTGGGTAAGAATTATCCACTACACCCGTGTTTTCAGTGGTAAACGCCAAGCGATACTCAGCAACTTCATTACCCGCTACATCACACACGCCCGCAACAAGTAGCTCATAATCTTCACCCGCCACCAGATATTCATCCGGCGTAAACGTAATCGTTCTGCGATCACTGCTCAGTGCCACACTGCCCGATACTGTACCTGTACTATTTTGGAGCGATACCGTCTCCTCATTCACACAGTGTGCCGCTAACGTCTCATCCAGAAACAGTCTCACCGGGGCATTCACTGGCACATCCGTTAACCCTTGCGACAGGTTGTTTGCTATCACACTCGGCGCCTGCGCGTCTTCACTGACACCTGCCGTAAACGTATACTGATGATAACTGCCCACGTTATTACCTGCGATATCCTTCAGGTAGCTACCCCAACTGATATACACGTAATAATGATGCCCTTCTTCTAACAATACATCCGGGGTTAACGTCACACGCTTACCGTCTGCACTTAGGCTCAATGTCGCAGCCTCATTGCGTTTTTCCGTATTGTTATACAACCTGAATGACTCACTGGTCAGTGATGTCGGGTCAATACGCTCACTGAAGTCTGCCGTAATCGTCGCATTCAATGCCACGTCCGTTGCACCACTTTTCGGGCTGTAACTCATCAATGACCCTGTTTGTGTATCGATACCCAGCTCTGTTGTGAAGTTGATATTGATGTCTTCTACCTGCACGTTATCTGCCAGGTCTTTCACACCGCTTACATTCAAGCTTAGCGTCTCACCCGCCGGAAGCAGGGTCACCGGGGTGAGCGTGACCAGCGCATGTGAGCTATCCAGTGCACGATTTACCGCAATCTGCTCACCGTTATGAGTCAGGGTAATGCCACCCAGTGATAAATGACTTATCGTTTCACTAAACTTCACTCTCACTCGGGCATTTACCGCCACGTCGGTTAAGCCTTCGTGCACTGATGTGCCTGTTACAACTGGTGCTGCTGTATCTTCTTCCAAACTGGTATAGAAGTAGAAGCTATCTGATGAGTTTGTATTACCACTGATGTCCGCCACACCGCCGAGCCGTGCATTAAACCGTCGACCTGCTGTCAGTACATTGTCTGGTACCCAAGTTATTGTCTTGCCATCCTGACCAATACTGGCACTACCCGCGACATGAACCGAACCATTGTTTACATCTCGTACATATACGGTGCTGCTGTTCACCGTGAGTGGATCAACAACCTCGTTCATTACCCAGATCACACTACTATTTACTGCAACTGTACTGTTCGAGTAGGGTAAATAAGTACTGTAATTCGGACTGGTCAGGTCTGGTCCTGTTCCGGTTGTAAAGGTTTCACTGTGTGAAACAACTTTATTGCCCGACAAGTCTTCTACCTGTGTAATTGTTTCTGTGTGTTCCGTACTCTCTGATAATGGTGAGTAACGGTGGTACAACACTTCGGTATTACTTGCACTGTACGAGATACTCATATCTGCTATGCGTTCGAAGCTGTATGGGTTAATCGCTTCATCAAAGTGCACGTGATAACGCGGATTCAATGCCACGTTTTCCATTCCCGTTGCCGGACTCATCGCAGTTACTCGTGGGGCCTGCAAGTCTTCTACCGCTACTTCACCTGTGGTGAAGCCATAACTGCGACTCCAGTACTGACGGTCACCATCTGTATCCAGAATGTTACTTGACAGACTCACATAATAGTAACTGTCAGCCGATAAGAGTGATTGCGGCGTGATTTCCACTGTACGTAAATCATCTGCCAGACTTATCGTAGCCGGAAAGGCACTGCCATCATTGTTGCGCATCACAATGAATTCATCAGTAATGGTAGTCTCATCCATATCTTGGTTATAAACGATACGCATGCTCGGATTTAGCGACACATTGGTTAAACCGTTACTTGGCAGATAAGCATTAGGCGTTGGTCGCACCCCTGCTGTTGCCGTAGTTGTCGCCATGCGGAACTGACCTTGATAATGGTTCATCGCATTACCTGAATCATCACGCGCTGTGCTATCCAGATAAACATGAACGAGTGCACCTTCTACAAAGGCTTCATCCGGTGTGAATTCGATTGCCTGACCTGATGCTGACAGCGTAATCTGTCCCTCTACCAGTACACCGTTTTCCGCTACATGGAAAGCATCATGTAAGGAACTTTCATCCATTGGCTCTGAGGTGTACATCACTATACTGCCAACACTCGGTACATTATTGGCACCACTGTTCGGGTATAGGCGTGAGACACTTGGCCTACCGTTGTCATTATCTACCACTGCTGTGCTAAATAGGCTGACATAATCCGCCATTGCATTACCGCTTAAGTCCTGCACATCGTCCGTGACGATTACTGACAGTGACTTTCCGGCTGGCCAGGTGCCACGCAAGGTGATTGTTTTACTGTCTGCAGAGCGGTAAACGCTCGGCGTAATAATGCTGCCCTCTGAATATAACTTGAAGTGATTACTGTTGACCGTAGCTGCATTTAACGATTCATTGAAGCTTAGTACGATTGGCGTACCTACTCCTATATCCATGGCTCCGTCTGCCGGACTGATACTGCTTACGGTTGGTGCCGTAGTATCAAGCTCGTCTTCTGTTGTGAAGTAATAATTCCAACAACATGCACTATTTCCAACTCTATCTTTGACGTAGTAAATACTTGTTCTGATTTGTGTACTACCCGGTAATGGCTCACTTGGCGTAAACGTCACCACGCTGCCTTCTACCTGATAGTCACCCGCTACATAACCACTTTGGCCATTCACCTGAACTCGCACTGCATCATTAATGTTTAGTGCATCGACTGCTTCGTTAAAGGTCACCACAATCGCTGTGTTAACTGATACATCTGATGTATTGTTTGTCGGTGTAACACTGCTTATTCTTGGGTAGGCAGTATCAACACTGCCGCTACTATCGGCTGTGAAGTCCATGCGATACTCAGCAACTTCATTACCCGCTACATCACACACGCCCGCAACAAGTAGCTCATAATCTTCACCCGCCACCAGATATTCATCCGGCGTAAACGTAATCGTTCTGCGATCACTGCTCAGTGCCACACTGCCCGATACTGTACCTGTACTATTTTGGAGCGATACCGTCTCCTCATTCACACAGTGTGCCGCTAACGTCTCATCCAGAAACAGTCTCACCGGGGCATTCACTGGCACATCCGTTAACCCTTGCGACAGGTTGTTTGCTATCACACTCGGCGCCTGCGCGTCTTCACTGACACCTGCCGTAAACGTATACTGATGATAACTGCCCACGTTATTACCTGCGATATCCTTCAGGTAGCTACCCCAACTGATATACACGTAATAATGATGCCCTTCTTCTAACAATACATCCGGGGTTAACGTCACACGCTTACCGTCTGCACTTAGGCTCAATGTCGCAGCCTCATTGCGTTTTTCCGTATTGTTATACAACCTGAATGACTCACTGGTCAGTGATGTCGGGTCAATACGCTCACTGAAGTCTGCCGTAATCGTCGCATTCAATGCCACGTCCGTTGCACCACTTTTCGGGCTGTAACTCATCAATGACCCTGTTTGTGTATCAGTTTGAGTACCTGTGGTGAAAGAAGTTGATTGTGCAGATTCAAGCAGATTACCACTAAGATCAGAAATACCATCAACAACTAGGGTATAGCCTGTCTCAGGCTCCAAGTTTAACTTAGGCTTTAAGGTTGCTGTGCGCAGATCACTGCTATTGGTAAGGTCTACTGCAACAATTTCATCACCCTTAAAGAGTTGTATGTTCTTAGTTGAATAGCTGTTTATCGCTTCATCAAACCTCACATTCAACCTGGCATTAACAGGTACAGATGTTTCTCCTTCATTAACACTAATACTACTGATCAGTGGAGCAACACCATCAGCATCAAACGCTGTAGTAAAATAGTAATTACGGTTAGACATGGAATTACCAAAGAGGTCTTTAATTCCACTTCTCAAATATATTCTGTGTTGCCTTCCTACAAGAAACGCCGCATTAGGGGTAAAAGTGATAGTCGTGCTATCGTCCTTAACATCTATTAACCCTTCAATACGTTCCCTTGTCGAGTTATCTTCGATATAGAAGCTATCACTGGTTACACTTTCCGGGTCGATCCGTTCACTCATCACCACAGTTAATGCAATATTAACGGGAACGTCTTTTGCGTTGTGAACTGGGTTAATATTGCTAACAGTTGGTCTAACTGTATCAACAGTATTTCCGGTTTCGAAAGTAAACCGTTGTTCTTGTGCCAACGGATTACCTGCAGTGTCTTTTACAATACCGATAACAACTTCATGCACTGTGTAATCTGCCATTAGTGCATTAGGCGTAAACAATACCTGCGTATCACCGCCAATTAACTTAACATTACCCGGAACTGGTACTCCACCGTCTCCATACACACGGATAGAATTAGCGTTGACAGACTTACGCGATAGAGCCTCTGAAAAAGTAACAATAATAGCACTGTTTTCCGCCACCTCAGTTTCATCAGTAGTCGGCTCAGTTGCAACTGTGGTAGGCGCAATAATATCGGGGTTCGCTGGGTCGGTACCTGCTGCAACCTCATCGCCGTCTTTTCTGCCATCGCCATCGGAATCCTGATTGTTAGGGTTAATCCCACGCGCTACTTCTTCCCCGTCTATCAGACCATCCCCATCGGTGTCAGGGTTATTGGCGTCCGTCATCCAGGTGTTAGCTTCTTCTTCATCACCGAGACCGTCACCGTCTTCATCATTTTGCACTTCAAGCGTAACGGTAACCGTTGTTGTACTGTTAGAGCCCAGATCTGTTGCTACTGCTTTAACCGCAATATTTCCAACATTCTGAGGAACAGTGAAAGGAACGGAATACGGATAGGTAGTGTCCTGTGCAACGAGCAAATTATTGACATAAAAATCGACTTTGCCAACGGCAATGTCATCCTGTGCATCTGCAGTTAACGTTAGTCTTGCACCTTCAACTGTAACGCCGTCTGTTGCAGGCTCAACTAGCGAGACAGTTGGAGGTATTCCATTCGCATCGTTTAGCTCTCTATATTGCGCGATAAACAGTTTCGTATCGCCCGTCGCTTTGTAGTCTGAGCCCACAACATATCTTTCTTCTGTAATAAAAGCATGGGTTGCGTTAAGCGCAATACCGGTACCTGCGTAATCACCTAAAGGAGAAAGATTGATCGTATCCTGGAAGAATGGTTCGTCAGGATTTTTAGTATTCACATAAGCAACAACATTTGGGAATAATTGCTCAGCAAAAAAGGTAAAGCCATTTGTCACCGCAACATCGCGTGGAACGAAGGTCCTGTCTCCGCCTTTGAGTTCCAACATTCCAGCATCCGTGATCTTATAAATACGATAGCCAGTGCTGTAAGCTGCAACATAAACATATTCATTACTGATTTCGACGTCTTTAACTGTGCCGATATTAACCGAAGAAAGGTGTAATGGCGCTGATGGGTCTTCAATATCAAATAAGGATAACGTTGTTCCACCCACGGCGACCATAAAGTTGTTTTCTACAGCAATACCTTTTACATCGGTAAGGTGTTCGGTAGAACCAATTGCAAAAGGTTTGTTAGGATTCGCAACATTGAATATTTCGATACCGGCAGAGCCATCCGCAACAAAAACGAAGTCTCCTTTTACCGATAAGTCTTGCGCAGTGCCAGCAGTGTCAAGTTTTGATACAATTTTCGCGTTTTCAGGTTCAGATATATCTACTATTTGCACACCCTCAGAACCGTCAGCCAAATAAGCGTAGGATCCAACTGCTTTAACATCGATGCTAATACCCTGTGTATCTACACTTCCAATGATTTCAGGATTCAAGGTATCTACGACGCTAATCACTTGCAGCCCAGAATCGCCAGCGGCTATATAAGCTAAGTTACCTTGAATATCGACATTATTTGCGTAGCCCGGAATAGACACCGTAGATTGCACAACTGGATCGAACTGAGTCACCGTCACATTAACAACGAAACTCTCGTCACGGTTGGTCACCGTTATTGTCGTTTCGCCTGATTGACCCGCAAAAATTTCGCCGTCTGATAAGCCGAAGTTAGCAATGGTTATATCGTCGGTAGTATAGCGAGTACCACTAGATTGCTGAGTTAAATCTACAGAAGTGCCGTCAAGCATGTAGCCTGTGACAGAAAGCTTGCCGCTAGCTTCACCATCAATGGCATTATAAGTTAGGAGTAAGTTCTCTGGGGATACCGTTATGAAATCAAGATAGTCTGTCAAATTGCCGCTTTCTGAATCATTCGGATCTGAACCACCGGCTATTTCCAGTCCATCAGAAATACCATCTCCATCGGAGTCAGCTAAAAGCGGATTAGTAACAAAACCATTCGTTCCACCAGTAAGTTCTTCTAAATCAGTAAGACCATCACCATCTGTGTCGGCTTCAAAAATGTTGGTACCCGCCTGATACTCTTCGAGCGCCGATAACCCATCGTTGTCGTGATCTTCTAACGCATCAATTGGGTCATTTGGATTAAGTCCAAGCGCACGTTCTGCATCATCCGGAATTCCGTCTGAATCCATATCGCCACCGATTCTGACTTCTACTCGACGGCTTGCTAGCACGCCATCCTTCCTAGCACTTATGAGTGCAACACCATTAGCTCTAGCTGTAACCACACCGTCTGTACTAACAGAAGCAATAGTCTCGTTTGTACTTGAGTAGTTTGTTCCTTTGTCCCCTGCAGTTAAGTCATCTACACTGCCATCGGCAAAAAAACCAGTGACGGTTAAAGGGAAGGTTTGTTTTGGATTGTCTAGAAGGAGCGTATCCGTTGTCGAAAAACGCAATGATACGGGGATAGGATCCAATTTTTCAAACTTGATATCACCAACTTTTGTAATGCCGTTACGTACCACATTAAAATAATCACTTTGACCAGAGACGGTGCGGCCATCTTCCAGTTTACAGGTCGCTCTGGCTCTGATTTGCCCCATATTGGAAGGAACGTTTGGTAAAGCCCAGCCACCATCTTCACTTACTTGAATGGTACGATTTAAAATATTTATGACACAGTTTTTATCAAGCTCTGTTGCATTAGTCTTGAGAAAAAATGCTGAAAAACATAAACCAGTGAGTAAAAGTAAGTTTAATTGTCCCTTTCTCATCTCTATCCCTGCGACACTCATTGTGGTGTATATTGGTTAACTTAAACAAGCAACTTTACTGCAATTGCAATCATTTTAATGTGAGCAAAACTAATTATTGGTGGTGTCAAGCCTCTAGACTTTCCACTTCTAATCCCAGTATTTCAGCGAGTACATCTGAATCATTTTGGATTTGGTGATAATCACTGTGATACATTAAAACAACTCTTTTTTGGTTATTGGTTAGAACGCTTAGTTCAAAACAAGTGAGTGGCGACTCAGTACTATATATTCGAGTTGTAACAAGCAGAAGCTTTTCAAACGAATCAAAAGCAACTTTAGTTTTCGGGCTATTCGAACTGCCGACATTCAGCACTCTTTCGTTTAGGTCAAAATAGAATTTTCTTCTGCTTCTTCTGCATATAAAGGCCGTACCTAAACTAAAGAGTCCCCCCAGTGTAAACACGACAATAACGAATTCGGTTTTCGAATCAAGGTTTGGCTCCAACTGCCAAACTTTAACCGACATAAATATGCACACTGTCCAACAAAATATGTGTAATCCCCATTCAAACAAATAACTTCTGAGGTTAGGAGTGATAGCGACTACATCTTTATTTATGTTCAATTTGGCGTTGCAATAACTAGAAGCAACTAGGTTGCCTGTAGCATCAATTTCGTCGCCCGCTTTCAAATTTAAGCTCTCTTATTAACGATAGAAGCCATTTTTCTATAAAACTCTGGAGAATTAACAATCTCTTGAAGTTTAAAGTTGTTTGGTGTTTGTTTTAGTTTTTTAGTTTTTCGATCCAAAGTAATAATAACTAACTGCTGTTGATTTAGTAGTGAAGCAGTAATGATGACGTACATTTCATTTCTAGCATGAAGTACACCCTCAACTTTCACTTCATCAATTTTGGACAACCTGTCCAAATAAGCAACAGGCGTGTAGTTGCTTAGGCTATAACCCAAGCGAGGATCTATCACAGGAATAAGATTTCTCGTAGAAAAATCGAGCCAATGGGCATCTAAAGACGTTTTATATGTCTTTTCTTTAACTATTCTTTTTACTGTATCTCCGCGCACAGCCCAAAGTTCTCTCAGGAATGACTCTAAATGTGTGAACTGAACATTCTTATCTTGTAGTTTACTTTTTTTATCTGCATTAAAGTTCAATGGCTCGTTCAACCACTCAACTTCAAAATTAAAAACGAGCGCATTTTGATTAGAATCACTAATTGGCTTGGGTCTATAGCTAACAGAGTATGGCAGGTTTGGCACTTTTTTTAGTGGCTTAGCGTAAACATCTGTAAGCACACTGGAGAAGATAGAACTCGAAGTTTTCCCATTAAGCAATAAATTGCTGATGTGGCATTGGCTATTTTCTGCACATATAACCGCCTCGTACCAGCTCATAACTTTCTGAGGAGCTTCGGTGAACCAATCAACAATAAAAAGTTCGTAATCTCCCCAAAACAATTTGTGAGTGGCATCAGCTTTTCGCAACTTAGCAAACCCCTCGAATTTATCAGGGATATTATTCAGTTCTCTACTCATCCAAGAATAAGAACCATCTTTAACATACGACAACTTTCGCAACTTTGCCTTGTCGTTTTCCTTCGCAAGTGTGTAATACCTAGATAAGGTTTGAATACTGTTTTTAGTATCGCTCTCATTCAACGACAGTTGAGTTTTATGAAACAAATTATCTACAACAATGCTACCAGCAACTGAAACCTCACCTCTGGGCGATTCGGCCAAAATAAATGAGGTTCTCTTTTGCTCTGCTAATGCACCAATTGAATATGAGCTTAAGAAAATACAAAAAAATAAAGCTTTAAAAATTCTCGTGCTATCCACACGTACCTCCTGAACCAGCCTCACCAAAAGTTACTGAAACTTCGTTTTGATATTGATATTTATATAACCCACCTACTTCAACTTTATACTGAGCATTTGCTTTAAACTCCGCTTTGCCATAGCTATAGCTATAACAATCAGAGCTGGTGCATTTTTCACCTTTATAGTCTTTGTAATCTGCAGAAGCACCAACATTAATAGTTGATGAAGCTTCAGCTTCACCTGCAATTAATTTGTCACAGTCTTGTTCATTAAAAATATTACAGTATTCGACCGCGCCTGCGACCTTTGCAAAAACACCTAAAGCTAGCGACCCTGAGGTTCCGAGCTTCAATAAACCGCACGTTTCTGGGTCACACTCTGATTCTTCTGTTGAACCAGATGCAGAAACACCTAAATTACCTTTCGCACCAGGCCCAAACTCAACCTCACCACCTAGTTTAACTGGGCCATAGGTTTTGATTGGCAACTTATACAATAGGCCTAGTCCAGGAACAATAAAGGTCGCTTCCAGTGAACCTGAGCCCTTTAATTCGGTTTTAGTGTATGGTTTCGGGTTTTTGCCAATAGAGCAATCTTTGCAGCACTTTTCACCACTTTCTTCGTTTAATGCAAATGAACCTTTCATTTCAAGCTTTGCGTACGGCATACCATTGTTTAAAACATCAAGTCCTTTTAACAAAGGGTGATCGCCTTTTACCTCAATGGACTTTGTTATTTTTTCATTACTTGCTTCGCAATGGTTTCCACAACTTCCATCTTTACAGGTGTAACACGCTTTAGCATCGGAACCGTCACCACATTCCTGTTTATTCTTACTTTCATCTGGCACTTTTTCACCGCCAGAGCACATTCCGCACTTTTTGTCGTCTTCAGATATATCTCCATCATCTGGAACATCAAAAATTGGATTTTCCCCATCGCACCCTGGCTTTTTGCAATCGTATTTCACATCTGCACTTACCGGAATGTCGCCCGGATTTGGTTTAGAGCCCTTGCACAACTGTGTTTTACAATCTTCTGGCGTCTGCTGAGAACGAGGTTTATTATCCTGTGCAGGATCTCTTACACATGAACTGCCTTGACACTTCTGACACTCTGGACAGTTGTGGGCTGTACCTGAACCGCCCGGCTGTGAACCACAGTGCCAGCCTGCTTTCACAACACCCACACCAGGGTTGGATGAAACAACTGAGCCATCTTCCGAAACTGTACCCAAACCTATAGCTACGAATTCTTCTAAGTCGTGATCAAAAGAATACATTTCAACCTGTGCACCTGGCGCATGGCCATCTACATTAGGTAGCGTTAATTTCGCAGCAGGAGAGAAGGTCGCGCCAACTGGCTGGATTGTTACGATGAATTGAGGTTGCATGCCATTGGGCGGCGCCATTGGTACTTTTGAAGCATTTACAGGTGTGACTGAAATAATCCCTTCACGCGAACCGTCTGGGAATGTCACTGAATCTTTTGCGATTTCCAGTTTAAATCCTGGGAAGTTATCAAGAGTAAGTACTACGTCTTCTTTACCCGCATACACACCATTATCTGTGTCTAGTTTGACCATGTAGATCGGGCCAGAAAGTGGGTTGTCCACACCTGACACGGTTACAATATGATAGCTTAACGTCGGATACTCACCAAAAGCAGTCGTGGTTGAGCCATCCACGATTAAATGAACCGGTCCAACTGGCGCTTGATTAACAGTGAACTGACCTTGTTGATCTGTAAATGCGGTCCTGTCTGTGCCTTCTATACGCACCGTCACACCGGGCAAAGGTTTGTCTTGATTGTCCAGTACAACACCACTTACGCTAGTGATTCCGGCGTCTGCTGGTACAAATGCTGTCGCAGAGAAACCTGCCAATAAATCCATACCCTCAAGCGAGTCAATCAATACAGCTTCAACGCGCTGGGCATCTATGCCCGTAAGTGAACCTAAAGTAAGTTGCGCCGACGCACGACCATCGCTGTCGGTCGAGGTTTCATAGCTGCTTTCTTCATTTTGGAAAGCACCCTCGCCTTTAATCACATCAAATCGTACACGTGCTCCTTGCACTACATTGGCACCACTGTCTGTTACTGCAACAACAAACGGAGCTGGTAAGGTTTGTCCTACAACACCACGCTGATTATTACCTGAGTTAACGCTGATTTTGTCGCCCGTTACGCTGGTTGCTGAAGCAGGGAAAACAACCTCGTTTTCAACCCCAACAACTTTAGCGCGAACCTTATGGTTAGCGACACCTGTGCGATAGCCCACCTGAAATTCAGTGCGCGCCATACCTTCAGCGTCAGTCGTCGCAATGATAGCTCGGCCGGATGTTTCTGGCGTGCTGCCAACAATTCCCGCACCTTGCGTTACCCTGAAAACAACAGTTGCATCTGCGATTGGCGCATCAGAGCCATCAACCAATTTTACAATTAGTCGTTCAGGTAGTTTATTGCCGATTTGTGCAGTCTGGTTTTGGCCACTTACCAATACTAAGCGTTTATCTGTTGCAATTTTGTAGATAACTTTTTGCGATATAGATGCGCTGTTGCCTGATTCATCGATAGCGGTAACCGTAAGAACATTTTCGCCCTCGTTTAAGGGCACATCCGTTGCGGCATAGCTACGGTTAGACACGGTCGCTTTAATGCCATTAACTTCAACCGTTGCCTGTTCTTCAGAGACGGTTCCGCGCACAATATCATTAACTAGGCCTGTTACAGTTATTTTGTCACTGTAAACTTCTTGTGCTTCTGTATGAGATTCGATTGTTATGTAAGGAGGGGTTAAGTCCAGTGATACAGAAATAGAATCGGTTGTTTGCTCACCACTTGCATTGGTCGCTCGTGCTACGACGGTATTAAATCCTTCGATTAGTTCAACATTGGCACTAAATTGTTTGCCATCATGCGCAATGACTGCACCATTTAATGTTAATTCCGCATTTTCCTGATTAATAGTACCCGTAACATTTACTGGCGAACTTCCAAAGGTGGACAACGTGGTGGGTGAAAGGATATCCACTTCCAGTGCTACAGGCTCTAATGATACCTGAACATAGGCAGAGCCACTGATATCGAAACTGCTGCGCCCACCAACAATAGTGATGGGACCAACCGTCAAGCTTTGACCGGGTTCCAGTATCTGGTTTTGCGGAAGTGCTACAACATAGTCCAGTTCGCCTAACTCGCCGTCAGCATTGCCAACCGATATAGTAGCTGGCGTAAGCGATTCGATAACAAAGCGGACCGGGCCGTGTATCGGTTCATCACTATTGTTTGTGATTTGTGCCGTAACGGTAGCATCGGGTGAGCGCCTACTACGTGTTGGGTTATTCCAGCTTACTTCTATATTTGTATCTTTTACCCAACCATCTGAATTCGCTTGCGCATTCGCCTTACCTACGTTCACGAGTAAAGCAGCAACCGAACAAACGAATATGAAAAGTAGTGACTTAACCGTGTTCAAACTTTTATCTCCCTGATAACTCGATCTTTTAAAAGAACGAGCGTCTTCCTTAAAAAGGACCTAATTAGCCCCTATAATAAATTTGTTTTTTGTTTACGCAGACTTGCGACAACGAGCTAACAGCGTGAGGCCAACGAGTAACATAATGAAGGACTCTGGTTCCGGCACAGGCACCGGCGTGTTATTGTAAGTAAAGAGGACATTGTCTACTGAGTAGGAAAGATTAAAACCATCATCTTCATCGGCAAGTTCAAATGAGATGGCAATTCCTCGGCCTAACCAATCACTCATATCAAATAAGAAGGTTTCAGCTACATTTCCAAGTGCAGGAATTTCAAACACAGCATCAAAGGTGTAGTCAACCGCATCATAAATTGCCAAAAAAAGCGTGTCACTGAAAGCAGAGCCGCCTTGCTCTGTTGGATCAAAAAGCATACTTAGTAGCGCCGCATCGACACTTAACATTGATACATTAGGGTCAACCATGATTGGAGAATCAAAAAGGAAGCTTCCATCATCACCTTGTATTAGGACGGCTGCAAACGGGTCAGTATTATCACCTGATGATAAAATAGCCTGACCGTCATTCTCTGTCACTGAGCCAGTGAAACTCGCGTCGCTCCAGTCATTCAGTCCTGATGAAAAATCACCATTATTAATTAGGGTCGCAAGTGCTGCCGTACTAAAAAAGAGAGATTGCACAAGACATAAAAGCACAATACAGGCTTTAGTTATTTTACTGCTTTCCATAAACCGCATCCATTCTGTTATTATTTTTTCCGTACAAATTACGCCCAGCCTGCACCCACGGGGTCGTATTTCATGAACCTTAAGACCTAGTGCAAATCATCGACGTATGAGTAAAGCACTAGAAATTGTATATTTTTCACACCAACAGGTAAATATTACACTTGTCACTTTTTCAAGTAAAGAATATTCTTTTTTCTTGTTGCTATTCTGTGAACGGAATAGACTTTCGTTAAAGGCATCTTCCCCGTAAAGTGTTACAGTTTATTGAAAAACAAGGATTGTTGTGAAAAAAGCTCTTCTTAATATCAAAGTACTACCTACCTTTGGATTGATAAGTGTTATCTGTTTATCACTAAATCTCATTTTTGATTTTACTTTTTCGACAACCTCCAAGTCAGTAAATCCTATCAGTTTTCAAACTGAGCAAACGCCTGTTCAATTTGTAGAATCAGCCGTTGTAAAGGGCATCATGTTCAAACATATTCAGCGCACTGAAAAGCTATCCGGTATCAAAGATGCAATGGGTTCAGGTGTATGTGTCATAGATTTCAATCAAGATGGGTATGAAGATGTATTTGTTGTGGGTGGCGAAGGCGTTACTCGTCGATATGGAAAACAACATTGGTGGAACAACCCGACAGGTTCCAAGCTTTATCAGAATATCGCCGGACAGTATTTTACAGATGTCACCACCTTAGCAGGAGAAGCGCAGTTACCTGGTGGATATGGCTGTGCTGTTGGCGATTTGAATGACGATGGATATCCAGAGCTAGTTTATGGTAAAACTAACGAATTAATCTTGCTCACTAACATAAATGGCAAAACTTTTAGTCGGTCCACAATAGGTGAGATCCCAAAACCTTACTGGCCGCTATCGATCACTATTTGGGATCACAATTTAGATGGCAAGCAGGATATTCTCGTCGCCAACTTTCTAGATTATGAGAATGACATAAAGATAGGGAACCAGGAATACGGGTATGAAACCGATTCGCAATTTAATGCTGAAAACTACAATGGATTAAGAAACGCAATTCTGCTGAATAGCGGTACCCAAGCCAACACACCTACTCCTCTATTCGAAACTCTGCAACTATCAAGTTATGACCGAACTTTAAGTATTATACCCAAACAAATTATTGCCGGAAATAAGTCCGCTTCAAGCGGCTACTATATTGCAAACGGCTCAGGTTCAAATTCAGACTTTATTGGTTTTGGCGATAACCAGTCAAGTGACCTCTTTACCAAACTATTGAGTTTTAAGAAGTCCCCCAACGTTCAACTCAGTTCTATAAAGGTTTCAGATAAAACTGCATTGTTGTTCATCCCCTTTGGAGGGGGAAGCACTCAATTGCATTTGGCAGGTGAACAAGTAAACAAGGACAGAGCTTGGCAATTATTCGCAACGTCCGATAAGGACGCTTCAGTGCAATCTTGGGGAGCAATTGTTGAGGATTTAAATAATGATGGCCGTGAAGACTTCATCATAGCAAAGGGCAACGCAGAACCCCATATTGACACCCCTTATGTGCCAGTAGGAAATGTCAATTCCGGAAGACTTCAGATAGCCAATGGGCGATTTGAGTCAACTTTATTTTCCCAGTTTCCCACACTAAAACGTTCCTCCCGAGGGATCGCGTCTGCTGATTTTGACAACGATGGGAAACTTGATTACGCCGTAAACAACAATAATGGTGCGCTGTCACTGTATATGAATCGCACTGACACCAATAATAATTGGATATCTTTCACCTGTCAGCCAATAAACCTCTGTAATCTAGTAGAATTTACTTTAAACACTGAGTCAAACACGCAGTTAGCAACCAAGACATTAGTGAAGCCTCAGCCCTTTCTGTCTTCAAGCCAACGCAGGGTGCATTTCGGCCTAGGTCAATTTGAATCTAACGTATCTCTTAAAGTGACAGGACCTGATAACAAAAATATTTTTGAAAACTTAGCACTAAACAACATTTATCAGTTGAGTTTGGCACAAGGCAAGATCGACATTATCTCGAAAAAAACAAGAAGCCATACTGACTCAATTGAGGCCGGCCATTACAATTTTTTTGCGTATATAGATTTACCGGTAAATGAACTTATTCCCGCGCTATCGCAAACAATTGATCCCTCGCTTAGCTCACTGCTGACATTTGCCAGACAATTAAACCATGATAAATTTGTAACAGTGAAAACTTCGCAGGCGAGAAGTCAGGAAGTCATCACATTAATCAGTTGGTTATTTAACCAGATGCAGCGATTTCCGCCATCGCAGCAGCGTGGTGAACTTTATGCCATGCTTATTGAGTTAATCAGTAAAACCGAAAGTGATCTGTTTGTAGAACACTTGGATTATTTGATTCGTTCACTGCCAGAACCACAATTTTGCCAACTAACAGATAACCTTAATTACTGGTTCTGGGAAGAAGAGGTGGCTCCATTAAATAAGCCAGTACTGAAGTCTCAGTTATTGCACCGCGCGCTGAGAACGCCCTTCGAGTCTGAGACAATTTGTGCGCTTCATGCTTTGAGCGCGAGCGAAGACCCAACAATAGGCGCTTCGCTCATGGCATTTCTTCGCCAGGACCAACAGAATCAACACGCATCAAACGCCCTAATTGCATCCGTCATTAGAACAATTGGCTTTTTGAAGTACCGAAAAGCACTAGCCCCATTAACGCAGATCTGTTCCAACGTTAACGAACCGGTTCTTAAAGCCGAATGCGTAGTGACGTTAACTAAACTTGACGTAAAACCTGGCAGGATAAAATCTATTGTTGAGCGGACTGAAAATGATGAATTGGTATTCAGGCTTCATACTGACAGACTTGTTTTACAAAACGTTTTTGGGCCCACAATAACGACGGAATCGGACCCAACTAAAACTTCGTGGGTCAGCACCTACCTTAATTCGACTCTGTTTAGTCATTTTTCCATCGCCCATACTATCGATATTGTCTCAGCAGCAACAGAGCAGGATAAATTGCGAGCGATAAGTCAACTCAATCGGTTGCGCTCAGAAAAGGATATTGAACGCATTATCTTAAAAATGAACCAACTCGGTCTGCCCCTATCTGAAGATTACTCACAGTTACTACTAGAGCATTATCCTGAGCAATCTTGGTTTATTCCTTACTTAACTTTGCAAAGCTTACAGTCCTTTTTCGAAAACCAAGATTTAAACCAGTACTCCCCAGCATTTCGGTCAGCTATATCAAAAGAGTGTCGTATTCGCGCTTCTTTAACAGAGTATTGTAAGCAACGCTTTGAGCCAGACATGAAGTACCTTAGAAGTGGTTTTAGTGCTATCTTGGAAGACAACCCCATGGCACTTAGTTACTTGATGCAATCCGACTCAAAGGTGAAAAAACGGGTAGTGATAAATCAACTGGCCCGTGCTGCGCGAAATGTACACAAAGAAGGGTTAACAGAACAAAGCCCACAGCTGACCAGAATTTTTGAGTTTTTGTATCTTCAGCACAGTTACACCGGTGTCTCTACTAATCAGGTAAATAATGTTTGGATTGCTAGCTTTATCCGTTACGCGCAAGCTAAAGGTTATGTACTTGATTCGCAGTGGCGCCAGCATTATGTGCTCGCATCAAAAAAAACTACTGACTCGCTGGTGCTTTGAGCACTTTTACGCTGACACTGTCTCGTGCAATATCTATAATTGGATTCGTATCAACTGATTGTTTTAGATTAACCCAATCTAAATACTTCTGGTTGAGTTTGCGAAACTTAAGTGTGGCTGAAATAGTAAGTGGTGATGTGGCCCAGTCTGGCACTATGAGATCAAATTCTACGACGTCAGTAGACCCCGCAGGGATCACATTAACATAACTTCGCCCAACCATATTGAACAAGTCGTGACGCCATACTTCTTTACCGTGTCTGTCGATTGCGATTTCTTTGTAAACAACCGTGTCTGCCCCCAAGGACCCGTCTGTTTGCAACTGACCACTGGAGGTGACAAGACGTTGCTGTCCGTCATATACCTTAAAGTCAATCCAAGCTTCATTTAAGTCTATGGTGCCACCGGGAAAACTATGCCCAACGCCTTGATTCGTCAATAACACTTTGATTTTTTTGTGCTCTCCCCGATACATCGCAACCGGATATTTGTGCTGGTTTCTCAGCTCAGCTTTAAGGTACAGTGCGCTTTGTTTGGCCTGCTCATCTTCGGGAGGCTCAATCGACAACTGAATTTTGTCTTGCTGCAGAAATTCTTTGGTCATTTCAAATAATGTTTCGTTACCGAAATGTTTCGCCAACATTACGTTGGCACCGACAAAGTAGTGAGAACGTACTTGCCCTGCGCCATCGGCTGCGATGTCGTCAGCCTTTATCATCGGCATGTGGCAGTCTTGGCATTGTTTGTTTTGTGGATGAGAAAACCTCAGCTCTTTAGGCGAATTAAACTTACTGTTTGACCAGGCTAGAAATTCATCCTGCATTTTTACCCAGCCCCAGTTATTCATGGATTTATCCATAAACTGGATATGACATGAACTGCAAAATTGCGACTCTTGCAGCAGCGGTGATAAGAGATCCTTCGCATGACGCTGTGGAACCAACTTTAGCGCCTGTTGATGTAAAAAATTAAGAGGCCATACATCCACATTGGCAAACAGATATGATTCTCTGGGGGAAAAATGATAACTTGCCACCCCTTCTGAGCTAGTTAAGTGACTCACGCCATGACATGACATGCAGCTGATCCCTTCTTTGTTTGCAACAGTACCTAGTTTACCTCCATGGCTCCCCCCCGGTGTTAACTGTCCAGTTAACAAAGCCACTGGTGCGTGACACCCCTCACAATATCGGGTTGGTGCAATGCCCTTAGATTCCGTCAGCAAATTCACGTTTCGTACGTATGTAGGGTCATCCGCCGCATGTCTGTGCGTAGAAGCCATCCATTGCTCACCTATCCCTTTATGGCATTCAATACATTGTGCAGATTCTGCAATATACCTTCGTTGTACAAAAGTACCACTCTCGGTCATAGTTAAGCTGGGCAAAAAAGGACCGTCGCCATAAGCATAAAGATAATCGTCCACCGTATTATTTGGGTAGTTATTTTGGATTAAGTAGTTTCCAGTCAACAGGGTAATGGTGATAGCACATGCAACCCCTACTACAACTAAAATAGGTTTGATTATTTTATTAGAAAGCGTAATAAACCCAGACGGAACGCTTGAACGTCTGTTTCTTGGGAATGTTATGTAATGCCAAATTAAATGAACGACTAACAGGAAAAGCGTTAGGATTGCACACACTATGTGGCTGTCGAGCAACCAAGCTTGTTTTTTTAATACTCCGGTAAAACTGATCAGAACACCTGTTAGCGCGAGATAGCAGATTGCAAGAAATAAAATCACGCCAAGAATGATCGAGCCAGTCCGTCGAAAACCCACCGTTCGTTTAAAATGCTTATAGGAGTAAAAAAAGAAAATGGCACCAATTACATAACCTGCAAACAGGTGCACAAGGGCTAGCGCCTGACGAAGCCATCCCCAACTTAGGTTCAGCGCATAAGAAGTAAAACCACTAACAACGAGAATTAAGAAAAGGGCAATAAAGCCGTGTAATAGAGAAATTTCCTGTTTATGTTTGTCTG
>Ga0209404_10000999_pt1 | contig 20480 bp, 16 predicted proteins | sample TroAtlMetagenome_2_FD_187447 | JGI IMG/M metagenome (GOLD analysis project Ga0209404, IMG submission 187447) | Marine eukaryotic phytoplankton communities from Atlantic Ocean - Tropical Atlantic ANT8 Metagenome (SPAdes) (version 2) | ecosystem: Environmental > Aquatic > Marine > Oceanic...
GCAGACGTTGTTTACGAGGCCATTCGCTTCTCCATTGAGCGCAATGATAGCCTCTTTCAGAGGAGAATGAGGAGCGGAGTAGTAGAGCCCCGTAACGGACCGCCAGGGCACCGGATCACCCTTGAGTCCCGGCACGATCTTAGCTGCAGATTCCGCATCGGTTGCCACGACGATCCTATCGGCATTAATTGTATCCCCATTCGAAAGGGAGACCCGGGTTGATTCAATCGAGTCAACAGAGGTATTCGTTCTAATCGCTTCCCGGGGTAACCGTGCTGCTAGCTGCCGGGGAATTTCCTGCATGCCCTTGGCGGGAACAGTAGCGTTGCCCTTAGCGAACATCCGGAAGGTAAATTCGAACATTCTACTGGATGTCCTGAGTTCTCTCTCGAGGAAGATGCCTCCGTAAAACGACCGGAAAAACCCGTTAATCATCCGTTCGGAGAAGCCATAGCTCCTCAGGTAAGATTCTGTGGATGTGTCTTCTCTGAGGGTTTTTTTCCATGGGTTGAGCGCCTCTAACCTCAGTTTTCCCACCAGTAATTTGTCCCAGAGATTGCCGATCGGTTGGAACGGGGTCGAGAGTGCATACTGTGGACACCGGAAAATATCCATCAGGCGATGAAATCCACCGCCTTGGAAGATGAGCGCCCCTGGCCGAAAAGCTTTTAGATCGAGGGCCTCGAGATCCAAGAATTTAGCAGCCTCAGGGTAGGTGCTTAGATACACCTGAAACCCCCGATCCAGAATAAACCCTTTTTTGAGTCTGGAACCTACTCTTCCCCCAAGGTCATTAGAGGATTCGACGAGGACGACATGCTTGCCTGCTTCGTGGAGCCGAACTGCGCAGGCGAGACCTGCCAAGCCTCCACCCACGATAAGAATTTTGTCCTCTGCGCTCATCACCTGCCGCGATCATCACTCAAGGGTGATGTCTTCGGCAAGGACGACGTGCTGGAGGGCTTCCTCCATGGTGCGACGAACCCGTGCTGTCGTTCGATACAAAAATGCGTGCAGGATGGCGTCCTCGGGGTTTCGGTCTTCGCATTCACTGCTATACTTTTCGAAGGCGGCAAGTCCCTGGAGAAGTCCCGCGAGGTGCTGTGGGCACTCGCATTCCACGGTGGTGGAGGCTCTGGCCAGTTGTCCGAGCTGGTCCTTAGTGTAGAGACGGGCGGGAATCGGTCCGGGATCAATTGGAATCGTTGGCTGACTTTGCAGGAGGCCGTTGTGTTGAATCATGCAGTGACGGAGCAACTGCTCCTCTGCTACCGGAGCCTTCAAGAGCTGCACACCCTGAGTTGCCTTGGCCAGAGCGGTTGCGGTATTGCTCGCTGAGAAATGATAAATCAAAACGGTTTTTGGAGCCTTGGTGCGCCGCACTAGTTCTCTGACTGAAGAGATGGTCTCAGGGAACAGAGTCTCTTCTTCGATGACAACAAGATCAGCTTCGGCGATCCGCGGAGCTTCGAAGGCAGCCCTGAGGCCGTCAAAAACTTCCCCGATGTCTAGGTCGAGGAAAGGGTGAGAAGACAGCGTCTCAGCGACGGAGGACCCCACAATCAAAACCCGTTTTCTTGACGTCACCTGAGCTGGTGGGATCTGGTCGCCGGCCAACCTCTCCTGAAGTTCTTCCAAGCTCAGGTCTGCGATGCTGCTTATGGAATGCCCCCGAAGGGTAAGGCTTCTCAGCAGCGAGAGGCGCTCGATATCTTCCCGGCCATAAAGCCTCCTGTTCGAGGGAGTCCGGTTGGGCACCACGGCCTCGTAGCGCGACTCCCACATGCGGATGTTTGACGCGGATAGTCCTGTCCTGCGAGCCACAGCACCTATGCCGAACGTCTGGCGGGTTCCATTTTGCATAATACTTCACCTTAGCTCAGAACGCGTATTTCTCCACAGGAAATGCACATAATAGGGGGAGCTTCTATTTTGTTCATATATAATTGAAAAAAACGAAGCCTGATGAATGGTCGTATAGATTTTGATTCTTAATTTGTTCTACAAAACCCACTCGCGCCATCTGATTCCAACAGAGCAGGTCAGGGGGTTGGGTCAGGAAAATTCCCCAAGAGTGGGCCGGTCCCATCGGCGGTCCAGTGTTCAGGCTCACCAGACCGGCCTCGCTGCCAGTCGGGCTTATGAATCACAGAAACCTCATTTATTTCCTACCACCCTTTCTCTTCCGCTTTGGTGATATGTTCGGAGTATGTGAGTCATGGTGCGCCATTCTGGGCGCTGGATGGATCCCGAGCTACCTTAGTGATCCTTTTGAGAAAGTGCTTCAAGTTGCTTTCGGGCTCGCGGCCTCCCTGGCTGCGGTCAGCATAATCTGGATTCTGTTCTCCGGGGGCAAAAGGCCTGCAGTCTGGCTCGCTCTCGAAACGGTCTTGTTAGTCGCCAGTTTTTCCTTGTTGCACCCTTTATTCGCGCTGGGATCCTATTTTCTGTGTTGGCATAGCCTCCGGCACCTGACCCATCTTCGCATCCTTTGTGATGTTGGGAGGCGATCGGGGTGGCTGCTCCGTCTTTCGGGCCCTTTTCTGGTGCCATCCCTCCTGGCGATTGTGGCTCTGGCGTGGGGAACCGGAAGTTTCCAGTCCCCTGAGCAGGGCGCCATCATTCTTCTGATCTTCTTTGCAATTGTGACTCCGGCCCATCAGTGGCTGGTCAGTCGGGAAATACAGTCTCCCAGCCCGGCTTAAAATTTTTCCTTTGGAAGATAACGGAAAGCATCTCTACTCCTGAAGCACATCGGTTATGCAGCACAAGAACAACTCACGTCACGTTGTCGTCGTGGGCGCCGGCCCGGGGGGATTGACTTCCGCGATGATTCTCGCGCACCGGGGATTTCGAGTCACCGTGGTGGAAAAAGGAGACCGGGTGGGAGGGCGGAATGCTGAGCTTCGTGCCGGAGACTACTCTTTTGATACCGGGCCCACCTTTCTTCACCAGCGATTTACCCTCGATGAGGTGTTTGCCGAGGCAGGGCGGGAGCTTGATGAGGAGTTAGAGCTCGTCCTGCTTGATCCAATGACGCGGCTGAGCTGGGGAGATAAGAGCCTCGAAACCACCTGTGACCCTGTGAAAATGGGGGAGGAAATTGAGCGGAAATTTCCGGGAGAAAGCGGTGGTTTCCACCGGTTCATGCAGGATCATGAGGCAAAACTAAGGGTCCTTTTTCCCTGCCTACAGAAGCCTTATACCCGGGCTGCTGACCTCGTGAGTCCAAAGCTTCTCCGAGCTCTTCCTTACGTGGCGACCGGCGAAAGCGTGTTCAAACTCCTTGAACGGTACTTTACCGACGAGCGGCTTCGGCTGGCGTTCACGTTCCAGTCGAAATATCTCGGCATGTCTCCATGGAAGTGCCCAGCCCTGTTTAGTATTCTCGCTTACCTAGAATACCGATTTGGCGTCTACCACGTGCAGGGCGGGCTCTGCCAGATCTCGGGAAAAATGGCGGAGCTAGCGGAGGCAGATGGGGCAGAAGTTCGACTGGACTCCCCTGTCGAACAGGTGCTTACGGCGGGGCGAACTACCACCGGGGTGCGACTTTCTTCGGGCGAGGTCATCAAGGCTGATGCGGTTGTAATGAATGCTGACTATGGGACTGCTGTGACGCAGCTTCTGAATGGCCATGGTGTCCCTGACCGGAGGATGCGCAAAAAAGGATTTTCATGCTCTACCTTCATGCTCTACCTGGGGCTGGATAAAATCTACCGGGACGAGCCGCATCATCACATTTTGTTCGCAGACAACTACCGCGGTAATATTACGGAAGTTCAGGACGAAAAAAACGTGTCGCAGGACATGTCGATCTATATTCGCAATTCTTCCGTAACGGATCCGCTGGTAGCTCCTGCCGGAAGTTCGGGCCTCTATGTTCTGGTTCCTACGATCAATATGCGTCATGGAACGGACTGGGATGCTACTCAACAAGAATACCGGGACCGCATTCTTCAGCGGATAGAAGAACGGACGAGTATGAAGGACCTGAGGGAGCACATCGTGGAGGAGCGTGTAGTTTCGCCACGGCACTGGAGGGATGACTATTCTGTCTATCTTGGGGCAACCTTTAACTTGAAGCATACCTTGAACCAGTTGCTCTACCTGCGTCCGCACAACCGCTACCGGAACTTCAAAAACCTGTATCTCGTCGGAGGTGGAACACACCCCGGTTCGGGCCTTCCCACGATTTATGAGTCCGGGAGAATCAGCTCAAACCTTGTTTGTGAGCAGTTCGGGCAGAAGTTCCCCCAGATTGATTTTGCGACGCCACTTCTTAATCCTATTTAGGAGGCCAAGGATGGGTTGGTCGCTCAGCGGGCCTCGCGTGAGGGTTGGGCCCGGGTCTGATGGCTTGTTCAGGGCGGTAGCCCCTTAGTCGGGTCAAGTGGCGCGCCCGAGAGGAGTCGAACCCCTAACCTCCTGATCCGTAGTCAAGCGCTCTATCCAATTGAGCTACGGGCGCACATGCCAGTGACGGCGAGGGCGGAAGGTAGGGAATTGCGGGGTGGTGTCAAGTGGGGTTGCCCATCACCCCCGCCTCTTCAAATACCCTCAAGGGGGAGCTGAGTCTCTTTTCAGGGATGATCCGATCAACCCCGGGCCTTTTGATATTTCCCTTGATTTTCAGGGTTCTGCCCCTAGGTTCAGCCCCCCTTGAGCGGAGAGTTCGGGGGATACGACGGCTGTTGGAGCCCCATTGTCGTCGTAGATCGGGGCAAATGTCGGAAGGCAAATCAACCAACAACAAACCTTAACAACAGAAAATGAGTAATGAAGCCGTCGCGGGTGCGACGATAAACGCTGAGCTGGACGCACTGATCGATTCCAAGTTCCGCGAATTTAAAGAAGGTTCCATCGTCAATGGAATGATTCTCGATATCCGCCCTCAGGTGGTGATTGTCGATGTCGGTTACAAGTCAGAGGGGGTAATCCCTGCCTCTGAGTTTGAAGATGACGAGATAGAGGAAGGAGACGAGGTAGAGGTTCTCCTTGAGCGCCTCGAAAATGACGAGGGCATGATCGTCCTGTCCAAGGAGAAAGCTGCGCACAAGCAGAACTGGGACAAGATCGTCAAGGTATTTGAGGATGGAGGCCTGGTCAAAGGTAAGGTCAAGAGCATGGTCAAGGGTGGTCTGATGGTAAACGTCGGAGTCGAGGCTTTCTTGCCCGGCTCGCAGGTCGATATTATTCCTCCGAAAGACCTGAATGAATTTGTCGGTAAGATCTACGAGTTCAAGATCGTCAAGGTAAACGACGAGCGGCAAAACATTGTATTAAGTCGTCGAGAGGTCATCGAGGCCGAACGCTCGGAGCGTCGTCAGCAGTTCCTGCAGACCGTCAAGGTCGGAGATAAGGTTACTGGTCAGGTCAAGAATCTCACCGACTTCGGTGCCTTCGTGGACTTGGAGGGTATGGATGGCCTTCTGCACATCACGGATATGAGCTGGGGTCGAATTAACCACCCCAGTGAAATGCTGAGAATCAGTCAGGAGATCGAGGTGCAGATTCTAGATGTGGACCGTGAGAAGGAGAGGGTGTCGCTTGGACTGAAGCAGATGACCGACAACCCATGGGAAGACATCGAGGCGAAATTCCCGATTGGATCCCATGTTAAGGGTAAGATCACCAAGCTCCTGCCTTATGGGGCCTTCGTGGAACTGCAGCGTGGCGTAGAGGGCCTTGTGCACGTATCGGAACTTTCATGGGTCAAGCGGATCACTCGGCCGAGTGATGTTCTTGAACTGGATCAGGAGATCGAAGCGGTAGTGCTTGGAATCAGTATTGAAGAGCAGAAGATCTCACTCGGTGTCCGTCAGTTGGAGCCTAATCCATGGGATGAGATCGAGGGTCGGTACCCAATTGGAACCAAGGTCAATGGTGCGGTTCGCAACCTCACCGCCTACGGTGCTTTCGTGGGACTCGAGGAGGGTATTGACGGGATGATCCACGTTTCTGACCTCAGTTGGACGCGTAAAATCAACCATCCCAGCGAGATTCTCAAGAAGAGCGAAGAGGTGGAAGCCATCGTTCTTGCCATCGACAAGGAGAATCAGCGCGTTTCCCTCGGGATCAAGCAACTCGATACCGATCCTTGGTCCGATATTGATACCAAGTTCAAGGTTGGGGATGTCGCCAAGGGAACTGTTGCCAAGATCGCAAGCTTCGGAGCGTTCGTCAGCCTCGATGGAGATATCGATGGTTTGATTCACATATCGCAGCTGAGTGAAGAGCACGTCGAGCGTGTGAAGGACATTCTCAATGTTGCCGATGAGGTGGAAGCGCGGGTGATCAAAGTCGACAAGATCGAGCGTCGAATTGGACTGTCTATCAAGGCAGTTGAATACAGCGCAGAGCAGCTCCAGAAGGAGTCCCAGAGCTTCGAGACATTGCGGCCATCCAGCGACCTTGTCGGTTTGGAGCAGGCCTTCAATCTCGCGGCCGCTACGGGAGCTCCGTCAGAGGAAGAGTGGAGTCCGAGTGGAGCTCCAGAATCCGATTCCGGAGAGGAAGAGGACAAGTCCGAGTAGAGGGGTTTGCAGAAATTTCACGCTCCGGGGTGGTTGGCGCCACCTCGGGGCGTTTCTACATAACAGACCTGCCATGGAGGCGTAGATCCTCTGCCTTGCGATGCTTGGCAGATCCCTGGACGGTCCGCGGTAGTTACCGCGCTTCAGTCTGCTGGGGCAAGGGGCGGGAGAGAGCTTCTACTCTTCGCTATCTGCCTTGGGCTTTTTAACCCGACGAACAGCGCCGAAGCGCTTCTGGAACTTGTCGATCCGTCCTTCGGTGTCAACGAACTGCTTCTGACCGGTAAAGAACGGGTGTGAGTCGGCGGTGACTCCGATGGAGATGACAAAATGATCCACTCCATCGACCTGCTCAACTCGATCGGACTTTGCGGTAGAGCGCGTAACAAACTGCTTACCGGTGCTCATGTCCTGGAAGATGACCGGATTATATTCTGGGTGGAGATCCGCTTTCATGAAATGGCGCCCTGAGTGGCGGGCGGGGAGAATGCGTGATCTTATGCAGGTGTCAAGAAATTGAGCCCGTTACGGGCGGTTTTGTTTGGGTTTCAGGATAAGGAGGCGAGGTCCTGCCCCTGACTCTGTAGACCGAACCAGAATAGTATCACCTCCGCCGGTAAGGTCGAAAACTATGCTGCCAGAGCCCTGAAGAACGGCAGGGGGCAGGATGATATCGAATGAAGCCCCAGAAGGAGCTCCTTTAACAGCGCCTATGGTTTTCCCCCCCGATTGGACCCGTATGGTGCTTCTCGTTCCTCCCCGGGACTGGGTTGTTACTCGCAGGACCACCCGCTGATCCTCAGAGATGGGGGGGGGAGCGCCAAAACGCCGGAACTGGAGCCGTAATGTTCCTTCGCTGCTGGGCTGGGAATTAATGGGATAATATCCGAGCTCTCTGGCTTTGGACGTAGTGATTTTCTTGGATCGGTACTCTTCCCAGGTCAGGGGGGCGTGGTAAATGATTCCCTCTGCTGTATCACGGGCGCGCAATCCCCGGGTATATTCGAGATCAGCGTTTGAAAGAGCGCCCAACTCCACTTGGAACTCGCGACCCTTGCGGTCCTTGAGATGGAGAGTTTTATGGTCGGACCATTGGTATTCTGCCGTGAATGTTCTCCCATCCGTGTAGTGCCACACGCGAGTCGGACCGGCTCCCGCTGATGAGATCCCGGCAAGGAGAGCCAGAGCGAGTGAGGCTTTCAAGAAGATGCCCATATTTACCAGGTCTCGAATTAATGGAGCGCTGCCCGGGCGGAAGTTATAACGTCCATAAAGTTATTTGCCCAGTTATACACGAAGTGACGCCACGTTAGTTCCGGAGAGGCGAGGCACAGGAGGCCTGAGAGCAGCAATACGTTCGAGAGATAAATCAGGGAAAGGGAAAAAAATGTGCCGTTTTCCTTCAGGTCAGGCTGGTCCCGCGGAATGATCCAGAGGGTCCATAAAAGATGAAAGCTCCACGTAGCCCCGATCAGGCCATACAGGAATTTTTCCTGATGGGGAAATGCGAAGATCAGTCCGAGACCGGCCATGAGAAGAAAGGCGACAACGGACCAGAAAGGGATGAAGTAGGGAGAAAGGGCGATCAGGATATTGGACTTGTTTGTCACAATGTGTCCTCCATCGAGTCCAACGCGAAAGCCACTGACCCGTCCGAAGCACAGGTAGACAAAGACGACGTGGGTTAGCTCGTGGCCCAAGACGTAGAAATAGAGAAAAACTGGTTGGAGGAGCCTTGTGAAAAACCAGCCCAAGTATAGGAAAAAGCCTACGGTGAAATAGAGGAACGCGTTACTGCGCCAGAATTGAAACCAGAAGGAAGCTCCACTGTTGGCCTCTCCCGAAATATGGAGGTGAGGGTTGAGTATTGTGACAGTGGTAATGAAGCAGAGCGGCAGCAGTGCGAGTCCAGCCAGAATACGGATGGCTCTAGTCAGCCAGCTCAGCTCTGTCTCATTGTAGTGAGACTCTGCGATGGCCGATTTTACAGAAGTGAGCCCACGCCTGCGCCACGACCGTTGGTTAGCCCGATGCCTAGCTCTTCGGTCTGCTTCGCGGAGTGCTTCCCGAAGCGAGGGATGGCTTGCCTTCCGGTTTTCAGCCGCTCGCCTGAGATGGAGTTGTTTTCGGCGTCTTGCCACGCGGATGGTGAGATAGTAGATATTTTATAAAAGTTAAAGAATATTGGGTGAGGCTGGTGTGTTTGCCTGCTGAAAATCTTCGTAGGGGTCCGTATATTATGGGTTGAGGGCGCGAGAAGGGTAGCGCTTACCAGAAGTCCGCATCTGGGATTTGATTGACGTTGGGGTTTGGGCGGGTAGGCCTGATGGGTAGCCCAAGTCCCATCTTCATGCCTGCCCACGTATTCTTTTGCCTTCGGCCATTGGGGGTCATTCTGTTCGGAGTGCTTTCCGGGCACGCCTCTGCCCAAGTTCGTGTCACAACTTCTCTCTCCTTGTCGGAAGAACCTGCAGCCAACGTCCTCAATGTGACCCTCTCTGCTTTGGGTATTGAAGATGAAGAAAGCAGCGACCTCTCGGGAGCGGTGGAGGCAACTCTCGAGATTAACCCGGGCATGGATCAAGTATCCAAGCTAACCATCAACTCGGCAAATCTTTCGGCAACGGATATGGCGTTCTCCCTGATGATTGGCCAGATCAGTGTGGCAGAGGTTAACATTAACGGAATCGAGGCTACAATCGCTACCTCGCAAGTAGGCCGGGTAGATCCCGCAACTGGGCAGTTCGATGCCGGTGAGCACGAAGTAACCTTGAATGAGGGCATCATCACGGGGTCATCTATTGTTGGTGAGGTGAACGAGAACTTTTCAGCGAATCCGGTGTCCGGAGCTGGATCAGGAACTGGGGAGGTGGCGCTCTCCCGTATGGCAATCGAGGGCAACACGGTGACTTACAATGTGGTGGTGGTCCTGCCGGTGGAATTTAGTAATTCGCTTCAGGATGGAGTGGACGTGAGAGTAAGCTCAATTGTTCAGTTCGAGGGCGAGATAGAGGTTCCGTTGGATCCTTTTGCATCTTGGGCGGAGCTGCAGGGGATTGCGGATGCCTCTTTCGAAGGAGATCACGACGGTGATGGAGTTCCAAACGGCCTTCTCTGGGCCCTTGGGTATGATGCAGATGCTCGTCCCACGCTCTTTGATGCTGACCCTCTGATCCGAGGGCAGGTGGATCTCATCGTTGAGCATGGACCAGCAGGAATCCGAGCGCCTATCCTAGTGGAGGGAAATTTTAGTCAGGCAGGATGGGCTGCGCTTGATCCCTTTCTCCTTCTAGGGTTTGAAAACCCCATTCCTGTTGGAGAGCTCCTCCCCACAGTGGTGCTTCTTTCCGGGGACCAGAATTTTATTCGGCTCCGGGTAGAGAAGCCATGATTTGGAGGGACGGGTCGGGCCCCGGTTCTTTTCTGCGCTCAGGCCCGCCCGGCGTAACTTCCATCCTCGGTATTGATCTTGAGGACATCATCGGGTTTGACGAAAAGGGGAACCTGAACCGTGGTTCCAGTTTCAAGGGTGGCAGGCTTGGTAGGATTGTTAGCGGTATCACCTTTGATGCCCTCGGAGGACTCAGTGACTTTCAATTCGACGGTGGCAGGCAGGCTCACGCTCACAGCATTACTTTCGATGAAGAGGATTTCCACTTCCTGACCTTCCTTTAGGAATCTTCGGCAGTCTTCGACAAGGCTCTCGTCGAGGGTGATGGTTTCATAGGTCTCCAAGTCCATGAAGTGTGCTCCTGAGGGGTCAGAATAAGAGAATTCCAGTTTCTGACGCTGGGTTTCCACAATATCGACTTTCTCTGAGGAGGCGAAGCGGATGGTTTTCTTATTTCCGGAATTGAAGGACCGGATGGTCGCTGCAATGAGAGCGTTGCCCTTGCCGGGAGTTCTATGCTCGAGGTGAAGCACGACGCCCATGTCTCCTTCGTAGCGGATGCACTGGCCCTTGTTCAATTTGGTCGCAACGACTGCCATTGTATGAATTGGTGAATTGAAACTCGCTCCTATAAGGACCGAGAGCGGGGTTTACCCTTCCCTGAGCGAGAGAGCACGCAGAATCTTCGGGATTTTCTGATCATAAAACATCAGATCCTGATTTCCCGCCGAAATCATTATGCCGGATTTTGGTTGATCAGTAGAATGCTTTTTAGGCCCCTGCAGAGAGATCTACTGCGGCCCTAGCGATAGTCTGAACCTTCAGTGCTTGCCTTGCAGGACTTGATAAAGGCAAGGAGCTCGCTTTTCATGCGGGCAGTCACCTCGGGTGAATCGGTAGCGATATTCTGCGTCTCAGAGGGATCGGCATTGAGGTCATAAAGTTCAAATTTGCTGACAGGTGCCTTCCCGTTGTCTGAGCGGCGACGGCTAAGACCCCCGGCATTGTGAACGAGCTTATAGCGATCCGTGACGAGAGTGCTGTCCTTGCCAAAGCGAAAGCCGATTGAGCGATTCCGTTGGCTTATTTTGCCCCTCAGGATTGGAAGAATATTGATGCCGTCGTAAGGACGTTGCGCAAGTGGCACGGCAGCAATGGCGGAAATGGTGGGGAAGTAATCGCTGCTGACACATGGGACCTTGACTTCACGGGGTTGCAGGGTGCCGGGCCACTCGACGAGGGCGGGGACACGTAACCCTCCCTCGTAGAGACTGCGTTTTCTTCCACGGAAAGTGCCGGCAGTTCCCTGTGAGTGCCCCCGCGGACCTGGATTTCCCTCCGGGCCGTTGTCACTCGAGAAGCACAGCATGGTATTGTTCTCGATGCCGAGCTTTCGGAGGTGCGTGCGGAGGCGGCCCATCTGGGTGTCAAGCGCGGTGATACAACTGAAATACTGCTGCTGATTATCGGGCAGGCCCTGATAGTGAGCCTTCATATAATCGGGATGACCGACAACAGGAAGGTGCGGAGCGTGAAACCAGATAGCGACAAAGAATGGGGTGTTCTGCTCGTTGGCGCGGCTGATGAATGGAAGAGCTCTGTCCATGACCATCTTGGAGGTGCAGCCCTTGAGGGGATCAGCGAGAGGTTTCCCATTTTCCCAGAAAAGGGCCCGCATGTCACCCTTGCGGGCAGCCGCACAATGCCCATTTGCAGGATCGTAGGGGTCGTAAGTGGCTATTGAGAACTCACTGGCAAACCACTCGCTGAAGCCTGCCATCCCGGGGGTCATGAAGTTATGCTTGGCCTTCCTCCCGGCTCCCTTGCCGCTGAAGTCAGGGCTGAGAGTGCCAAGATGCCATTTGCCGAAGAGGCCGCTGGTGTATCCCTTTGAAGATAGAAGCTCTGGGAGACTGATTTCTTCCTTCCGGAGGTGTCCAGTGTTGGCGGTTGGAATGCCGTAACGAAAGGGATTACGACCAGTGAGGCAGCTTCCGCGGGTCGGAGAGCACACTGGAGCTCCTGCGTAGAAGCGGGTGAGATGAACCCCTGCTTTAGCCATTTCATCCAGATGAGGAGTTATGATCTTGGGATGGCCATTGAATCCGGAGTCTCCCCATCCAAGATCATCAGCCATGCACAGGATGAAGTTGGGGCTGGCATTCTTTCCGGCAAGAGCGGGCCCGCTGAAGAAAAGCAGCAAGGGGAGAAAACGCTGGATCATGATGTTCGAGGAATTCTACTGGTAGGGTTGACAAGGAGCGTGGCTTGCGGCCCGATGTTTTGCGACATGAATCGATTGCTTTGTTTGCTGCCGCTTCTGCTGCTGCTGCTGCTGCTGCTGCTGTGCGGAATCAGTCCACTCAAGGCGGATGACTGGCCCCAGTGGCTTGGGGAGAGGCGGGAGGCAACTTGGCGCGAGAAGGGTGTAGTTCGCCGGTTGCCGGAGGGAGGTCCCGCTGTGGTCTGGAGGGCGTCAGTAAGCACCGGTTATTCCGGCCCCGCTGTTTCCGGGGGAAGGGTCTACCTGATGGATCTCATCATTGACGAAGGGAAAATCATTAATGATGCGGGGGCGCAGGCAAAACTGGCAGGCAGGGAGCGGGTTCTTTGTCTGGACGCCTCAACGGGAAAAATGCTCTGGAGTCATGAAGAACGGCGAGACTATGAGGTGTCTTATCCTGGGGGACCCAGAGCGACTCCGACGGTGGTAGACGATCAGGTATTCACACTCGGGACCATGGGGCACCTTGCCTGCCTTACAACGGACGGGAAGGTCCAGTGGCAGAAGAACCTAGCAGAGGAATACGGTGCGCCGCTGCCGATGTGGGGGCACTCCTCTCCCCCGCTGGTCCATGGGGAGATGATCATCTGCATGGTTGGAGGGGAGGGCTCGCTGATCGTGGCTTTCGATCGTCGGACGGGAAAGGAGATATGGAGGGCTCTCTCAGCACGCCATGGTGGCTACTGCCCTCTCCAGATTGTGGACCATGGAGGAATCCAGCAGCTCATTGCCTGGCACCCGGCTGGTGTGACGGGACACGATCCAAAAACTGGGAGGGTATATTGGAGTGTGCCGATCAAGCCGACCAATGGATCAGCGATAGCAATGCCAAGAAAGCTGGGAAACAGGCTGTTCGTTAGTGGCTACAATCGGATTGGCGGCATGATTGAATTGAGCAATGAGCGTCCCGCGGCTAAGATTTTATGGAGGAGTGGTCCAAAAGAGGGGGTATACCCGGTGAACAGCACGCCCTATCTTCTGGATGGCATTATCTACGGCGTCGATGTCGACAGAAGTGCGTTGATGGCGGTAGAGATGGACTCAGGTAAGCGCCTCTGGGAAAATCGTGCCCCCTGCCTGTCCGAGGAAATGGCTGCCCGGTCCAGAGTCCCACGGTATGGGACGGCTTTTCTGGTATACCACCCGGGCAATGAGCAATTCTGGATCCTAGGGGAAATGGGGGACCTCATCATCGCGGAGCTTTCACCGCAAGGGTATCGAGAGGTGAGTCGTGCGCGGGTGCTGGAGCCAACCAATACCTCTGGCTCACGGAAGGTGCTATGGAGTCATCCCGCCTATGCCATGCGTTCGGTTTTTCTCCGAAACGACAGGGAGCTCGTCCGGATTGACCTCGCAGAGTGAGAGAGCCCTGATTTCGGAGTTGGAGAATGTAGATTGTGATATATCACTGGGCCCTCCTGCGTAAGAGAGCATAGACATTATCATGAAACCACTTGCTGCTACTATTCTGCTATTTTCCCATTTTCTGGTCCTCCCATGTGTGGCGGATCATCACAAGGAATCCGGTTGGAAGGATCTTTTCAACGGCAAGGATCTCAGTGGATTTACCCAGCGAAACGGGTCTGCTACATATGAGGTGGTCGATGGGACCATTCTAGGCACTACCGCGAAGGGGAGTCCCAACTCGTTCCTGTGCACAGACAAGAAATATGGCGACTTTGAGCTGACTTTTGAGGTCAAGTGTCACAATCGACTGAACTCAGGGGTGCAGATCCGGTCCAAGACGAAGAATGATGACCCCAAGCAGCGGGTGAATGGTCCGCAGATCGAGATCGAGGCGAGCGGGGCCAAAGGCGCGGAAGCTGGTTACGTCTACGGCGAGGCCTGCTACGGATGGATGACTCCGGAAGAGAGTCGCAAGCCGCACAAGCACTTCAAGGACGGCGAGTGGAACAAGTATCTTGTGAAAGCGAAAGGCTCGCGGATTCAAGTCTGGGTGAATGGAGAGCAAGTCTCTGACCTCGTCCACGAGAAAGCCTTTGAAAGTCACCCGAGTGGGTTTATCGGCCTGCAGGTTCATGGCGTAGGAAACCGTGGGCCCTTTACGGTGGCTTGGCGGAATCTTAAGATCCGCGAATCTAAATAGGTTCGAGGCGCGGAACACCGTGGAGGGCGGTAGTTGTGCAGGTGCCGCCCGGGCCGGGCAGGCGTCCAAGCATCGTGCGGTGGTGCCGGATGAATCGTGGCTTGGTGTTGTGCGAAGGAGGATTATCGCTACCGTTGGAGGAGAAATCGATGAATCAACAAGCAATGGATAAATACCGTTCCCTCCATGGACTCCCGGAGCTTGCCGGCGTGGCGACCTTTGCTGGTGCTGCGGGGCCGGGGATCGGAGTGCAGGAGTGTGTAGACCGTCTGAAGTGCTTCCACTACGCGTTGCAGCGCACGTGGCAGGTGCTCCTGACCCGAATTGCCTGTGAGCCGATTTATGAGTTGAAAATGGGTTATAGTTATCACGCGCATCTTGTTGCAGAACACATTACCCTTCTCAGGGACCGGGTTGCAGAACTGCGCCATCCGCCCCTGCGTCTGCACCGCGTTCCTGACCAGAACCTTCAGGTTCTGTTCGATGAGATTCGAAACGCGCCGGATTGCGGGATGTTAATGGAAGGCCTCTATCGAGTGGCCCTTCCCGCTCTGCGTGAGAGCATGAAGAAATACAGGGAAGATACCAACCCCCTGACTGATGCTCCGAGCCTCCGGCTTTTACGGGTGATTCTGCCGGAGCTGGAGGAGATGATTGCGTGGGGAGAGGCATCCTGTAAGGCACTGGAAGAGACCATTTCTGATCCGCATGAGGACCTGCAGGAGTGGCGGGAGGAACTGAAGGGCTGGCTTGCGGCTGCGGGAGGGCTGGCGGCAACCAGCGAGCCAGTTGTCGCTCCGAATCCGCGCTACTCTTCCGAGGAATTTGTCTATGATAGCACGCCTAAGAGGGACGAGAGGTTTCCTGATCCATACAACATGGGAGTGCACGCGGAGGAGTTTTTGCACGACCCATCATTTGAGAGTCGTGATAAGGTCTTCATGATGTTCTTCAAGCGCTTGCGGGAAATCGATGTCCCGGAAATGATGGCATCGATTCTTTATGAAACGGTCACAGGAAAGGGAGAAGAAGAGGGAGGCAAGAGGCCGTGGGGCTTTTACAGGGACATGACCCGTCAGCTATGGGATGAGGCTCGGCATGCCATGATGGGCGAAGTGGGCTTTGCTCGCTCAGGGGTCAACTGGCCGGCTACGGTTCGGGTCAATTATACCTGGTCGAAGGGGCTGAACCAGCAGCTGACCCCGCGGGAGCGTCATGCGGTTCTCTGGTTTATCGAGCAGGGGCTCATGTCAAAGACCGGAAAGCGTTTCGAATGGGAACTGGGGACGGATTCAGGCGACGCATTTTCCGAGTTGATTCAGGATTTCGACTGGGCCGATGAGGTGCTACATGCGCGGATCGGACGGGAGTGGTATGTAAAGGATTTTGAAACAACCGAGGCTGCAGCGGAATATGGGAACGCCTGCTGGGACAAGGTTGTTTCTGAGTGGGAGAAGTGGAAGGAAGACGGGTTGACTGAGCACCATAACTGGTGGCCTGATCTTTACAGGGAGGTGTGCAAGAACCGGGGAGAGGAACCCGACCCCCGGGTAGTTGCGTATGACCGGAGTTACGCCGAGACGAGGGCGGACCTGCAGAAAATTGAATGGGATAGTTAGAAGGGCGCCTCTTTTGGTGAAAATCAGGGAAGGAGAATGCCTTCTTCGATCATCTTCTGTTTCGACCAACGGGGGCGGATGCGGGCTGGGGTTGGTTTGCCGGTGACTCGGTCAAACTCATCAGGAGTTCTCAACCGAGGTGCCTTTTCCTGCGTTCGGACCCGCCACTGGCGATATTCAGCGCGCAGGCGCGCGAGCGTGTCCTCATGAGCAGGCAGTTCTGCAATATTCCTGAGTTCATGAGGATCTGCTTTGAGATCGTAAAGCTCTTCCCGCGGTCTCGGTGCAAGGAAACAGCTGGATTGCACCTCCGGCAGGGTTCCTGCTGCCCTCAGGCGCTGCATTTCCTTGAAGGTGTCGCTTCGAGCCGCATCGGCCGGGGGCGTTGCCGGAAGGTCCTTATAGTGGTTCACGATGTATTTGAAGCGTTTGTCCCGTGCCGCGCGCGAGCGGTCTTCATAATCGTGCCAGTTTTTCTCGGCAAATACCGCATCTCGGATAGCGGTCTCTTTTCCCTCGAGCAGCGAGGTAAAGCTTTTCCCCACATAGGAGGGCCCGGCCGGGAACCCAGCAAGAGCGAGGATCGTAGGAGCAAGGTCAATTACGCTGACGAGTTGGCGACAGCGTGAAGCAGGCTTGATCATAGACGGCCAGCGAATGATGAGCGGTGTGCGAATTCCGCTGTCGTAAAGAGAGGTCTTATCACGAGGAAAAGGACGCCCGTTATCACTGAGGAAGATCACCATCGTATTATCAGCTGCTTTTTGTGTCTCGAGCTCGTTGAGAACGAGTCCAACAAAGCGGTCAAGCCTGCGAATCTCGTCGTAATATCTGGCGTAGTCCCGACGCACAAGATCGGTATCCGGATGATAGGGAGGGAGGAGGACATCCTCCGGGGGATGAGGCTGTGTAGAGATCTGATCCTCATAGGGACGGTGAGGGTCAACGGCTGCGAGCCAGAGGAAAAAGGGTTTTTGTGGATCTCTTTCACGCAGAAGATTCACCCACTCGGTGCATCCGCTCCGATCATCGCCCGTCGAGGACTCCGCAAACTTATCGTTGGCTCCGGCTCCCGGGTTTGCGGGGAGTTGGAAACCTGAAGTGTCCACCTCCCGAACCATGGAAAAGCGCTCGCGCATGGCCTCGCCGAGGTGCCATTTGCCTGCTGCTGCGACAAAGTATCCTGCAAGCTTCAGGCGCTCAGGGAAAATTTTCTGCGATTCTGGAATCGGCCAGTGAAGCTGCTCCGCGCCTGTCTGGTGAGGATATCGGCCGGTGAGGATGCTCGCACGGCTTGGGGAGCATGAGCTGGAGGTGAGAAACGCCTGATCGAAGCACATTCCCTGCGAGGCGAGTTGGTCGAGATTTGGGGTGTGGACCTTTGTGTTGCCAAAGGCGCCGATATCGTTCCAGGCAAGGTCATCAGCCAGAATAACAACAAAATTAGGGGGGTCCTTTGTTCTCCCGTCTTCCTGCTCTCCGGTGGCGAAGCCACAGAGGCTAGATAATATCAGGGCGAGGTGCAGGGCGGCGCGGGCGAGAAAGAAGTGGTAAACAGGCACGGGAATAGAGGGTGTGAACAGCTTCTCTAGCTAGTCTTCAGGGGCTCGCAAAGGCCTAAGCGTTTTTGTGGGTTGGAAACTGGCGTTCCGTTGTCTTACGATGCCCGCATGAGTTCCTCGAGACGAAATTTTATCAGTAGAGCGGCCCTCACAGCAGGGGGACTTGGTCTGTCTGCCGGGCGAGGGTTCTCTGCTCCCGCAAAGATTGATACGCCGTTCAAGCACTCGGTGATGGGATGGTGTTTCGGGGGCCGAGGCGTAAAGCCCAAGGAGCTGGGAGAATGGTGCGTCAAGCTTGGCATGCACGGGATGGAGGGAATTCCGCAGGCAGCCTATAAGGATGTGATGGAACTTGGTCTTGAGATCTCCCTGGTTGGAAGCCATGGATTTGCGCAGGGGCCATGTGATCCAAAATATACGGATATGGTGATCGAAAAGCTGAAGGATGGCATCGAGGTGGCAAGCCAGGTCAAGGCAAAGCGAGTCATTACCTTTACGGGAATGAGATACGATGGGATGGACGACACCAAGGCGGCTCAGCTCTGTGTGGATACGTGGAAAAAGGTGGTTCCTCTTGCCGAGAAGAAAGGGATCACGATCTGTTTTGAGCATCTTAACTCGAGAGCTACGGAGGGGAAGATGACCGGCCATGCCGGCTACTTCGGGGACGATGTCGATTTTTGTGTGGATCTCGTAAAGCAGGTAGGTTCGGAGAACTTCAAGCTGCTCTTTGACATTTACCATGTGGAAATCATGAATGGGGATGTCATTCGGCGGATCCGGGAATACAAGGATTACATCGGGCATTACCACACGGCGGGAAATCCGGGGAGGGGAGAGATAGATGCCAGTCAGGAGATCAATTATCCGCCGATTATCAGGGAGATCATTAAGACGGGATTCACAGATTACGTCGCGCAGGAGTTTATTCCGACATGGGAGGACCCCTTCAAATCCCTCAAGCATGGAGTGGAGACCTGTATTGTCCGCTGACGGTCTTGATTGCCTGTCCTGCGCCTTCGTCCGACAGGTGCTGAGGCTGCGCTGTCAGGCGCTCCTCAAAGTTGATCGGCGAGGGTTTCCGCGATGGGGTTTAGCCAGTGCCTGGTATCCTCAATTGTAAGCGACTTGGAGACGGCGAAGTCGGCCTTGAAAACACGCCTCGCGAGGGTCTCAACGGTTCTGGGATCATTGAAAGAGATATTGAGCTCATGGCTGATCTGCAGGCTGTGGGTATCGAAGTTCGTTGCGCCAACAGTCGCCCATCCGTCACAGATAGCCGCTTTCATGTGAGTCATCCCGGGGTAGCGGTAGACTTTGGCGCCAGCTCGCAGTAGCTCGCCTGCGGCCTGGTGGTTAGCAATCTCCATGATTTCTTCGAAGGGGAGTTTTGGAATGATTACCCTGACGTCAACGCCGCGCCGGCAGGCTACAAGAAGAGCATCAAGGATGCGGTCGCTGGTGATGTATTCGTTCTCAATCCAAATGCGGCTGCGGCTCGCTCTGATGGCCTCCAGGATCGCGGTGAGGGGTTCCCGGCGGCCTTCAAGGAGATTGGTTCTCAGAATGCGAACCGGGAATGATTTGGAAGAAGGCAAACCGGCTCTCGCGGGGGAGGCTGGAGGAGGGAAGAGAAGAGCAAGGTCTCCCAGTGGATGGGCGGTGCGCCATTTTTTGTTAAATTCATCCTGGAGCTGGTTCACCACGGGACCTTTGACGCGAACCATCAGGTCGTGCCATTCTGAGTAGTATTCTCGTCCAATATTTATTCCTCCGAGCAGGGCGGTTTTACCGTCGAAAACGAGCAACTTGCAATGGTCGATAATGGCCCAAGGGTCCAGGATGCGGCGAAGCTGTAGCTCTGAGTCGCGGCGAAGATAGGTGGTAATGTCTGGAACGGCTCGGAATCCTGGAGGACCTGGGGTGGTTGGTTTGAGGCTTGCGGAAATCGTGGACCCAATGTCATCCAGAAGAATCCTGGTAGGGATAGCCGTTGCTCGTTGCTTTACCATGTCAGCGTAGGCGACACTGATATCATCGTTATCCCAGATGTAGAGCTGGAGGTCGATGGACTCACGGGCCAGACGAAGCTCTTCTTCCAGGGCCGGGAAAAATTCTTTCCCATCGAGAAGAATCTCAACGGTGCCAAGCTCAGGTGCGGGAAGCCCAATCCGAGTCAGTCCTGCTGAGAATTCCTCGCTACCGGGGAGCCCTGCTGTCCGAGGGCCGGGTTCCAGTGGAAAGGGGATGTTTCCCCGGAACAGCTCCTCGGTCCGCTCTGCCAGCATCGCGAGCCCCATTCTTGTTGAGGTGATCGGGCTGCGAACCTTAGCCAGAATCGCCCCTCGACTTGCCATGGCACCGATCTGGACTGTGCTAACGAGAGGGCCGTTGACCTGGGTATTGGGCCTGTTGCTACAGGAAAGGGTTGTCAGGCAGACGATGAGTTCTAGCAGAATCAGGAGTCGTGGCGGAAACAGGGTCTTCATTGATTCGACTTCTCTGCCCTCGCGCATAGGGCGTCTGTTGAGGAAAGGAAAACTGGATGATCCAAACAGGAGGAGGACTTTACTGTCGAGCCAGAACGGGATTCGTTCGAGAGAAGCTCATGGAAGCTATGACTCACAAGGTTTGGGTGCTTTTGTTGAGAGGGCTTTGGGACGGGCGAGCAACCCGACTATGACGATGCCTTCAAGTATGGGGAAAAGCAAAAGGCCGGGTGTCTCCAGCGGCAGGAGGGACTGGGGCGATTTTCCCAAAAGCCACCCCTGCGCAACGCAGAGTGCAAGCCCTAGCAGGCAACAGGTGATAAGAATCGCGCGAACTCTTGAGGGAATGACGCGGGGGGTGTCAGTGGGGAGAACACAAAAAAGGAGAGTGAGGGGAAGATAAATTAGCAGGAGGCGGGAGAAATCAATTCCGAACAGTACTACTGTGGTGAGGTGAAAGAGAGGAATAGAAAGCAAGATCCAGCGCCGGCA
>Ga0209404_10001006_pt1 | contig 20366 bp, 13 predicted proteins | sample TroAtlMetagenome_2_FD_187447 | JGI IMG/M metagenome (GOLD analysis project Ga0209404, IMG submission 187447) | Marine eukaryotic phytoplankton communities from Atlantic Ocean - Tropical Atlantic ANT8 Metagenome (SPAdes) (version 2) | ecosystem: Environmental > Aquatic > Marine > Oceanic...
TCTACAAGTTCACCCAGGGCTACAAGGATGGGACCGCAAAGGACTATTGCGCCGAGGGAGCTGAACTCTGCTACCCCGGCGCGCCGCCGTTCCCCGTGGACTTCATGATGGGCATCACGACGAAGTTCGGCGGCGCGTTCCCGGACTGGGAAAGCCGGTGCCTCGGCATCACGAAGAACGAGGACGGCACCTACACCACGCTCGAGCAGCAGGTCGTCAAGGCCATGAAGGCCGACATGCCCGCCATCGAGGGCACGCCCTTCCCCGCGGTCGCCCTCGCCGAGATCCCGGAGGAGGCCAAGATCGAGATCGTGTTCCCCGTCGAGGTCGGCAAGATCACGCTCACGGACGGCAAGGTCAGCAAGGGCGAGTGGGTCGGCGAGACCAAGGAAGGCGTCGAGGGTGCGGAGGAGCCGACGCCGTACATGAAGGAACAGTGGGCCGCCGGCAAGGGCGGCTTCCCCGCGATCTACAGCTTCGTGGGCAAGCCCCTGCCCGAGGCCCCGGCCGAGGAGGCCGCGGCCGCGCCGGCCGAGGAGCCGGCGGCCGACGCTGCCCCGGCGGCCGAGTAGGCGACCTCGACGAGCTCACTACCGCCCGCGCGTCCGATACCCGCTCCCCCGTTAATCTTAGCTTACCTTTACGTGGTTAGTCGACGGAATAAGGTTAGCGCGCGGCTCGCGCGCGGCGTCTCGGAAGCGGAATCGAAGCTGGAGCTGGAGTTGGAGTCGGTGGAGTTGGTGGACGTACACGACGCCTACTCCGCGGGCGCGGCCGATATGACCTCGGCCGGCGCGTCGGCCGCCGCGGCGTCGTCCGCCGGCGGCGCGGGCAGCGGCTTGCCGACGAACTTGAAGAAGCCCGCGAAGCCCTGGGTCTCCGGGCCGGCCTTCCAAAACTCGACGAAGGCCGGCGTCGGCTCCGCGGCGCCCTCGACGCCGTCCCGGATCTCGCCGACGTAGAGCCCTTTCTTGACCTTGCCGTCCTCCATCGTGTACGTGCCGACCTCCACGGGCAGGGTCATCTCGATCTTGGCCTCCTCCGGGATTTCGGCGACCGCGACCGCGGGGAAGGGGAAGCCCTCGATGGCGGGCAGATCAGCCTTCATGGCGCCGAGGACCTGCTGCGTGAGCACGGTGTAGGTGCCGTCCTCGTTCTTCTCGATGCCGAGGCATAGACTCTTCCAGTCGGGGCACGCGACGGCCATCCCTTGCCCGCAGTAGGCGAGCATCGCGTCGATCGGGAGCGGCGGCGCGCCGGGCGGGCCGAACTCGCAGCCCTCGGCGGAGACCGCCTTGGTCGAGCCGTCCTGCAGGCCTGTGTGTACAAATCAGTGAGTTGGGTGTACAGGTGTTTCATGCACACTGCTGGGGGACCAACACAGAACTTGTAAATGGCAATCTCGTCGTCGGTCTTGCCGGCCTCCTTGGCAGCCGCCTCGTCCGCGGGAATGGAGCCTCCAGCTCCCATGGTTTCAAGTGTCGGCTTGTGTGCGCTTCGTGGGCAGCGTGCGATTATGGGCGCTGGCTCTGGCTACCTCGGCGCTGAGATACTAGGTTAATATATCGAAAATTCGCCGGAGCTCGTCCCCAGGCGTCGTCGGCGCGCCGCTCCGAGTCTCTGTTGCGGCAATTTCGTATTCGTCTAGTATAAGTCGACTGGCGGCGGCCATTTGCAAGTAGGCATTTCACGCCAGATTCAAGCCCGCTGGGGCAAGATGGATCATGGCGCGGCGCCAACAGGCGCTGCGCCTAACATGGCCGACGACCAGTGCAACTGCACGACCGCGCATATCGACCCGAACTGCTACTGTCCGCCCGACAGCCCCAAAGCAAACAACACGGCAAGCCGCGCCGCGGCGCCGCACGCCCTGACCCACAGCCACGAGTCCCTGGGCTCCTTCACGCGCAACCTGAGCGCCATGAGCCTGGATGACAGCGCGACGCCGAAACCGCCGGGTCGGGTCTCGCCAGACTTCCGCGGAAGCGAGGGCCACGCTCTGACCCAGGCGGCGCGCACGCTCTCGAACATTTCCGCGGACGCCGGCGTCGCGCCGGCGTCGGCGCCGGCGCCCTACGCGCCCCTCGCGCCGCCGTCGGCGCCCTGGCCGCCGGCCGCCGCGCCGAAGGCCGCCGCGGCGCCACCGTGGGCGCCGGCGCCGGCCTCGGCGCCGGCGCCCTGGCCGCCCGCGACGTCGCCGCGCTACCGCGCGACCGACGAGGCGCTGCGGCGCGAGCGCGCGCTCACCTTCGACGAGTCCGACGGCCACGCCATGAAAGTGGACGCCTGCGACGCCTGCCCCTACTGCCACGACACGTGCGCCGACCCGGACTGCCCGCGCTGCGCGGTCTGGCGGCTCCGGCCGCGGAAGATGTGTAGGGGCTGCGCCGTCTTCTCGCCCTGCGAGGTGCGGCGCCACGCGTCGGCGGAGTCGTGCTGGCTCGTGGCCGGGCGCGACGTTTTTGATGTCACATCATTCCTGCCGCGGCACCCGGCCGGCACGCGGTCCATCGTCCGGAAGGCCGGCGGCGCGGACTGCACGGAGGACCTCGGCTTCCACTCGGCGAAGGCCCAAAAACTGTGGATGCAGCACAAGATCGGGAGGCTGGAGCCCTGCGGCGCGGAGAAGAATCCGGAAAACGGCTGCGCCGTGGCCTAGGCGACGTACTGTGTAATCGTGTTGATCGTTAGTGTCGCTTCTTCGACGGCGTGGGGCTGGTGTGGAAGTCATAACGCCACCGCGTAGGTATCATGTACAGTCAGTGGTTACGCGCAGAACGGCGGAGCGCGTCTAGAGGAGGAGCCGGGGGACGACGTAGCACGCCGCGCCCAACATGGCCGCTTCCAACGCGTGGCGCTGCTCCGGCAATCTACTGGTCGACGCGCGCCACGCGCCCGTGAAGGCCAGTGCCGACGTCGCCGACCCGCACGTCACGAGGTGCGAGCACGACGCCCGCGGGAAGCTGTTCAAAGAACCATACATGTGATCCAAAACACCGCCCAGCAAGAGAGGCAGCACGCACCCCATCGCGACCAGCAACGCCCCGGTGACCCGCCTATAACCCGCGTCCGACGGCGGCGCGAACATCCGCAGTTCTTCCGTCATCATCAGATCCACAAAGAATTTTTTATAAGAAGCCAGCAGGTCGATGCACCGCTCCGCGTCGGGCTTTGTGAGTCCTTTGTAGCACCAAAGGCCGACCATCTCGGCCCTTTCCCCTTGGGCGTAATTTTCCAATTCCCATTCTTCCCGCTGGCGTTCGCGGTAGTAGTGCCTTGCATACCAGGTCTGCGTCGTCCATTCCCGTAATGCATGAGCTGTGGCTAGGCTGAGACCGATCGCGACGAGTTTTTTCCTTTCTAGTGAACTTCCAAAGGCGCTCTCGAGCAGGATGGCCAGGCACAGCCCCGCTTGTAACGCATCGACGCGCCGATAGACCTCGACGGCGGCGTCGCCCTCGCCGTGGCCGTCCTCCTCCCAATCGCGGATCGTCTCGTCGTGCGCTTGTTTTGATGCCGCGGCGTCTTGGTTTGCGAACGCACTTCTCGTCTCGCTGGCGCGCTGTTTTAACGCGGGAGATCTGGGATCTGGCCGCGGCGTCTGTTGGGCCGTCATTTTACTGTTGAGAGCCGGGTGGCGTCTGCGCGCCCGTAATGTTACTGCCTGAGAGCAGGCTGGCTCTGTGGGGCTTGGGGGGCTCGCGGGGCCTTGGATTCGCAGGGCTGAGCTTCAGGGGGGCTGTGAGCTCTTCCCTCTAGTCACAGATGACGGTGTGGGCGTCACTGGCAGCCAGAGGCGCTTTTTTGCTCGGCGCTTGCAAGGAGGCTAGTATGTTACTACGCTGGTGCAAAATGGGATTTGCTCTGGCGCTTCGCCGAACCGCACGCACCCGGCGCACTCTCGAACACTGGCTCATATCTCACCGTCGCGCCGGCGATACCCACGTGAGGGTTCGGATGGGACGAGGACGCCATAACGACCAGTTACCAGAGAACAACTTACCCCTCCCGCCGCTTCTTCTTCTTCGAAGACTTCTTCAGCTTCTTCTTCGACGACGGCACGGGCGTCTCGTCGGCCCGGCGCTTCCCCGCAACCTGCACCAATGAGCCCGACGCCGGCGCCGCGCCCGCGGCGGTCCCCAATTGCTTCGCTTTCGCGTCGTCGATTTCATAGGACGGCGTCGCCGCCTCCAAGGCGTCTAGTAAAGACACGCCCGTCTCGTTCGCCACAGGCGCTTGAACAGGAGCCACCTTCGCGTCGTCGGCCGGTTCTAACCTAGACATGTAGGCCCTTTCGGACGCTTCCCTCTCATCAGTTAATCCCAACTCGACATCGCGCACGTGCGCCTCGCGGACCTTTCGAATCGCGGCCGCGAACTTGCGGATTGCTTTGTTGTACAGGGCTAGTGCCTGGGACGTCGGTAAATCTAAGTCTCTGGCGATCGTGCCGATCTCCTTCCTCTGCAGTGCCAAGCCCAGCACGATGGCCGCTTGCAACAGGGACAGCTTCACGTCCAGCCTGCCACGAAAACATAACTGCCCCAGGGCCGGCAGCAAATCAGCCACCAGGTGGTGATCGACCATCTGCTTCGCGTACAAATCTAACCGCTGGAGGTCGTGGGGCGTGAAATGTGCATTCAACTCCGACGCGTCCGCGATGCCCTCATTATCTGTTGATGAGAAGACTCGTTTATGTAAAGCGCTGTTCGTATCGCGCGCGCCCAGCAACCCCAGAGACAATGCTGGAGGAAACGCGGCGAAGCACGGCAAGCCTAGTAATGTCGCACACCGTTTGCGAAAATCATCGACGAAGGCGTCGGACCAGCCCTTATGAACGCCTTCGGCGTTTGCTATCTCCCTCAAACATATAGTGGTATGTTCACCTGTGACGTCGTTCGCGGTCTGTCTCACGTAGCACGGCCTTAACCCTTCCCTCGACCAGTACTCGAACAGTCCCTCAGTCAATCCATACGACGCCGCGACCCACTGGAGCGAGGGAGGTTGCGTCGCGCCGACCGGTGCCAAGAGAGGAGGCATCTTCTTCCTTGGTGCTAGGGCTTCCGTTCTGAGTGACGACGGTTCTTCATCATCCTCAGATGATGAGTCGGAGTCGTCCTCCTCGCGTTCATCAAGTTCGCCCTCGAGGTAGCTTATGAGTAGTTTCAAGGCTCGCGTACCGTAGCCCACGCGCTGCGCGTCGGGGTGCGTCGCGACACGTACAATGCGAGCACCGGACAGTTTGGCGAAGCCCGGGTCGCAGAACTGTTGAGCTAGCGTCCACGGCACCAGGTCGCCGGCGCCGCGCTCTCCTCTCGCGAGCGATGCCTTCACGGCCTCGGCCTGGATCGCGCCTTCTAACGCGACCTGTACGACCACTAGTATATCAGGCAGTTCGCCCGCTGATGCCTCCTCGTCGACGGGACCTAGTAATACAAACAACCGATGCGCCGGCGCGTCGGACAGTAACTGCAGATCGTTCGGGGAGTTCTTGTAGTGTGCTGCGGTGTACAACGCCATGACCCTCTGCAAAAAGCGTTCCGATAACGCGTGGTAACTAAATAAAGCATCTCTATTGACTTCGTACAACGAACAATGAACGGGTGCCGGGAGGCCCTTCTTCAAAGCGTACACTGATTTCGTCGGGGAATCCAAACACAACGCGCGGTGCAGCCACGCCTCCACCGCATCACCGGAAGCGTACCTCACGGGCGCTTCGAGCGTGAGTTCTCTCAGTGTAGACTTGGTCACTGAACTTTTGGCCGCTTCGCTCGCCTTGGCCCAGCGCTGCTCGTGGATCTTTTGCTGGCCTTTTTTCTGCTGCGAGTTGCCCTCTACACTTGCAGAAGCTTCTGCGGCAGCGTCCGTGACGGCGCGTCGCGCGTGGGCTTTCCTCAATTTAGCTAACAACTTCAATTGTAAGGCCCGACCGGTGCCCTCATACCCAGTCACCGTAGAAGCTAAAAAAACGACGTAGGGCCCGAGCAACTTCTCGACGACCGGTAGGGGCAGCGCCGCGGCCTCGTCGACAATGACTAATTCCGCGTGGGCCAGTCGGTGCGAATCGGACGGCGACACGTACTGGACGACCTGCCGCGTCGTCGGTCCACTGTCTTGCGCTTGGAAGACGTCGACGCGCGCGGGGACGTCTATACCACTTTCGGTCTTATGTTTCAGCACTTCATAGTCGGTCTTTTCGTCGTAGTGCAACGCTTCCAGGCCTTTCAGTAAGAATTCAAAGACCGTCGCGACGTTGTCCACGGCCGGGGCGGTGACGAATATCGACGCGTAGCCCGTCGCGACTGCTGCCGCCAGGCACAGGCCTAACGCGGCACTCTTGCCTCGTCCCCGAGGTGCCGTCAATGTCGTCACACTCCTAGCGCGCCTTTCAGCCAAGGAGTCGATGAACGCGAGGATCGCCCGAGCCTGGTCCGGCGTCCGAGCTAGCGCAACTAATTCGCCGGCCGGGGGCACATCTCGCAAAGATGAAGCTAATTCCGAGACCTCGCGCCGCTCTTTCTGCCTCGAGGACTCTTCAGCATCGTCTTGTATCGAATCGAAGCGCTTCACGTGTTTTTTACTGATGGGTAACACATTAAGTTCGTCGTCTAACACTAAACAGCGAGCACAATCAGCTAATGACAATATAAATCTTTCGTTGAAGCGCGGCACCAAGTCGGCGTTGGAATGGGCGCCAGCACCTCGAAACCGCGCATGGACGTCCATGGTTTGCGCGTACAGTTGCCTCAAGGAATTTACAGTACGTAGTAGTAGTACAACTAACCCACCTCCTTCCACCGTTTCTATCGTCCTCGCTAGTAGATTGGGAGTCAATGCCTCGAAATCTTGTAATACGAGACAGCCGTACGTACTCCCCAAAATTTTCTGCGTATCTCTATAATAGCACCATCTTATGCGTGTTTGACTGATGAACAGTTCGAAGGGTTCGTCGGTCGTCGCGTCGTGCAACCCTCGAGCTACCTGCTTTTTTATTTGCTTCATGCGCTTTTTCCGATGCGTCGAGAACCCTAACTCCTTCTTGTAGCACCACAATACGCTCGGTCTGGCGGCGACGCGCGCTCGTGCCAACATTTGATGTAAATTAACAACCTGGTCCTTGCCGTGGTCGCCCACTAACACGATCAAAGACCGTTGTTCGCTCCGGACGCCTTCTTCCACAAAACGTTTTACTCTATCATCTACTCGCTTCTTGACCATCTTGTTTTGTTGGTTCGCTGCGGCACCTGGCTACGCTGCGCTTCGACGGCTCTGTCTATTGCTGCGGAGAGCTGCAGTTGTAGTGGTGCTTGTTGGCGGCGCAGGCGTGTTCTCGTGCTGCGTCTTTAAGGCTGCTGCGTGACGGTCACGTCTGCGAGCTGTACGACGGCTGCAGCGCAAGGTGGGCACTGCTACACGACGCGGGCGATACAGTGCGAGAGGGCTTGTGGGCTAGCATGTCTATGAACTAGGTGAGGCAAACGCCGTTCGAGCAGCGCGGCGCTAGAGAGCCGGCTGTTGTGTGATTTGGGGCCCATTGCTCTCCAAACAGAACCACCACAGCGCTGCTGCCAGCGCTCGGCGCGCATTACCGCGCAATTTTGAGTTAGCCCAACAACGGCATGGCGCTGCGGACGGTCCTCGCGCTGTGCGGGGCGCGCCTCGCCGCCGGAGCGACGACGCGCGTCGCCGTCAACCCCACGACGGCCGCATCGGAGTTCCTCGGGCTAGGAACGAGGCCGCGCGTCCGCGCGCTCCTCGACGCGAATGAGAGATTGAGACGCTTACAGTTAAAAGGCTTCGACTTCCCGCGAATCGTGGTGATCGGGGACCAGTCGGCGGGCAAGTCGAGTGTCTTAGAAGCCATTTCCGGTGTACAATTGCTGCGAGGTACCGGGGTGGTGACGCGGGCCCCCATCGAATTGAGGCTGTCCAATAGCCAAGAGACTACGTGTAAAGCCTCGGTCGAAGCGGACGGCGTGCAGCCGTGGGAAGGGGCTTGTGAGTCCGTAGGTGAAGCTCTCAACGCCACCATGAGAGCTCTGCCCGGTCTCAAGCCGTCGCAACGAGGCGCGCGCCGAGGCATCACCGAGGAAGTCGTTCACTTAAGAGTGACCGCACCAGGAGCACCCGAGTTAACATTGGTGGATTTACCCGGTTTAGCAAGAGTCGCGACAGAAGGGCAAAGACCGGACGTCCCGGAACTGACGAGACGCCTATCAAAGGCCTTCATCGAGCCTTCACAAAGCATTGTGTTGGTCGTCTGTGCGTGCAATGCTGATTTAGCCACGGCCGAAGCATTGAGATTAGCGGCGGAGGCGGATCCCGACGGTGAAAGGACGGTCGGCGTGCTCACGAAACCCGACCTGATGGACCCCGGCACTGAGAGTAGTGTGCAGGATATACTGCGGGGGAAAGTGGTCAAGTTGGAGCGTCATGGGTATTTCGTGGTCCGTAACAGAGGTCAATTGTCTCGGAATGTCACGCAAGGTCAAGCATTAACAGATGAGGCTCAGTACTTCTCCACGCATTCGATATTCGGGAAGCTCGCGCAGCGGGGGAGATTTGGCGCGCCGGCTCTAGCCCAGTATCTGGCGGAAGTATTGCAAGATGCGATTGCGCGAGACGTGCCTGAAGCAAGACGGTTGGTGGATAGCAAGGAACGCGACGTCATCGCCAAATTGCAAGCACTAGGCGATGCGACCGATGTCGATCCTTCCAAAAAAAGAGCTCGGTTGGTACGCGTCGCGACGGACTTTGCGCAAATGGTCCAGGAGGCGTGCTCCGGGAGAAGCGACGGGGAGCGCGGGCTCACTGCGGATGTCCTCGCTTTGTATCGAGGTTTTGATAAAGATGTCCGATCCAGAGCGCCGTCGAGGAACGCTTCGTCCTACTCGTTACGAGTGAGGGAGGCGGTGGCGGAGACGCGGGGCCGCGAGGCGTTCTACGGCTTTCCGTCGGCGCAAGTGTTTGCTGGGTTGGTGGCCGATCTCGTTGATGATGTTAGAGCGCCAGCTGAGAGAGTTGTCAGTGATGTTAGAGCAAGGGTGCTGGTTGCGGGTCGGGCCGCGGCAGCTACGAGCGCGAGGCGGTTCCCGGCCTTACGCAAGAAGCTTGAGGAATTGGTGGGTGATGTCGCTTCGGAGAAGTACGAGGCTGCAAAGGACTCCGTTGCGTTGTTTCTGGACGCGCAGCGGCATCCCTTCGCGCAGGATCTGCTTGTGTCAGAAGAACCAACACCAAGACCGTCCTTCCGGCCGCAGTCGCGGCCGACGTCGTCAAATGATGCCTTCGAGGGCCAGGTGGACTTCGTGGCCCGCCAAATAGATAGGTACTTTGGCATCTTCGCCACGAGGGTTTCTGATGTGATCCCGATGAGCGCCGACTACGCGCTCGTGCAGAACCTGGGGCGGGACCTGGCGTTGCGCGTGGCCGACGCGGCGCATTCGTTATCGGATGAGGCCGTGTCTCAATTACTGACCGAGGACCCGGACGTCGCGCGGCAGCGCTCCGAATTGAGGGATGAATTATCGCGGTTGTTGGCCGCGCGGGAGACGCTTGATGATTATGCCGCCGGGGAGGTCGTGGCGTAAGGCTCTTTGTCCATGGGCTTTCTGTTGTTCCCCCCCGTTGCGGTGCCCTCACGGTGCCCCTGGGCGGGAGACACGGCGTGTCTCGGCCGCCAGGTAGTACCTTACCTCGGTGGCACCCCCTACTCGATACCTGTACCTCGTCGGCGTCCAAGTCGCGCGCCCGCCGGGTCTTGAGCAGCCAAATCCGCCCGTGTGCTCGTGTCGCTCTGTCCGAGCCGTCTGCTGGCTAGGACTTAGCGAGAATACGGCACGGCTGTCGCGAGACGGCTGTCGAGAGAGTTCCCAGCAACAAAAGGCAGCCGGACCCTCCCGGGCGCGCACGCGCAGCGAGTCCCCCGAGCAACCAGCACTCCTGAGACGCAGCCGACGCGACAGTCACGATGCCCCAGGTCCAGCGCCGCTCCGTCGAGGGCGACCGCCCCGGCGGCCCGAAGAAGTCGACCCTCGCGACCATACAAGCGATGGAGCGGGCGCGGGAGGAGCGAAGGCAGCAGATGGAGGCGCGGAAGGACCGGAAGGAGCGCGAGAAGCTTAGTAACGCCGAGAAGGGTGTGGTCGGCGACGTCGACTTCGTCAGGATGATTAGTGCGTGGCGCGACGCGAACAAAGACCAAGCGAAGCCTCACGCCACGTTCTCTACAAATGAAGCCGAGAAGAACGCCGGCGGTGCTATATGTATTTGTGTTCGTAAGAGACCTATTTCCAGACGAGAGGTAAACAACAAGGATCATGATGCCGTGTCTTGTGTTCATCCCTCTGTAGTCGTCCATGACTGCCGACTACGAGTCGACGGCATCTCCAAATACCTGAACAACCAGCAGTTCGCGTTTGACCACGCCTTCTCGGAAAACGAGGACACGGCCGAGATCTACAGGTGTGTGGGAGGTCCTTTGGTCGAATTTGTGACCAGGGATGACGGTCGGGCGTGTATCTTCGCGTATGGGCAGACTGGATCTGGCAAGACCTACACGATGGAGGGCGTCCAGGCGCGGGCCGCGGTGCAGGTGTTCCGAGAGCTGTCGTCGGAGCGATCTGTCGGTGTTTCGTTCTTCGAGATCTATGGCGGGCGGTGCCAGGACTTGTTAAGGGAGCGAGCTCGGTTGCAAGTGCGAGAAGACGGTAGGGGCGACGTGCACGTCGTCGGTCTGGCCGAGACACCCGTAGAAGACGCCGAAAGTCTCTTGGCGGCCATCTCTAGAGGAAATGAACTACGAACGAAGCAGAAGACGGAGGTCAACGACGCTTCTAGTCGTTCGCATGCTGTGTGCAGAATATCGATCCGCGACAAGGACGGCAAGCAGCGAGGGTCTCTGTCGCTAGTCGACTTGGCGGGCAGCGAACGGGGCCAGGACACGCGAAGCCACAACCGACAGTTACGAACGGAGTCCGCGGAGATCAACAAGAGTTTGTTAGCACTCAAGGAGTGCATCAGAGGCCTCGCGACCAATGACGCTCATGTGCCTTTCCGAGCGTCAAAACTCACCATGGTCCTGCGGGATTCATTTGTAAGGCCTCGTTCTAGAGTGGCCATGATCGCCTGCGTCGGTCCTAGTGTGTCGTGTACGGATCATACCATCAATACGTTACGGTATGCCGATCGAGTGAAGGAAAAGCCCGCCACGCAATTGCTGAACGCCGCCGCGGCTTTGCGGGAGCGGAACGAGGAGCCCAAGGAGGTCCCGGCTCGTCCTCCTCCTCCTAGAGCGCAGAAACCTCCAGCGAGACCGCCGTCCCGCAAACAACCGCCTCCCAAAAAAGCCGAGGCCAAGGACGTGCCTAAGCGATCAGAGGCGAAGCGCGGCGCCAAGGAGGCACCGCGACAACCGAAACCGCGGGCGCCGCCGCCGCCCGCGCAACCCAAGGAACGGCCAACGCGGCAGGACGACTTGGCTTTACTCCACTCTACCCTAGAGAGAGGCCAGGACGTCGCGGCTTTACATAAAACGGTGGACTCCTTATTCGAGGCGGAAGAGGCTTTGCTGAATGCGCACATGACGGTCATTCAAGAGAACGCGGAATTGCTGACGGAAGAGGGTCGCATGCTCCAGCAGGTCCAGGGCGGCGACGTCGTGGACTACGACATTGATACTTATGTGGCGCGACTAGGGGCGATACTAAACAGAAAGGCGGAGCAGATCGCGGCGCTGCAGGGGCAATTAGCCGGGTTTGCCGCCAAATTAAGGGAGGAGGAGGACCAGTCGCGGCTCGTGCGGCGCATGCCGATGTGGTAGTTCTCCCGACTAATCGGTCCGTTTTATTAGACTCGAGACTAGGCCTTGGGATTCCGGCGTCCGGCCTGCCCCCGCCTCGCCGTCGTCGCCTCCGAGCTAACACTCGGGGCGACAGCGTATGAGGGTGTCGTATCTGGTGGCTAGGCGGCCGAGCTCTAAGCATGCTCCGTGAATTGCATCCTCAGTCGAGTTATCTAGTAGCCTATGCGACTTCCTGTGCGAACCGCGGCGGCGGCGGCGTAGGCCCGAGAAAGTATCCCGCCGCCGACTTCGCGCGGGCCTACGGTCGCGGCTCGGCGCGGAAAATGAACTTTACGCGGTCACGGTCGCGGCGATGGCCTCTTCATGAGACCACGTCGCCGCGACGCCGTCGAGCCGCGACGCCGTCGCCGCGGATGTACTAGTATTCGGCACCAAACTTAAAAAAGGAAGCTACCAGCCGCGGTAGCCCTTGTACCCCTTGCCCCGCCGGCCGCGGCCCCGCCCGCGACCGCGCCCGCGGCCCTTGCCCTTGCCCTTGCCGCGCACGTTGACGCGCTTCGCGCTTACTTTAAGCTGGCGGCCCTTGAAGATGGAGTTGTCGAGCAGGATCGCGGCCGGCACCGCGGCGCTGTCTTCGAACTCGACGTACGCGAAGCCCTTGCTTCGACCCGTGAACTTGTCGCACAGTATCGTCACGCGGTTGATGGTCCCGCAGTTCGCGAAGTGGGCCTGGAGCTCCTCCGGCGTCGCCTCGTAGTCGACCTGGCCGACGTAAATGCTCTTCTCGTCCGTCTCGGACGCCTTCTTCTCCTCTCCACCGTCGCCGTCGGCGGCCAAATCCTGCTGCATGGCCTTCAGCTTGTTCGCCTCCTCCTCCATCTCTTGTACTCGCCGCTTCATGTCCTCGAGCTCCGGGTCCTCCTCGCCGTCGCCCGCATCTTCCGTGAGGCCCTCAATGACAGGTTCCGGCGCGGCCTCGTCTTGGTCGGCGTCGTCGGCCATCGTGAGTTCTTGTGTTGTTGTGGTGCTCGCGCGCGCGCAGCGTCCGGCGGCGCGTTGCTTCGTAGAGCTTGTCGCGGGGCTGCTGTGTCCGCGCGCGCACGACGACGGCGGCGAGTTTTGGCTGGGCTGCTCGTTCCCACGCGCGCAACGCTTGCGTGCGGCTGGCGCTGTTGTAAGGCTTAACGACAAGCGCTAAGCACGCTCAAGAGGCCTCGTAGCGTAGCTAACAAGGGGGCGATGCCTATTTTTTTTGCGGCACCAGCTAAGCCATAGACGTACTAGCCAGCCCGCAGATTTTGAGTGTTTTGACTCATACCGAGAGGGCGTCTGCATCGCATCAGACGAGGCGGGCTGCCCCATCACAGTGGGGAAACCATCTGTGCGAGCAGTTTTGGCGGCTGCCCTCACGACCGGCTGTGCCTGATGGAGCCGATCAACGAGCGCTTCGCGCCGGCCGAGGGCTACAGCACGCACGAGGCGCTCAAAGCTATATTCAGGCACTACGCGGACCTCGGCCGCAAGCCGCGCGCCGGCGTCGAGCGCGGCGTCGACCGCACGCAGTGGGCGAAGCTGGTGTCGGAGTCGCCAGACCTCCCGGCGCGGCTCGCGACGGCCGACGCCGACCTCGTGTTTGCGAAGGTCGCCGCGCGCGGCGCACGGCGGCTCGATTACAACCGGTTCCTCGAAGCGCTCGCGCAGACGAGCCTGCGGCTCTACCCCGCTTTGGACCCCTGCGAGGCCTTCGCCGCGCTGTGCGCCGAGCACATCTTCGGCCTCGTCGCCGTCGAGTCCGACGCGCGCGGCACGGTGCAGCGCGTCCTCGACGACCTCGAGCGGCCCGCGCCGGCGCCGGTGCCGGGACCACCTCCTGGGCCGCCTCCGGGGCCGCCGCCGCCGCCGCCCCCACCGCCTGAGTAAATCGTAAAACCCCGCACGAAAGAAGCCACACCTAAGATTCCTTACCCGCCCCGTCCAACAGCCCCGCCGCCACCAAAAATAGCAAGGACGACACGACGTAGGCCACCGCGACGGCGGCGGCCACGGCCGGCACGAGCTCGAGGCCCCCGTCCGAGCGGTCGACGGCCGCGCCGACGGCGAGCGGCGCCAGGCCCCCAACCAAGGTCAGGGCCGTGAAGCAGCCCTGCGCCGCGCCGCGGCTCGCCGCCGGCACGGCCTGCTGCAGGAGCGCCGTCGTCGGCCCGATCCAGCACTCCGCCACCAGAAACTCCGCGGCGAGCAGCGCGATCGCAATACCATAGGACGGCGCCTGCAGCGCGAGGACCCAGAGCGGCGCCGCAACCAATGAACCGGCCGCCGGCACGAGGGCCCGCGCCGCGTCCCTTCGTTCCGGCGGCGCGCGCGCGGCGAGGCCGTCGGCCGCCGCGCCGCCCAGCAACGCCGACACAAACCCAAAAACGCCCACGACGAGCGCGTAGCCGCTCCCGACGTCATTTCCCGCAAAGCTTGCTCGCAGACAAGGAATAGCCCAGACGCCAATGGTAAAACCCGCCGCGAAGCGCACGGCCGTCGCCGCGAGTAGGGCGACGGCCGCCTTCGAGGCGAAGACGCCGCCGAAGCCGCCCTCCTCCCGTTCTTTGGTCTCTGGGGTCAATGGCGGCCCGAGCTCGGAGGGCAGGAGCAGGAAGGCTATCAACGCCACGACCAGGGAACTGGCCCCGGCCACGGCAAAGGCGCCGCGCCAGCCGACGGCATCATCCAAACGCGTCGAGACCGCCGCTAAAGCCCCCCCGGCGCTCACGGCCGCCGCGTAGCGCGACGACGCCGTCGCCAATTTATCGGGAGGGAAGGCCCTTCCTAAGAGCGCGTAGCCCGCCGGCGCCGTCGCGGCCATGGCCACGCCCTGCAATGCCCTACAAGTGGCAACGCCCGCGAATGAAGATGTGTAGGCCGTCGCGACGGTCGCGAGGGCCCAGAGGCCGCAGCTGACGTAGGTCAGCTTCACGGCGTCGGCGCGGTCCACTAAGGCTCCAGCTGCTAAAGAGCAGGCGGCAAATAACGCGTTGAACGTGAGTGTGGAAAGCAGCGCGTAGTCGGCTCGCGATAACTCTAATCCAACATTCAAAAACCGAAAGGCGTCTCCACTATTAAAGTCCACCGTGCTAAAGAGCAGCTGGCGGCACCACTGGTTGCTCGTGTAGACGCCGATGAGTGATCCTAATAGTGCGGTGCGCTGGGTGGGCGTGAGGTCCGTCGCGCCGGCTCGCAGCTTGGTGCGCATCTTCGGCGCGGTTACTCGCGGCGTTGGCGTGAAGGCCGCGGTCAGTGCGACGAGGGCTGCTATGCACGTGACGCGCATGGCCCTGCAGCGTCACGCAGCCAATGAATGCAGCTACGTCGCGTTGCGTGAGCGATCGGTTGCAGCGTCGCGTCGCGTTGCGTGGCCAGCCAGCACTCTCCTCAATATGGTCTGACGCTGTGCAAGTGATTTATGTGCGCGTACGTCGGCCCTGGAGGATCACAAGTTGATGTCTCAAAACGGGTTTTCAAAGATTTGTCGTTTCAGGCTTGTAATGGCTCGGGGGCGTCTCCCTGACGCACCAGGGACGTCGAGTAAAGGCCCGAAAACCCGCCCGCAGCGCCAAAACGGAACTTTTGGAGGACGACGGAGAGCAGGCGCGAAGGCAACGCAGTAGCTGTTGCAACGCGCGTGCAGGTGCCGCAGGACTCCTCCTGTGACTGCCCGCAGGCATAACAGCGAGCGCTGCTGCCCCGAATCATCATAGACAACTCCGCACCCGGGCAGCATCCAAGCCACAACAATGATGGTCCTGCGCCTCAACACGTTGATGGTCCTAGCGGTCGCCGCGGACGAGTGCATGTGTCAGTTATTTCCGGTGCGCGGCGGCGACGGACAGCTCAAGTTTGCGGCGAACGACGACGGCAGCTGCATCGCGGAGAAGCTGTTCCGGGCGCCGCGGCTCGAGGCGGGCGAGGAGCTCATCGTCGGCGACACGAACGTCGCGCGCGGCGTCATCACATATCGCGGCGCGTTTCACTCACCGCTCGATACCCCCACAGGTCATGGACCGAGTAGAGTCCATCCAGAGTAAAGCCCTCCAAACCCGGGAACAGCTGGATGCGAGGGACGCCGAGCTCGAGCAAGCGCTGCAGGACACGTTGGAATACTTAGAAGCCAAGTCCCTCGGATTACAGACAAACCTGACGGCGACGCAGGAAGAACGCGCTGCTGCGCTTCTCGAGGAGATCCAGCGTATTGAGAGCCAGGAGGTCTCGGACGCCGAGAGCTTCCGGACGTCGATCGAAGGTCTGAGCGAAAGCTTGGACGCGCACAAGGTCGCGTCCGACGAAAAGCTCGAGTCGGTCTCGCTAGCAGTTCGGGAGTCCGCCGAGGCGACGCAGACCTATTTGGAGGAAGCCATCTCTGAGTGGGATGTCAAGTTCGAGGAAGAGCGGGAGAGGGCCGCAACGGTTGCAACGGAGCATGCCAACGCCCTCGACGCGAAGATCACGGAGGTGGAGACCGTCAGAGCCCAGGCGGAGGCGGTGCGCGATGAGAAGCTGCGGGAACGCCAGTCGGTCGTCGACGCCCAGTTCGTGGAGACCTCAACCTTGATCGAGGCCAACAAAATCATCGCGGCCGAGGACTTGCAAGCTGCCACGGACGCGTCGGAGAAGCGCTTCTCGGCGGTCGAGGCAGCGGCGGCCGCCGACAAGGCCGCCGCGGCGGATGCGCTCCAGGCGCACGAGGCGACGGTCGTGGAGCGCTTTTCCGCAGTGGATGAGCGGATTACTTCTGAGACCGCGTCTCGACAGGCCGATGCACAAGCGGCGAAAGAGGCTCTGGACCAACAGCTCGCGGACCTCGAGGCCGAGCGCGTGAAGAGGGATGAAGCCTTCGCCGCGGCTCAGGCCGAGGAAAAAGCCAAGCGCGCCGAAGCTGATGCGGCCTTCCGGACGGAAGTCGAGTCCTCGATCGCCGAGATGGACGAGCGACGGGTCAAGGAACGGACTGCGGACCTCGCTACCATCGCGGAGCGCAACGCGCAAGTCGACGCGGCGTTTGCGGCTGTGGACGAGCGCGCTCAGACTGCCCAGACCGACGTCAACGACAGGTTCGCGAAGGCCGAGGCCTCCTTGGTGGAGGCGCAGGTCGAGATTCTCGAGGCGGCAGCGCAACAGGAAAAGGTTGTTGATGGCAAGTTCGCCGAAGTGGAGTCTAAGCGCCTTGAGGACGCAGCGACGGCCACGGCAGCTCAGGATGCTTTGAAAACCGAGCTCCAGGAGCAGCTTGCCGCGTCGGACGCGAAAGGCGCCGCGGCACAAGCCGCGGTCGACGAGAAATTTACGCAGCTCGAGACCGTACGCCAGGGCGATCTGCAAGACGCGGAGGAGAAGCGGCGGCTCGCGAGTGAGGCCGTCGAGGCGCGCTTCAGCGCCGTCGACGCAAAGCAAACCGCGTCGACCACAGCCACCGAAGAGTTATCCAAGCGGCTTGCCGATGTCGAGACCGTCGCTGTATTAGCTGATGAGACGAACGCGGCCCAGGACGAGAGGCTGTCGACGCTGGCCACCGAGACGGACGCCAAGCTGACGGCGGCGCAAGAAAAGGCGCAGGAGGTGGCGGCGACGCAGGAGAAGGCGCTAGCGGAGCGCTTCGAAGCTATTGCGGCGGAGCAGGCTCAGCGGGACGAGCAATCCAAGGCCGAGGCGACTCAACGCCAGGAGGCGCTGGACGCGCGTTTCACGGCCATGGACGAGGCTCGTGCCGCAAAGGACGCCGAGGACCGCGAAGCCCTCGACAAACGGTTCACGCAGCTCGATACTCAACTTGACGAGAGACAGAAGGCGACCGACGCCGAGCACGAGCGCCGGCGGCTCGCGACGGACTCGAAGTTCGAAGAAATGTCAGAGCGGCAGACGGCGATGCAAACGGCTCTCGATACCACGTTCGAGGACCTCGACAAGCAGCGCAGCGATAAGGACAAGGAAGTTCAGGACAAGTTCGAGGCCATCGGGACCACCATCACGGAGCTTGAGGCTCAGAGGGAGGCCCAACGTGCGACAGATGAGTCCCAACGCGAGGCGCGCGCCAAAGAAATTGACTCGAGGTTCGACGCCGTCGAGGAGAAGCGGTTGGCCGACGACGAGCGACACGCCGCGCAGACCGCGGCCATCTCGACCAAATTCGAGGAAGCCGAGGAGAATCGTCGCACGGCAGCCGCTACGGCGGCGGAGGCGTTACTCAAACGCGACGAGGTCGTCGACGGCAAGTTCCAAACGGTGGATCAGACACACACTGAGTTCGTGAGCGCCATGGAGGAGACCTTTGAAGCGTTGGATCAGGAAAAACAGGAGCTCGTGTCTCGCGTGACGGACATCGAAGCCATCGCCGTCCTCGCCGACGAAACGAACAAGGAGCACGCGACGCAGCTCGAAGCAGTGAAGACCGACGTCGAGGCGAAATTTGTGGCGGCCGAGGAGGCACGAGTCGCGCGCGACGCCGAGGTCGACGGCCACCTGCAGCAGCTGCGGGACGACGCGGCCGCCTTCGCGGCGGCAGATGCCGAGAGGCAGACGGCGCTGGATGCCCGGCTGACCGAACGCGACGCCACGGTCGACACAGCTCTGGCGGAGAGCACCACCAAGCACGACGCAACTCAGGAGAAGCTCACAGCCGTCGACACGCGACACGAGGAGTTCGTGGGCGCCATGCAAGAGACGTTTGAGGCCTTCGACGTCGAGGCGAAGGCCACCGAGACGCGCCTGTCGGAGAAAATGGACGCGGCGGAGGCCGACCGGCTCGAGCGGGAGGTGGCGTCCGCCGAGGCGCTCGAAACTCGGTTTACGACGCTGGAGGCGGAGCGCGTGTCACGTGAGGAGGCCGCCGCCGCGGCACTGGCGGAGCGCGAAAAGGCCTTGGAGGAGCGCTTCCAGAAGCTAGATGATGAGCGGTCCGAGCGCGAGGCGGCCGCGGCTGCGGCACTGGCAGAGCGAGAAGCGGCGGCGAAGGCCGAGGCCGAGGCGCGAGAAACAGCACTCGAGGAGCGTTTCGCTACGCTCGATGCGGAGAGGCTCGAGCGCGAGGTGGCGCTCGAAGAGCGGTTCCAGAAACTCGACGCGGAGCGGATCGAGCGGGAAAAAACTGCGGCGGCCGAGCTCAAACAGAGGTTCGAGGAAATCAGCGCCGATATCGACGCAAAATCCAAGGCCGCGGAGGACGCAGCGGTCGCGCGCGCCGCGGAAATCGAGGCCGCCCTGACGGGCGCCCTGACCGAGCAGGAGGCCAACTGGACGAAGCGAGCAGACTTCGGCGACTCCATCTCCACCGCGCAGCAGAGCCTCCTCGACCAGGTCCTGGCCGTCCTCGCGCGCGACACGGCGGCCGAGGTGAAGGCCATGCGCGACGCGCGGGCGGCGATCGCCGCGGTCAAGGCCTAGGTCCCAGTTTAAGAATTACGATAGATCCATGTTACACGAAGAGCTTCCGCCGCGCCCGGACCGAGTCGCGCCACCCCAGGCCCTCCTCCGCCTGCGGCCTTACCAAAGTCAGCCGCCGCTTCTTGTTGTCCCTCCGTAACAACGAGAGCAGCTTCTCCGCAGGCCCCGCCGTCCCGTTCACGGCCACGATGCGATCCCCCGCGCGCACGCCCGACGACGCCCAGGCCTGCTGCACCGTCGGCACCGCCAACGCTAATTTGCACCCGAGGACGATGAGCGACCCCTCGTACGTCTGATTCGCAAACACAAAAGGCTCGTCGCTCGCCGCGACTTCCAAGCCGGTCGGGCGCCGCTTCCCGGCCGACGCCCTTTCTAAAACCAGCAGATCGAAGCGGTGGCCGCCGTCCCGGACCGAGCAGTTGATATCGACGGGCGCTTTGATCGTCGTCGCGGCGGTCTTCAGTTTCGCCGCGAGGACCGTGGACTTGGCCGGCTTCTTCCGGTCACTCGTGACGGGCTGCTTGTGCGTCACGAAGCTAAAAGCCGTGGACAGCGAGCGGCGCATCGTGCTCCTCCGAGACCGCCGCCGTTCCTCGTGGTCCGACAGCGACCTGCGTGGATATCAACTTTCAGGCGCCCCACGCCATCGACGCGACGTTTGTGGCCGTGACTGCGTCGGTTCGATGGCGTTGAGGTTCAGAAAGATGACCTAACTCACCGGTTGATTTCCACACAGACAAACGACGACGTCGACGACAGCGACTCGATGTCCAGCACCAACTCGTCGCCGGCCGCGTCTAAGACAGATTCGAGCGTCTCCGACGCCGAGTCCATACTCAAGTTCGACTCCTTCCGGGGCCGGTGCCGCCCCCGCGCCTCCCGGAGCACCGCCAGCCGCTCGGCGTCGATCCTCGCCTTCTGCGCGCTGTTGTAGGACACGTCGCCGTTCACGACGTAGTGCACGTCGTCGCCATATAAGGCCTGGAGGAGCTTCTTGCGCAGGCTCTTCTTCTCACGGTGGACCTCGGGCCGCGTGGCCACGGTGGTAATCGTGCCGTCGACGGTCTTCAATTCCACGTCGCCCCCCTCCAAATCCCTCAGAGCCCGCGCGTGGACCGCCGCTTGGCCACCTCGCTCCACACCG
>Ga0209404_10001008_pt1 | contig 20340 bp, 35 predicted proteins | sample TroAtlMetagenome_2_FD_187447 | JGI IMG/M metagenome (GOLD analysis project Ga0209404, IMG submission 187447) | Marine eukaryotic phytoplankton communities from Atlantic Ocean - Tropical Atlantic ANT8 Metagenome (SPAdes) (version 2) | ecosystem: Environmental > Aquatic > Marine > Oceanic...
GAGCTGTTCCTCGTCTTTTGTTCTTTCAAAATAGGGCCGCACCTTAGCTTTGTATTCCGCCATCGCATACCAAGGAACAAAACAGGTAATCCATTCTGTCTCCCCTCTCAGGGATTTCATTACCTGATCGTAAAACCAACCGCCTGCACCGTTAGCCGTCGATTCCAGAATGACTTCTGATCCATCCCCGCCCACTGTCTGTAATAGACCGGCTACAATATCTGCACCCTGCGGATAGAAAGCTACTTCCGATCCGTGTACAAAACGGTTTGTCTGTCCTCGCCCTGTCTGTGTCGATCTTGCTGTACCTACTCGGTAACGACTATTGATCTCGTCAAAAACTAAAGTCGCGGCGGATTGTGAAGCAAGGTTAGGTTTAAACGCCTTATGTGGAACATGGTCATAGAATGTCCGAACCATGTTAAAAATAGCATTCGTGGACTCTGCTAGGTGGGACAATACGAAAGCATTAGCATTTCTTGTTTGTGTTATCCGCCAGAAAAATCGTCCCTCAACGTATGTGGATATCCCTACCTGTCTAGCCTTGAGTATCAGCGCACGTATTTTTCCATCATCCTTCAGCTGTTGCTCCAGCTGTTGATGCACCATCTTCTGACCGTTGTTTAGTTTAAAAGGTAATAGCTCCCCTTCCTTACTAACCACACGCAATACGTTTTTAGCGTAAATAGGAAAATCGACTTTGAATTTTTTCGCGACTTCCTTCAGTTCCTGATCATTCACCTTCCAGCCCCCATAAGACTTGCTTACACCACCAGAGCAGTTCTGTATCGTCCCCTGCACCGCGCATCGAATTCACACGCGAGCACACTATCCTGACATTGCCATCCACATAGCCCTCCGAAGAATCGATCCGATCCAGACTCGCATTCAAACCAGTTGTCTCCTTCAGATTCTTGGGGGTATACGTCATAGCCATCCCCGTCACTGCACAGCGTCCATCCTGTATCTGCCATAATTGTTCCAAGTATTCCCTATCAATCGTTACGGCTAATTTTTCCCTAGCGGCAGATCCTGAGTTACCGCGCTGCAATCGTTTGTATAAAAAATGGATAGGGCTTTTTCCATAAGACAGGTGCGCCCTACTCTTGTCGCAGGCTTTGCACGTTCTCCTGAGATAAGCTTTCCCCCTACGAACTAGCTCGTAGTATTCGCTGACATGCTTTCGAGTGCCGCATTTTTTGCATACTCTATGTGAAGCTGCCAAGGGTTAGCCCCTGTGATTTCATGAAATTCGTTTATCGCCACCTTAGAAGCGGATACTGCAATACGATCTGCCATCAAGCGACTGCCTAAACCAACGCAACCCACTACATCTTGCGGGTAATTTGCTACATGGATCAGTATATGGGTGCGATTTGGCACGTCTTTTACCTCATAAGTCCATCCAAACTTAGGAGATTCGCGCCATGAGAGGTCATATTCGCCCTCTGGGATGCAGCTTTCGTAAGGAGTATTGTCCTTCCAAGGCCGCTCAACAGTGTAAAACTTGCGTCCTGCTACCCATAAAACCCCTAATGTGCCCATCGGGTGGTAACAAAAGCGCTTGATCATGATCATTTTTGGCCCCTTTTAGTAAGAAGGCTCTCAGAAGCCCCAGATTTGACGATACGTTTAAGGGAGGTTTGACCAAGGGGAAGGTCGATATCGTCTCCAGTGAGGCCCCTGAGAGCGCCTAGTATACTATATTAATAAATAGTTAATTAAAATAACTCATTTGCAACTGTGTTTTTTACTTTTACGTGCCTTTTTAGACTTCTTAGGCCGCCCGACTTTCTTTCCGTAAGTTCCTTTTCCTGCTGGCATACTATTTTCCTGTCAATTTTTTAAGGTACTCTATTTTTTTAGGGGTACTCTCAGAAAGACCCCCGCCCCCCTTTAGTGATGCCCCCTGTCGATTTATGGTTCTGATTACAGAGATAGGTCACATGGAACCATGGTGAGCGTGTGCGGCGCGATCCTCCATATGCTATCCCTCCCCCTCCTTCCTCGATCTGCTGGGTGGTATGGGGTGGCATGGCCCAGAAAACCTGAGCACTGCATACTCAATGCAGTTCTCCAAGGCGCTAAGCCTTTGATTTAATGGCGAAAACATTGGAGGAAAATTCCTCTTCTTCCTCTGAATCTGTGAGATCAGCGAAGAATCCACTACTAATAGTCTCGACTTGCTGCTTCTCTGGAGCGAATGAGCCATAGATCTTGCCAAGCAGCTCTAAGCTGCGAACCCTCGATGCATCGGCGTTATTAGGATCGATGGATTCCTGCGTCAATCGCTCGATGAGCCAATCCGTTTTATCAACCGTTCTTGCCATCATCTGCCGCTTATGAGCCTCGATAGCCGCATTAACGTCAACATGGGTCAACAGCCTGCTGCCCTGCTGTTTCGGATGAGAATACCCAGCCGCCTTGGCCGCTTGCAATGCATTGCCATGCTCAACAAACTCACTAACAAACTTGGACTGCCTCCAATTCAACTTATCGTGACTTCTCTCTGCTTTGTTATCTAACTCACTCACTCTTATCTCTCTCTACTGTCTCTATATAATGGTTTACATCATCCGGCGATTTGTGTGTTTGGATTTTTTCCGCGCCGATTAAAATTTTTGCTCAGCTGGCCAAGTGTGAACCGGCGGCCAATAGCGCCGCAAAGATAACCCAACCTGCTCGCTCCCAAACTTTGATTGATCCGCTTGCCTGATTAAAATTCTCGACCAGCTCGCGGTGTTCTTTCTCTATCCAGTCTATCCGAAGCTCGTGACGGTTTAGTCTCGCGTGAGCTGCATCTGTTCGCTCATCGATCCTGCCAATCTCTGACAGCTGGTCAGTCAATCTATCCAGCTTTTCTTCTATCCTGAGCAATCTATTAGCTAACTCTGAATCCAAATCCACATCCTCATTATCGGATCTACTAAACCTTTTTTCATTCTAGCGCTTGCATTTCGTATTTCAATGAATTATCTTGAAATCTGAAGGGGTCGCCGACCCTCACACTTGGAGAGAAAACATGGAAACAAACGGAAGCACATTTGAGGTCAGCCCGACTAATCCTCACGCAAAATTATTGGATCGTCTTTATAAGCTCGACCGGCAGTACAGTGACTTGCTCGCTAAGCACGAACTCTACTGGGATAGCCGCGATCCTGATGACCGATATGAGGAGTGGGCGGATCGAGTAATCCTGAAGCAAGATGACGCAGCAGAAGCCATCCTATATCGAATCGAGAGACTGGGTGAGGATTTGCCAGAAAGTCAGATCGAGGTATTCGAGAAGGCATACGTCAAGACTCACGGATACCCATCTTACGCAATGGATCGTGTTAATAGCATTGGAGGATGGTAATCATGGATGATTTAGATTTCTCTGATTTGGCAACCGTCCCAGTGGCTCGCGAGTCGGTGGACGAAACCGCCACACATAAATGCGTCCGTTGTGGGGGTTCGGGCGAATGGGTTGGTCGATTCGCATCTAACCACACTGGCCGAGTGCCTCGCGGAAAATGTCACGCCTGCAATGGTCGTGGCTCATTCAAAACCTCAGCATCTGAGCGCTTCAAAAAACGCACAGCTCGCAAGGTGAAAGTCGAGAATGACAAGGTGTTGAATCTCGAAAGTTTCGCCGAAGAAAACCCTGCTCAGCTGGAATGGCTCAAAGCCAATACCGGCTGGGATCTGGCCGCCAGCTTCCTTGAGCAAGTCCAGAAAAAGGGATATCTGAGCGAAAAGCAGATGCACATTATCAACTCTGGGATTGCGCGAGATGCTGACCGAGCCACAAAGCGAGAGCGTTCGGCGCCTCAGACTCAGATTGATATGGCCGATCTTCTGCATCGTTTTGGGCTGGCTAACAAGGCCGGTATTAAGCGCCCTAAAGTCAACACAGGTGACCTGCTCTTTTCACTGGCTCCGGCCAGCGGCAAGAATGAAGGTTACGTGTATGTCAAAGGTCAGACAAATGATTGGGATGAGCGGCCCTACTTCGGAAAGATCTCACCTGAAGGTAAGTTCTTTGGAGTGAGGGATCTGGAAGATGAGACGCGGAAGCGAATCATCGAGATCGGTTCTGATGTAGTGGCGGCGGCCAAGGCCCACGGCGCCCAGCACAATAACTGCTGTTTTTGTAATCGAGATCTCACAACTAATGAGTCGGTATCGAACGGATACGGCCCGATTTGTGCTGAGCGGTATGGATTACCTTGGGAAGTCACCGAGGAGTTCAAGGCAGCTAAGGAGGCGCTGAAAGCAGCCAATCAATAACTTGCCTGATGAGGGGCGCGGGGGCGCCCCGAAATCTCAACTGAGATAGCAAGACCCAATAATGGGATTTTTAAAATGGAGAGAAAACAATGAGAGATTTTTTTAAAGTGAAAAATGCTTGGCAAAACCCAATTTTTACCAAGTATTTAGGGCCTACCAATACGCTAGGGTCAAGGGTAAAGGCATCCACTACCGTTCCATACTGGATCGAAGGGGATGTTAAATCATCCGTGACTCTCGGATGGGATCATGACATGTCTGGCACAGAAATGCATGATGCGGCGGCTATTAAGCTGGCTGAGGAACTGGATTATCTGGGTGGGCCAAACGATCCAGACCAAAAATGGAATCGCTTAACTCGCGCAGACAATGGCTCGGATGGTTTCGTGTATTTGGTAACCTCGATTCCAAAATATGAGAGAGATAGGATTCGTGAGGAAATGCAACCTAGAAAGCTTCGAGACTATAAGACTTGGAACGGTGCTAGTACTAGCGCTGGTCATTCGCCTGATATCGAAAAATATCTTGATGAAATCCGTGATTTTATTGCTGAGCAAAACAAGATCCTGCTGGATTTCGGCAAGGAGGATTTCAAGGGATTCACTGGGCGTGATCTGTTCTTGACAGAAGTTCACCTCAAGGATCTGGCAGACGAAGCCGCGCATTACATCGAGGTTCACTCAGATCGAGATCGTGATGATCCCAACTGTCCTAAGCGTAAAGTGTCATCAATTATTAACGAGTGCGACCGTTTGCGAAGGGAGGTTTTTAATATCCACGCTAAGCAAATGGCCCACGAAGAAAATCTAATGGAGGTGAAGTAATGAGAATTAGACTTGAGACAGTTCATTTAGATGACGATGAAGTAAAAGATGCGAGGCGTGTTCACAGGTACGAAAAAAAGCACTGGGGCTTAGATGAAACTTTCAAGGCTTGGTGTAAATCGCATCTTGAGGCTGTGGGGAAAATGGGCTTTGCGGAATACGTTAGAAATAGGTTAGACGAACACGAGTTAGATTAAGAGAGATTCAAACCGTACTGATGATTCGGGGTGGCTCCCTGATGAATACACACTTAGGAGGGTGTGTAATGCGGAAGCCGGAATTGTTTGTTTTAGGATTTTTCCGCGAACTTTTAAATTTTAAATTGGAGAGAAAACAATGTTAACAGTGAAACAAAGTGGAGTAGATGAGATTTGTGGGATTCTGGTGAATCGACATAAATCTTTTAAAGGTTGTCATGTAGACGATCAGGACGTGATAGCAGCAGCGCACCAATTTGCTAATGACGTGGAGAATCAGCTTTGCGAGGGGAATAATGCATGCTTTGAGATCAGGGGTTTTTATACTCATGACGGCAATCCTCAAGAGTTTGAGCTGAGTCCAGAACACATTAATTCGTAACTTGGAGAGAAAACTATGTATGCACAAATTAAAAAAGGGCCACTGATTTTTTCGGGGCTGATGTATTCGATGGGTTTGGCGCTAGGGCTGATCATGATAGCGATGGGGTTTAGGATCTTTCAAACTATCCTGATCGGAAACTCTGGAGAGCTTCTGTTCGATCTGGTAATGCTGCTGGGAGGGATGTCTATTGCTCCACTTTGCGCTATCGGATCGTGGGCCAACTTCCATGAGGCATTTCGAGGTAAGCGATATGATATCTGAAAAAAAAGGCCACCTAATTCGGGTGGCCGAAGCATCAGTCTCCTATAAAAATCCCGATGCGAGAGGGTTTTGCATGAACTCTTACAACATAGCGCCTCGATCAAAGATTGCAACCGTTGTGATCGCGATTGAAGTGCCAGTGTCTGAGGTCGATGTGACCGGCTCGACAGTTCATGTTGATCGAGAACTGCATGAGGCGAGGGGGACTAGGTTCTTGCAGACAGTCAAGGAAATTGAGTTGGATGCAAGTTGGAATGGACACAAACTTGATATAGAGTTTATGTCTGAGAGTGAGTTAGAAAAGCTAGACGAGTCAGCGATGGAGCTGAATGGAGAGAAAACATGAAAGTAAGATCTGAAATATACGAAGATGGAATTTGTTTGTATGCCGTGGGTGGCGATTGTTCTTCGCGAGGGATGGGCTTTAAAAATGACGTTCTGATGGTTCCTCAAGAGCATTTTGAACTGGTCAAAATCTATATGCGAGCACAACTTGAGCAGGATATGTGCTGCTACATGGACGGCTTTGGTGAGGGGTCACCTTTAGTTATAGCACATAACAAGTATAGCGATGCTGCTAACGCTCTTATTGATGCTGGTGTGTTTGAGCATAAATGGCATAAGCAAACTCATTGGAGCTTAGGGCATATCGATGAGCTACTTGGTGGATGTTATGGAGATGTTAAAACCTTTGATGTTGAAGACATTCTACAAGATCGTCTGGCCATAGAGAGAGTGGACTTCTCTGAGGAGGCGCTAAGGGATTGGTTTGGTGATCGAGGATACCCAATTCAAAGTTCTAAGATTACTTTTCGAGTGGTCAAAAATACCTTTGGACAATGGGTGTTTCTTAAAGAGAATATAGATGAGCCGGACGAGGTAGTAGTGTATGAGATGGACGACGGTGTATATTGCGAGCCTCACGATGGATACCCGAAAAAAGGTTTTAGCTGGTCGCTAAAAAACCTGCAAGAAAAGATAAACGATATTGTGGAGGATGCAGCATGAACGGATCGGATAAAATGTTAACCCATGCGTTGATCGATGCGATACTTGCAAACAACTGTCGCGTATCAGTTTTCGATGGTGAGGAATACTCTCTTCAAGACTCAGCTAACAAGAGTGAGATTATGCCGGTGCTCGATATCACTGGGGAGGACTGGATCGAGATCTACTCTGAAGGCGTCTCAGCTGACGATGATGCATCAGGCTGGTTTTATCTTATCTATGCAAATGGATCTGATAACGAGCCGATGATTTGTCTTTCTGACTATTCCAGCAATGATCTCTGCAATAAGATTGAGAAGGAGACTGAGGCTGGCGTGAGAGAAATCTGGTTTGGGGGGATGCTGGCTAATGCATAACAATCGAGAGTTAAGACGATTCGTGGATGAGCATAACCTCAGCTATGATGATGTCTCGAAGCTGATTGGCGTTCCGTTTGAGACTTCTAGGAACTGGTTACGGTCTGAGGGCAGTAGCCAGTTCAGGAGAATGTCAGACCTTGCGTTTCAGATGTTTCAAATGAAGGCGGATATGGAATTCTCAACCAAGAAATCGGATGAGGATCTGGGTGATCAACCTCGCCGGTAAAGCTTCCATCAAATAGCTCAAACATCCCAACCCAATCACCTCCTGCCGAGGAGCCATGTAATACGTACCATCCCTCCTCGGTTGGAAGCTTGTCCTCAAAGTAATACCATCTCTCTCTATGCAAATAAACCACGTTGTTTTTCATTTCGAGAGCTGGGTTTGGCATAGGTAGTCCCCTTTTTTTTGAATCGAAGGCGCCAGCTACGTTGTACGGCGAATTTTACTTCGCTATTCGCACATGCCAGCACATCCATCTGTTCAGGATAAGTATCAATTGCCTGTCTTCTCTCTTCAATACTTGACATTTCACTGATGTACTTACTCGCAACCAAGATGGCTAATTTCATTCCTAGCTCTTGAAATTCTGGTTCGAGGTGATCTAACAGATATTGTTTTAGGGGTTTGTAGGTTATTTTTTTTCCCGCCGCTGAATAAATTTTTCTAAGTTCGGCGGGCCGCAATGTTCTCTCGCACAATCATAATAAAATCTAACCAATCAACGATGGCCTTGCACTCATATTTCTCTGGGTAATCAGTATTAATAGCGTACAGCGGGATGACGCACTGGATAGGCTGGCGATCAAATTTGTATACCAAGGCAGGCATGAGTCTAGCCTTCTTGCTCGCTGCTACGACTTGATCCCACCATTCGATTTTAAAAGATCCTACCCTTGCATAACGCTTGCACTCGATGGCAAATGGCTCAACGATAATGTCAGGCAAATCGACTTCACGATATTGATCTAGGACTCTGTTGATTGGTTCATCAACGCAGTCACCAAGTTCGTGACGAAGTTCTTTTGCGATGTCTCTTTCAAATGCGGCCCCCTTTCTGCGACTATTCACCATCGTCCAGTTCCCCCAATAACAAAATAGCGTAATGGCAAAGCTTCAATGCATCAGACTTGGTAGTCTCTCCATCTTTTTTTCCCATCCGAAAAAGGTATTTCATGATGTTGCCCTTGCACCATTGCTGGCCCCAGCCCATTTTGAAAATAATGTCTAGGACGGAGAAACCTTCCTCGATCTGATAATGTTTTTTGTAGGTGGATCGAATATAGTTTTCTAAGTCGCCAAGCGGCTTGTCTTCTTTCATACGTGTACCTCCGTAAATCTTTGGATTAACCAATGCCCTAGTGGCTCTCTATCTTCAGCATTTCTACAGTTCTCTGTTGCCCTGCCGGAGATTTCCACTTTGTCTGGATTGTTAAGCTTCGTGTAAGCGATCTTTCCGCACGACCAACTCACGATAAAAAACGTGTCTAAGCCTTGCTCTCGAAACTGGTTGGCCTGATTCAATTTTTTTAAATTGCAAAAGACATCTGGAAAGTCTCCGAATTTATGGTTCTTTGTTCGCACTTCAGCAAAACACCAAAGCTTGTCACGTCGCTTGAGAGCAAAGTCAATCGCATAAGACTGCGGCATCTTTTCAAAATCGCACTGCCACCGATTCGCAACCAATCTCATGATGTTCTTTTCTCGCAGCAAATCTCTTGGTGTTTCAAAAAGTTGTTCGACTGGCATTCATCACCTCCACCATCTGTTGAGTCGCATCTAGCAACCACTCTTCAGTTCCATATCGATCTATAAAACGCTTCTTGAAAGGATGTCTGGCTGTATACATTTCGTTATCCTGCCCCCCTCTATGGTGGTAAAAGCAGAGTGGAATAGAGTTAAGATGTGCATCCGGCTTGACCTTTCCGTCTAGGTGATGGACTTCTGCAAAAGAAAAAGTTTCCATTTCCAACCGGCAGACCACGCAGCCTATTTGGGTAATGTCATCCATCCATTTTTTTTCTTTGACAGTAGGGGTGCGTCCCTTCATTTTTTTTCCTCTTTTTTTTCGGAGGTCTACCTTGCAAAGCGTCTTTAGCAATTCGCTTTTTTCCATATTTTTCGAGAAGGTCATTCACTGCCTCGATCAAAATTGAGGTCAGAGTTTTGTTCTCTCTGTGCGCGATATCTTTTAGGCAAGACTTCACCTTGTCATGGACTCGAAACAAAACGACTTTGTTGTTAGTAAAACTCACGAATAACTCCTTTTTTCCAATCGTTGAGACGCTTGATCAGAACGCCATTTATCAAATTCAATTTCACAACTTCTCAGCTCAGCTTTAGCCGCAGCCAGCATTCCTTTTGCAACTCCACGCTCTAACCTTGCGTTGTAAACTTCTTCTGAGGCATCGGCGTAACGCATTTGAGCGGCGGCAGTCTTGCAATCTTTCTCATGCTCAGCTTCCATCATTTTTGAGGCATAAATTTGTTTCTCTTTTGCCTCAGCCTGACCGATGGCTAACTCCGCATCCTGAATTGCCTTTCCTGCGGCGCGAACATTGATTGCGAAGGTTTCATCAAAAGGCATTGGCTTCCTCCATAACTGGTTGATAATTGAATGGTGTTCCACCCTTGGGATAGAATGAGAGAGAGCCGTTGTCACTTCTCCATAGCCCTATCGTTCCCTCAAATCCTGATAAGCGTTGTTTTTTAATTAGCAAACGAATGTCGGGTTCTTTTAATAACTCTTCATGCTCACTATGCATTTCATTAGCCTTATCCCAGTCAGCTCGATGGGTGGAGTTTTCAAAGTGATTGATCCAGAACATAACGTCTTTCTTTTTCTTGTTACTCCAGCAGGCAATGACGTTGTGAGCGTTGTCTGCCAGCCCTCCACTTCCCTTGAGATCATCTATGACAGGCTTCGGATTATCTCCATCTGAATGAGATCCTTTGCGGGAATGGTGGATAAGAATAAGGTGAGCATTGTGTTGTCTTACTAGATTAGTTAGCTCTACAACAAAGGATCGCTCTAGATTGATATCGTTCATTGGCATGTGTATTCGCTGTAGGCAATCAAGGACAATGAGCTTGCAACCACAGCCGAATTTCGTGCCGTCAGCCGATGTCTCGCCGTCCTGAAGTAAGGCTTTGACCTTTGCGATTGCTGAATCTGGCTTATCCACCATTGAATTGATGACAAAGACCTTATCTTTCATGGCTTTTAAGCAGGCTGATACATATTCGTTCGATGGTTTTGGGTTGTTTCCTAGCTGATTTACCATCATCGATAGGAGGTATGGGGTATCCATCTCATAGCTGAGATAACCAACCTTCATTCCATTTCGGAAGTAATCAGCAACAAGGTAATTGGCCACTGTTGATTTATAGGAACCTCGCGATCCGAATAGAATAGTTACTTCTCTAGGACGTAAAGCAAACTTATCTCCATACCTATCCCAAAATGGAAAATAAGCGTCACGATTGACACCATGCTCTCTAAGATCTTGAACATCTTTTTCAAAGTCGGTTGGTGCGAATATTGTTTTTTCGCCGCCGAATTCATTTAAGATTGAGAGTGCATGGACATTTGCATATTCAAGATCCATGAAGTCTTCATCTGGCTTAAACATAATGTTCCTCCTCCCTTTTTGCTTGCGGCTCTAACTCATCCTCCCACCTTCGGTTGTTAATAAAGGTCGCTGGATTAGGAATGAACTGCCTATCAGTTGGCCACACTCGTTTTTTTAAATGAGCACAGATATCGACGTGCTCCTTAGATTTGATTTTGTTATAGGCTTTTTTCGCTGCTGGCTTAGCAGTTTTCTTGGGATAGAGACTCCAGAATTGAACGAATCTCAATTCACGATCACTAATTACTTCTTTTTCTTTTTCTCTTTCTTCTTCTGGTAACGGTCGATCCGTTACGGTAACGGCGTTACTACCGTTACTTAGCTTCCTATCCCTTTGTTTTTCGCGATATCTTTGCTGTCGCTCAGCGTTGGTGGCATCACTTGATACTTGTCTTCTGTTCCAATTTCGAGGACGCCAGTCATCGTCAATAAGCCTGACTCTTATCAACCTTTCTTTTAAAGATTCAAGATCTGGGCCGTGTATTCCAAGGCACTGGGCTATTAATTCAGGCAAGATGTCTTCAGGCTCGTCAAGTGTGCCGTCATTCTGAAGACACATCAGCGCAACAAAGTGCCAGCGGTCTTCAAATGCCAGCACTTTTAGTTTTGGATCGTGGATGATGTCGTTGTGAAGTTTGAACCACTGCATTTTTTCTCCCCAAAGGTTTCCCTATGGGAGAGAAACCTTATAGCAAACTTATATATATTACAACTTAAATAAAAATTCTAATATGCACTATATAAATCGAATGTGTAACATATTTGGATGGAGATGTTCTGTTTTTGTTGCCATATTTAAAAGTTTAGTCTAGACTCCCCATTTCTAATGTTGATAAATAGTTTTCTATATATAATGATTAAATTTTCTTTAAACCCGAACCGAAAATTTGCTCAGTCCGGCGGCTCTAGAAAGAGTTGTGGAACACTTTGGTTTGGTGTGTGGATTCAAATTGTAGGCGGATACCTTAAACGCTTGCTCTCTATGTAGGGGTTAGTCCCAATTTTTTTTACATGGAGAACAAGGAGATGGAAGAAGAACAAAAGATGGTCGTTGATATCGACCATGAAACAGCTGCTGCTAAGGCCGAAAGATCAGAACGGTTTCATCGATTTTTGAAACGACTGAACTTGCCGGTGCATGGAGCGGCAACACAGATAAGCAAAAAGATTGGAGTAACGCCTGCCACGGTCAGTTCGTGGATGCAAGGATCTCTCCCAAGAAATCCGCAAGTAATGATCAAATTTTGTGATACCTACGACGTTGATCTATATTTTTGGGCGACAGGAAATCCAAGACCATTCGACAAATTAAATCCTGAGCGACTGATCACCGCTGTTGAGAAAGTTATTTCAGCGACGCAAGCAAAAGATTTGGATCTCAACATGAATCAATTCTCACTATTGATTGCCGAATGTTATAACGATCCAATCGAAGGCGATGAGTACATTGAAAGAATGGCCCCACTTTTCGCAAAAAAATCTACACAACTCAAGACCCGCCCAGCAGAAAACTTCTCATTTACAAAAGACGCTAGTTAAACTCATAAAAATATAAGAGCGGAGATCCCATAGTTTAGTTGGGATTTTCTGCTTTTTTTATTTTGCCATTATTGATATTGCGTCTCATTCTTTATTGATATTTAATATTTAAAATAGCTATTACATCTTGCAATTACTATTTAATTATGGATAATTGATAATGTAAGTTGATATAAAGTTATGCCTTTAGGCTAATAAAAGGGGAGCGAAATGGGAGAGCTAACCAAGAAAGAAATATGGGATTGTCTTAGCACCATCGATATCACAGACAGGGTGAAGCACATGGATGGTGGGTTAATGGACGGCAATCCATCAAACGAAAATATGCGTTTGCCTTACCTGTCGATTCATGACGCACACTCCATCATGATGGATAATTTTCCAGAATATACGTGGGTATTTTTGGCTGATCCAAATGGACGCGAAGTGCATTATTTCAACAATGGGAGCGCTGAAGTCCAGCTATCGATGACAATCGGTAAACACACAGTGCATACCTCAAGGCCGGTTTACGGAAAAGGTCATACTGACTCGCTCAATCCTTCTGCGTCCGACATCCACAATTCCAAGCAGCGATGCAGGGTTCAGGCAATGGCAGCTTTTGGGTTGGGATTTGATTTGTGGGAAAACCCTGACCGTTATGCAGAAGCACTCCTGAAAGAAGAAAAAGATAAGGAGGCGCTTAAAAATGCTCTGCCTCGTCATGAAATTAACAGACATAAAGACTGGACTAATCAGGTTCGAGCGATTACCAGTGCAAAACAAAAAGAGCCGACTAAATTTGAGCTGCTTTGGAAAGATGTTTTGGACTCCAAAAATCGTGCTGATGCGGTCAAATTGAAGGCAAAAGTAGCCACTTACGTTAAGTCAAAACAAGTCACTCAAGATGAAATTGACGAAGCGTGGAAAGCACTTTGTAAAGACAGGGGCTGGAAAGCATGAGCGCAGTCGAACAAGGATCAGCTGAATGGCTCGCTCAAAGAGTCGGACGATTTGGCGGCACAGCAGTAGGAGTATTGGATGGTGTCAATCAATACCGCTCAAGCGATGATCTGATTCGCACGATGGTCAGAGAGCTGGCTGGTGCAGAATCTGAATTCAAAATGGTTCCAGCAGTTGAGCATGGAATGAAAATGGAATCGGTTGCTCAGCGCTGGTACGAGAATGAATTTAATTGTGAAGTCATCGAAACCGACTTTGTAAATCATCCTCAATATGAGTTTCTGGGTGCTTCACCAGATGGATTGGTGGCAACCGACGAAGGTCTTGTTGGCGGGATTGAAATTAAGTGTCCCTACCCTAGATTCACCAAGCATCCTTATTCAGTTTTTGATGCAAAAAAAGCAATGTATCTAGCTCAGGTACATATGGTAATGGAAGTCTGCGATTTGCAATGGATCGATTTTATTTGTTATCTCGCAGTCGATGAGGTTTCAGAGCCTAAAGTGAATGTTGAGCGTGTTCATCGCAATAAAAAATGGTTACACGAACCGCTGGACGGATCTCTTTTACCAGTCCCTTCGAGTTCTAGAGTGCCTCGAATCGATCTGTATATCGAATGGCATGAATACCTGATGGCTGAATACAATAATCCCGAAAGAAGGTCGAAGCATCTAGATCCAGTTGCACCTGACTACGAGACAGTTACCCATCCAGATTTTGAATTACTGACTCAGACAATGATCAAACTTCAGCAGGTGCAGGCGTCAGTAGCCGCTGAGCTGACAACAATCACACTACTCAATACCGAAAAAGACAGGCTAAAAAGATTGATCGCGGCTGAGTTTGATCGCTCTGTCACCGACGGTGAGACGCGAGTGCAAGTGATAAATAAAAAAGCACAGTTTGATTTTAAGAAAGCTTTCGAGGCTTTAGGTGGAGAGGATGAGCTTTCTAAGCGAAAACTTCCACTTGAAGATTTTGAAAAAGCTGCTGGTCGGCAGCAAGTTACCGTAAAATTTGGAGAGTAGATATGGCGAGTAGAGTGTTTGAAAGTTTAACCGCAGGGCGAGGACGCCTCTATCCTATGGAAGAAGGCAAGAGAGACGAATGGAGGGCGAGGGTCGAGCAATATGACTGGTGGCAGAAAATGGCTCCAGAGGAGCAATCTGCACGTATTCCTCACTTTGACGGATTCATTAAGGTAGACGCTGAGCTGGTTAACGCACTCTCTGGGGCGCTAGCTGAGCACGGTGGTCAGCCTTTTCGCTATAATCTAGAAGCGGTAAAAAAACCGAATGAAGAAGGCACCGGCTTAAAGCAAGTCGATATTACTTACCACATTCAACGACCACCTAAAGGCGGTTCGGTTTCTCCCCAAGCAGTGGCTGAGTCATCTCAACTCCCTAAAGATGACATTCCTTTTTAGAGAAGGCAGCCACTGGTTGTTCGCAGGGTGCTCCGGCACCCTCTTTTTCATGATCTATTTTTTGATAGAGGCATTATTTTGACTGAATGAATAACCTAGTGCTTGGCAGAGGGGTCGGCCAGTCATTATTTATCGGGAGGAACATACAACCAAAGCGAGCGGTAGAGACGTGCGACCTTCGCATAATGTTGAAAGGGTTATATAGCTTGAAAAAATCAAGCGTTGCATTGGTTTTGATCACAGAGCCGGAAGGGACGATGGAAATCGCGCTGTCGGAGGGACACAAAAATCCAGTTGAAATTGGGGAAGTAAAATTCTGGTTTAAGGGGACGAAAAGTTATGAGGTTGATGAGCGCAACTGCACTCGATGCGGCGCAGCACAGGACGGCAAAAAGGTTCTACAAAATGGACTATTCAGACTTAACGCTCCTGCGGAAACTCAGATCTTCAGAGGCAACCGCATCGGCAGAAACGCCAGATAAGCCTCAAAAGATGGGTGAAGCGCTGAGGCGCAAGATCACATCACTGACGGATCTGTGCCTCGAATTTCCAGAACAAAACTGGGTCATCTTGCTGCGGATGCATTATCGACCTGTCCATGCATTGAGAATTTCTCCGAAGGGGACTGAGACTGTCAGAACCCACGGTGGCTTTGGAGATGAAGTTTGGGTAGTTGGGCAAGAAAAGATGACAAAAGATGAAGCTATTTATTTAGCAGAGAAGCTACGCACTAGCCAGAAAGCCCCACTTTGGGGTACTCTTGACATGAGGTTTGGCAGTAGCTTTCTCCACTAATAAGGGAGAAAACTATGAGTGAAATAAAGTTGTTCAAAGACCTTGCGGCTCGGTACTTAAAACGACCAACCAAAAGGCTGAACAGACCAAAAGGGGAAGCATGTATTAGGTATGTCAAACTTGCCGTCGAAAGATTTGGAGATCGAAAAATCAAGTCTTTTAGCAAGCGTGACGTGACTTTATACAAAGAGGATATGTTAGATAAAGGTCTTGCAAACGGTTCTGTAAATTGCCGGATGAGGTACTTTCTGGCGGTACTACAGTACGGCAAAAAAGATCTTGAACTCCTTGATCGCGTTCCCGACTACGACAGTTTGCCAGAAAAAGTGGGCGGAAGAGTGCTTACGGACAGGGAGTTAGAATTGTTGTTCAGCGAACTTCCTCCACTATTATCTGAAATCGCACAATTTGGATTGCTGACTGGATTGCGAGGAACGAATATTAAGCGGCTAAGATGGGATGAGGTGCAAGATTATCCCGATGGTACAACAGATTTAAGAATAGCAGCAAACGCCACCAAGGCGGGGAAAGAGCTAGTTATTCCTATTTCTCCATTAGCGGTGGAAATATTAGCTCATCGTAGAGAAAAGCAGGCTAATAATGACGAGCATGATGCGGAGTATGTCTTCACACATGCTAAGACAAAACAGCCTTATTCAGTTAAATCCAAATTAACCGGCAATGCATGGGTGAAGGCATGTAATCGAGCAGGACTTGAGGAGTGTCACTTTCATTGTCTGAGGCACACGTTTGCCACAAGACATGTCGAGGGTGGAACGCCTGCTAGTGTTCTCAAGGAGCTTGGAGCATGGTCTTCAATGGAAATGGTAGACAGATACACTCGTTTAAGCACATCTGCGTTACGGCAGTGGGCAGGTAATGGCGCTCTTATTAAGAGAGAATCAACCCCAGTGATTGATATCTCTACAAAGAAGAACATTATAAGACGAAAATCGAATGCCGTTCTCCAAACTCATGATAAAATGACTTCGGGATCTAAAGTCTAGATGGGAAAACCCGATCACAGATTTTTTGGTTTTTTTAGAGTGGATTCACCGTATGAATTAAGCGAGAACTGCATACGGAAATTTTCGTATAATGGCTACGTAGCTCAGCTGGTTAGAGCACAGCATTCATAATGCAGTGCTCAAAACGAGAACTGCATACGACGTTTTTTAACGAAAATTGGAATCTAAAGTTAACTAATTTTTCAGTCAACAAAGGTGAAGGTTACTGCCAAATTCTCACCACCCAAAAACAGGAGAACTGCATACGGAAATTTTGCGTTAAAATTCCTCATGTGTAGATGAAAGTTTCTTATCTATATATGGGTATAGATCAACCGTAATTTCAAAGACGTGCAGCATAACTAAAAGAACTAAAACCTTATTCGTCGAAATCGATATCGTCATCTTCGTAATCTTCAGCGAGATACGCAAGCTTAATGGCCTTTCCTTGTTCTATCTGGTGAACAACCCCTAAAGTTGTCACTAGATCAAACACGTCCCAGTCTCCACCGAAGACTCCACACAGCTCTGGATCTTCTGCGTTGCTTATCGCATAGAAAGCTGTTGCGTCACCAGAAATAATAAGATCTCTGAGCCTTTCTACAGCCGCCAAAGCGTCTCTATTTCGAATCGGAATTACTGAACTGCTCACTTATATTTATTACCTGATGAGGTTTTCTGCCAAGGTGGCGGATGGGGTAGTTATGCTCTGCTAAATCAATCACTCGAAGCTTTCGCTGCAAGACAGACATGTTGTTCCAGTCTCTAATTTCGTCTTCAGCACGACCACATCCTTTGCATACTACATCGCCAAATATTGAGGACGTACACCACCCATTGCACGGGTTATCTTCTAAAGCTGTAACATCGCCAGCAAGGTTCATGAGACCTCCTAGTTTGCGGAATTACATCTCTACAATAGCGCCTCTGGCTAGAAAAACAACCCACTTCAGGGTTGGACAAAATTTAACCAAAAGCATTTTATTTGTGAAATATTACCAAAGGGTCTATGCGGGTTTGAGAATGATGGCTTCCAGAATTTGGCTTAAATACAGGGGTTTCGAGCGTTTTCAAAAAAGGCGTTTGTTATAATAGCTCTACCGACAACAAATCGGTAGGTGCCAAGGGGAGCGGTAACTCCCCATTGGCGAATGGACAAGGCAAGTTAACTTGGAGAGAAAACATGATGTCCAATCATATTAGTTTAGCACTTAATAACAAAGCAGCATACCAGTTCAGTTCAGAAATCCTTGGTGAAGTTATAGACATCGAGGAGTCAAACGCCTACCACGCAACTATGTGTCAGCCTCGCGACATCAAGATCCTGTCTAAGATCGATCCAAAGATTAAGAGCAAGGTGATCGAAGAAATCGTCTGTGACATTAGGGAGTCCTTTGGACAAGCGCCTGTCGGTCACAAGAAGTCTTGGCTAACTAAATAAGGGGTCGTTATGAAACATTTTAATATGAAAGGAACTGGTGCGCTTACGTGTTCAAGCAATGTCACATCAGTCGAGGCCAAGATGGTTCGCAAGATGACGGATCTCTGTTTGAAAGAGCTTTCCAAAAAAGAACATGAGATTCCTGCGACATACGATGAGATGAAGCGAGCGTGTCATGTGCATGTCAAGCATCGGGGGCAATGCTGTAACGGAGGGCCGAGGGACATCACCATTGACCTTTGGCATTTTCGCAAGGGAACGTCATTTATGTGGGAGTACGCACTGATCGCCAAAGATCCAGTCATCGGGGAGATGGAGTGTGGTGACGCAGAGACGCATCTTTTCGGGCTAGTGGCCCACGAAGTGGCGCACCACGTTCAGTATCGATGGGGGCCTCGCACACGCTGGCTCAAGTCTAAGTACAACAAGCCACATGGTGAGGGATTCCGAGATATCTACCGCATCCTCAGAAGCCGTGTGGTAAACCCCAAAGTCACGGCATTGAGCTAACACATATTCCCTCAAAAATCTAAGGCCACAATTAGACTTTTTTTGTCCTAATTGTGTTTGTGCCCCCATTTTTAGGGATTTGTGCCCCCAAATAGATAGACTTGTATGGACATGTATAGACGTAGTAGGACGTGGTAGGTCTTCAGTTCAAATCCTGAAGTGGGATTAGCATTAGGCCCAGATTTTTTTCTTTTTTCCGCCGTCGTAGTAGACGGCATGGCCTTCGCTAACTAATAGATCGCAGACGTTCTCTTTGGTATCTATGGTGAAGGGGGTTGCAAGGACTCTACCATACTTCCCTTTGGATTTTCCTTCCCCTAATGATTGTATGTAGCACTCATCTCCAAGTAGCTCAGTGAGCCTCTCCTTGGCTGCTAGACCTAGTGCCTTTTCAGCTAGATTTCTAGTGCGAGACTCTGGTGTATCGATGTTGAATAGTCGGATTCTTGTCTTGGCTAATACTACATTGAACCCAAGCTTTATATCACAATCGATAGTGTCTCCATCGATGATTTTGACGATCTTGGCTTTATAAAAATATGGGTTCATTTGTTTTTGTAATAGCCGATGAAGTCATCCCAGCGGAAATAACCCTTCCTTTCATAGCACCAGTACCAGCCCTTATAGGCTGGCTCATCACTTGTTTGCTTCACGATATGCCTTATTAAATCTGTCAAATAAAGACTGCATCTGAGCCTCTATCTTTGAGATCTGATCGTATGCTTTGACTGGATCTGTTTGCTCTCTCTCAACAAGCTTCTTAGACTTTCTCAGCTTTCTTAATTGCTTTTGAGTGTCTTTATATAGGGTTTCGAGAGGAACTATCTTTCCAAACTTTTTCTTAAAGTCGTCATCGCCACCCGCAGTCTCTTTATTCTCGATAAAGATTTCTTGAGCATCTTTGATGTTATCGTAGTATTCGATCTTGTCTGTATACTCTGATGGCTCGCCATGGAAGTATCTGACGATAGGCCAATCCGACATTGTGATGTCATCTCGCGTATCTGAATCGGTATTCATCTTTGCAGAAAGATCACTAGAGCGAGAAACAAATCTACCTAATCCGCCAAACGTATAGCCAACTAGATATTGCATCGAGTCTGGAGACAGATCTATAAATCCTTCTCGATACTGACTTCCTCCAGTAACTTCGTTGAGCCACTTTGCTGAGAATTTATACATGTCTAAGGTTGATCTCTTTGCCTTAGAAGAGTCTGGCGTCGGAGGCATTAGAGGATTGTCCTCGATATAGATAGGCGCTCCGAAATAGTTTTGATTGAAGCCTAGCTCCAGTATTGGTTCGGCAATAGTCGGAGCAAGTCCTGATGATGCCCTTTGCAAAAATTCAACAGTATCATCCACCTGACCGACTGATCCTAAGAACCCTAATGGCGGTGGAAGAATATGATGTGCGCTGGCAGCTGCAAGCTCCGCAACAACATCTCCCTCGTCCTTCGCATCGTTCGCATACTCTGCACCTAATCTACCTAGCGTGTGAAACAATCCATAGCCGTAGGGTAACGGTAGCTGTCCAAATGTTTTCCCATCGCCTAATACCACATTCCAAGACATCAAATGATCGTAATCATTCAGGTCGTTGTAGACAGACTCTCCATCTTCATCTTCCTCAGAAGCCATCAGGTTGTGTTGTGTCACCAAGTAAGCGAGAAGAGAAATACTTGCGGCTCCAATCTGGGCCTTTGTAAATTTGCCATCGGCTGTTTTGCCAGATAAAGCGGTA
>Ga0209404_10001014_pt1 | contig 20239 bp, 36 predicted proteins | sample TroAtlMetagenome_2_FD_187447 | JGI IMG/M metagenome (GOLD analysis project Ga0209404, IMG submission 187447) | Marine eukaryotic phytoplankton communities from Atlantic Ocean - Tropical Atlantic ANT8 Metagenome (SPAdes) (version 2) | ecosystem: Environmental > Aquatic > Marine > Oceanic...
TGATGCAATGCCTGAAGTTTTAAGAGCAGAAGAGCGTATTCAGTCTGCTGGGGAAGGTGGAGATCCGGTGTCACAAGCTGATCTTGACGCTCAGATCAAAGCAACAAAGAATCCAGATGAATTGCGTGCTTTGATGGAAAGTCATGGTGTCTTGTGGGGGGCAACAGCCTAAGTCGCTAAAGCCGATGGAGTCCTAAACACAAGGACTACCAGTGGCATATACAACCACCTCTACACTGGACGATCAGGTAAAAACGGCGTTCGATCAGACCGCTTATTTTGCTTTACGTTCACAACCATTGTTTGAAATGGTTGCGGATGTACGTTCAACCAACCAGAGCCATAACGGTTCTGGCGTACAATTCACGTTTTACGCTGACATGTCGCAAGCGACTACAGCCCTTACTGAAGCGACTGACGTAACTGCTGTTGCGTTGACAGATAGCGCAGTAACCGTAACTCTCGCAGAATACGGTAACGCTGTTATCACGACCGCTAAGGTGCGTGGAACCTCATTCCTCAATGTTGACGCTGATGCGGCCAACATTGTTGGTTACAACATGGCTGACTCGATGGACAAAATCGTTTCAGATGTCGCCAATGGCGGCTCAAACGTAACTCACGTCGGCCAGTCCAGCCGTGGTGCTATCACCGCTACGGACGTTTACACCGCTGCCGAAGGCCGTAAAGCCGTCGCCCAGCTTCGTACTCGTAACGCTCCGGGCTGGAGCAATGGTAACTATATGGCAGTTATCCATCCTGATGTTTCCTACGATCTTCGTGGAGACACAGCGGTAACTGACGTTATTCAGTACCAACTGTACCAAGAAGGCGCGCCTATCAAGGCTGGCTCAATCGGTACATTCAATGGCATCGAATACATCGAAAACCCACGTGCCGGTCTAGTTGCCGACGGTGGCGCAAGCAATGTCGATGTTTACCAAACCCTTATCTGTGGTCGTCAGGGACTTGCAAAAGCATTCTCTCGTGCCCCCGGATTCGGGCCTGAGCCAAGCATTGTTGTCGGTCCTGTGACTGACACGCTGCGTCGGTTCAACCCAATCGGTTGGTACCACCTCGTTGGTTATGGCCGCTTCCGTGAAGCGTGTCTGCAACGTGTGGAATCAGCTTCCAGCATTGGCGATAACTAATAGTTAGCGCCTAAGAGGAAGTGGGGGGGTCGGGTTTTCCCCCTTTCCCCGGCTCCCCCGCACTCCTCTGCTATCATTCAAATCATGCCTATCGTTAAAGGAAAGAAGTATCCTTATACCACTAAAGGTAAAAAGGCTGCTGCTGCCGCAAGAAAGAAAAAGAATGCAAAAACCAAACGGTGATGTAACGATCAGGCCAAAGCCGATCCAAGGAACAGGTACTGCTAATGGCTAGTGGTCTTTACGTTGAGACTTTTGAAGCTGCGTTTAAGAACGATCTCGCACTTGACATGGACAATGACACATTTAAGTGCATGTTGGTCAACGCTTCTTATACACCAAACTTTGAAACTCACACAAACAAATCAGATGTAACAAACGAAATTTCGGGTACCGGATACACAGCCGGTGGCGAAACTCTTACCAGTGTGGCAATGACCAGTAGTTCTGATGGGACAGGCACAATCAAATGGGATGCAGATGACGTATCGTGGACCAGTTCCACGTTGTCAGCGGTACGAGCCGGAGTTATCTACGATGACACGGTGACGAACGACCGTTTAATTGCATACATAGATTTCGGGGGAGATTTCAGTACAACGTCAGGCACATTCCAAATACAGTGGAATGCGTCTGGTATTTTCACTCTTGATTTGGTTCCATAGGAGCAATAATGCCAACGTCAAACTATCCAACATCTCTTGATACAACCTCAACGCAGGTAACTCCGGGGTCTACTACTGACTTGGATGCGTCAGGTTACGAGCACGATCAAGTTCATGGTGCTGCTTCTACTGCTTTGATTGCTTTAGAAACAAAGCTCGGTATTAGTGCTGCGCCTGCTGCTTCTGCTAGTGCGAACTCTTTTTTAGAGCATTCGAGTGGTGGCACAACTGCGTGGACCAATACTTTGACTGGTTCGACAATTGCTGGCACCACTCTTACAGGTGCAGTTGTCGGTGGAGATCAGATCATGTCGGCAGTAGTTCACAAGGATTATGCCGAAACTGTGTACGCCGGTGGGAACACAAGTACCGCAGTCACTCTCGACGAAACTAACGGCAACACTCAGACGTGGACGATGACAGGTAACTGTACGTTTACGATGCCTTCGGGTGCTGGGTTGCAGCCGGGTACTGCATTGACACTGATCCTTACGCAGGATGGTACGGGTTCTCGTACTGGTGCGTTTACTAGTGTGAAGTGGGCTGGTGCTACTGCTCCGACGTTGACGACTACTGCGACTACGGGTGTCGATATTCTTGCGTTTATCACGTTTAATGGTGGTAGCTCTCCGGTTTGGTATGGGTTTACCGCTGGGGCGGATATGTCGTAATGCCATTTGGGGCCGGTAAGGTAGCTTTACTTGGTGCCGCCGGTTCAGCCGGTGGTGGTGCATCAGACCTTGAATTTGTTGAAAAACAAGAACTTACTTCGGGTAGTAACCTTATTCAGTTCACTGGGCTTGATACAACTTACGATCATTACCTAATTTTGTGGCGTGCTCGTCACACAAATAGTGCTGATGGTTCAGATCTGAATATCAAAATGAACAGCGATACTAATCACGCTGTTTGGCAAACAAGATATATGTACGATGGACCTGATTCCACTAACCAAGCAAATTACAAAGGCACAAATTATAGCGGTTCTTCAACCGGTCGAATTGGTGCAGTTATCGGCACTAGTGGCGGCAAAAGCGCTTATCACTGGTCGCATGGGTACATAGACATAACAGCCGCTAACGATACTTTTGTTTACAACAACGCTGTTGGCGTAAGCGGTGGTTACAAAGGCGGTAATGGTGCTACTTCTTGGGGAAACAACGGCCTTTATTATTACGGCTCTACTCTAAAATTTCAAAGTCAAGTAACTTCTATCCAGATTACCGTTAATGACGGGAGTTACACATTTGGTAGCGGATCGAAGTTTGTTCTTTACGGATACAAGGCGGCTTCGTAATGGGTTACAAACTTTTAGCTTCCGCAAAATCGTCTGACCATTCAAGTAGCCCCGGCTATTACATGGAATTTACGAACATCGACCAAGGTTATGATGATTTGCTGATTAAAGGATGGTTTCTTTCTAACCATAGTGTCGGTCAAATGAACTCTATATTGAAACTTGGCACGGATCTTAGTGGTTATAGCCGTGGTTGGTATGTGTATAACGGAAGCGCAATGGGTCGTCAATCAGACACTAGCCAACGCATGACTCTGCGTAGTGCAGGTTCTAGTAGCGGTGCTTCTTGGAGAGATACGATTTATGAGTGCCGTATTCCAAGATATACGGATACTACTTATCACAAACGATCTATGAATTTGTCGTGGCAAGCTGAAGGAAGTACTTACGGTTCTATCGAAGGCACAGCAACATTGCAAGATGGGAATACTGCTGCTATATCTGCGATTCAACTTCAAATGAACGGTGGTTACTCAATAGTTGGAGAGTCTCAGTGGTGGCTTTACGGGATAAAGAATAGTTAAATGGACCATATAACAACTACTACCATTTCTGGTACATCAACAAACACAGTCGAATGGTCTAATCTCGATACGGCTACTTATTCTTCGTATTATGTGACGTGGGAAGTGCAAGCAAACGCTTCGGGTTTAACAAACCAAGAACTTGCAGGGGGTTTGCATGTCAAAACTGGGTATGTTGAGCCGAGTAACGGAATAACTTATTACGTTGCTGGTAACGGCAACACTGTTAAAAGTAATTACGGTTCTGATTCTGGTTACAGCTACATAACTAGCGCTGCGACTAGCGCAAACTATTTTTGTGGGGTAGGCGGATTTAACTTCCCTTACGATTCTTCCGGTAACAAACAATACTGGGGGCAAGGGTTTATGTGGATACCGTTCGGCGGAGATGACGGTGACCCTGACGGTGACACATGCGCTCCAGCCTATATAGGTAGATCAGCAGCAGTAGATGAAGCTGAAACTAGTAACTACGGATATGGTATGACTGACAATGTGGTTATCGCAGGTCATTCTTATCGACTAGCTGGACTACAATTTTCTACAACTGCTGGCGGTAACACTATTGCGTTTGCACCGGGTAGCAGATTTTCATTGTTCGGATTGAAGGATTCAGTGTAATGCCTGATGTGATAAGTGTAGATGTTCAAACTGGTGAAGTTACTGAACGAAATTTTACTGCTGTAGAAATAGCGGAGATAGAAGCTAACGCTGTAGCTAATGCAGAAGCGTTGGCAATACAACAAGCTGAAGAAGCACGAGTGGCTGCGGAAAAGGAGTCAGGTAATCAGAAACTTAAAGATCTTGGTTTAACTGACGACGAAATCGCTGCACTTACTAGCTAAGGATTGTTATGCCGTTCGGATCTTTCAAAGTAGCGCTATTAGGTTCAGGTGGAGGAGGCTCCGTTGATCCTTTTGTTGCTTGGTACGCTTATGATGACGCAGCGAGTGTAGATACTAGGGCTGGGTCATTCAAACGATTCGATGACGACGACAATTTTGTTCTTGCAGGCTACACAGAGAAAACAAATGACAATAATTGGTGGATGTATTTCCTTAAGATAGATAAAGAGGGTGAGGTTCTTAGTACCAACACAGCAAATATAGGTAACACATCTAGCGGCGGACAGACGCAGCTTATCGTCTATTCAGACTCTACATACGGTTGGTGGGCAGGCGGCAACTATATAAATAGCAGCGGCTATGCCACTATGGAATTGACTCGTTGGGATGACCAGCTTGCGGTTTCTGACGGTGACGCTACAAGCGCCACTTATTATCATCGAGGCGGCTACCCTTTCACTAGTTTTAATTCTCACGACTATGCAGTTACTTCTACAGGTGGCCTTGTAGTAAATATGGGGACTAGTAATGATCCGCCAAGGTTTTTGCAACAGTCATATGTGTATGATTCTTATGCGAATTATCGGTATGAAGTTAGTAACCAACAGTTTGAAAGAACCAATAGCTTAAATACCTTAGTCAGAGCAGCGCATGGCAGCTACAATAATCAATGCTACGGCGGTGGAAACACGGTTTACGATACCAGTGACTTCCTTATGTCTGTTTATGGGCAAGGTAGCTCTGGTTACAATCCGTATGTAAGTCGATGCACCGATATTATGAGCGTATACGGCAACGGCTATAAAATGAGCTCGTCAAACGGTGCCTATAACTGTGCTGGGGTTACTATTTTGGGGCACCAAGATTCCACAGACTGGTATATGCAAATTCTTGATATAGGTAGCAACGGTTACGATACGTCAATCTTAAAAATGACTGACTTCCCTACTACTTATGGAAGTAACTTTACTTACGCTTGGAAGAAAGCGTTCCGGCCATCGTCAACCCGAACTAACTATTACCCTGTCTGGTCCTCTGATCCGATTACAGATTCTTCAGACAATGTGTATCAATTAAATACTTTCTACAACGCAACTGATAGTAATAAACGTGAAATGTTTCTTATCAAACGCAATTCGAATGGGACCATACAATGGGTAAACCAAATTAAATGGAACTCCACAGCCGGAAATAACACTAACTCTTTCGGTTATCCAGTGTTACAGTTAAATAAAGCTGAAGATATGGTGTATCTGAACTGTGATACACAGACTCTTTATCCTCAACCGGGTTATAGGTATAGGAATTTAGTGTTCTGCCTTAATGCAGATGGTTCAACTTCAGGGAATGCTCGGTTTGATGACAACTGGAACTTTGACATAGCAGAGTTCACAACTTATGTAGATGAAACGTCTACTTGGTCAGATGAAGGAGCCGGTATAAATCTGACTGTAGGATTTTCTAGTAACAGTTATTCGGGTAATGGTTCGGCTAGCCCTGCCGCTCCCGGCGTGAATGGCAACACTTACGACGAAGCAAAGTTAGCAATATCGTGAGCGTACAAATTTTTTATATGGGTCCTGACGGTGAATACCCTAGATTCGCAGGCGATATTCAAGAACAGTACCCTGATTGGAAACCAGATCAACCTGTGCCTTCAGATTGGAGAGAAGTCGAAGTCGAAGATCGGTTTGAGATAGAAGGCCGTTTAACTTACCCTGAAGGTAAAACTCACGAAGATTCTAGCCCGTTGTCAGAAAAGGTTTATGTTCCTCTTGCCCCAACTTTTGATGCTGGTGCAGGCAAGTGGGTTCAATCGTGGGTTATAGAAACTGTTGAGTGGGCTGAAGATACTTTGCTGCCTCCTCACGAACGACCATGAAACTTGTAGATGCCCCCGGTAAAGTCAACACCGGACGGCCACTCAAACCATTCGGGATAGTTGTCCACCATACCGCTTCCAACCGCAACGCAGACCCCGACAACGTGGTTGCCTTATGTGTGCGAGGAGTCAACAAGGTACCCGGACCTCTATACAACTACCTCATAAAACGTGATGGTACCATTGTCAAGTTGACTGCGGAGAACGTGAAAGCTAACCACGCTGGTCGTGGCTTACAGTCAGTGTTGACACGGATGCAGCAGAATAATCCTGTTACTGGTGACGCTGCTAGTCCCGGTAAGATCAGCGCCAACTCTCGTTTAATAGGTGTTTCAATTATTAATGACGGGTTAGGGGAAGATGTGCCCGAGGCACAGATGGACGCACTCGTAGATTTGTGCGCCTTTCTGTGCGACGGACATAAATGGAATCCCGATTGTGCCGTGATAGGTCACAAAGAATGGACTTCACGTAAGGTAGATCCCTCATTCTCAATGAGTGAACTTCGAGGGATGATCCACCGTCGCATGGTTACAAGCGTTCCTGTAATGACTTTACCTAAAGAACCAGAGGACGGACTTGTTCCGTTCCCCGGAACGCTACGCAAAGGCTCACGCAGCCAAGCAGTTGTTCATGTTCAACGAGTAGTAGGAGCTTTAGCCGACGGAATATACGGGCGTGGTACACTCGCCAAAGTAAAACAATGGCAGCGAGCTAAAGGGCTTGTTGCAGATGGCGTAGTTGGTCCAAAGACTTGGGCGGCTATGCAGATACGGAGACAAGAAGTTGTTCAACCAGCGTTTTATTAAAGACAGTTTAGAACGTGGAATCTCTACCTTTGCTCAGGCATGGGCCGCAGCTATGGCTGTACCCGGACCTGACTGGGCTGATTCCTTTAAGATCGCCGGAGTTGCGGCGCTTATCGCTATTGCCAAGGCTGTTGCTGCCAGAAAAGTGGGAGATCCAGAAACAGCATCGGTTACTAGCTAGAAAGATGAGGCTGTCCGGTGCCGCTTCCCACCGTCAATCCCTATTCTACAGATGAAGTTGAATATCAAGAGTCGGGGTACGACTACGCCCCACAATATCCGGGCAGCTATAACTACAATCAATCAGGGATTGAATATAACGAAGCAAACTTTACATATGTGCGGCGTGATGCGACTGTATCTGCAACAACTATTGGTTGTACTGCTGATCTGTCGCTCACGTTTGCATATGTTTATACACCGAAACGTCCGGGTGGCGTAGCTTATAGCTCAGGTTATGACTACAACAAGAGTGGCTTCACCTATCCAGAACGTGACACCTCGGTACCAGACAACCGTATCTTGGTGGATTACAGCCAGTCGGGTGTTGGCTATTCCCAGCCTGTTGATACTGGTTTTACTGTTGCGGTCATTGCGACGCCAGCCACAATCGGTGTTACGACGACGTTTTCGGCTAGCCCGTCGGTCCCGGCAACAGTTACCCCGTCTACAGTTGCTTGTCCGGTAGTAATTGTTCCGACAGTTACTGCCAATCTAATTGTCGTACACGCTGGCATAGAAACTTCAGCTACTCTCCCCACCCCCACCATCTCAGCGGTCGTTACACCGGCTGCTGTGGCGGCTGCGGCGACGTTCCCCGGCCACTCGCTCTACATCACCGTTGATGCTACGCCGGGAGTCGTTGCAGCTACCGCAACGATGCCTTCGGAAACACCGAGCGGTAATTACACAGCAGTTATGGATACTATTAGTTGTGTTTCGACTTTGGGTGCCGAAGATGTTTACCGACTTGTAGTTATACCGACAGAAAACAATGTTCCGCCTATTGGTTTAAGAGAAGATGCTTCTCCTGCTGCTTACGCTCTTATGCGTCACTTCCAGCCTCGACCCCAAGGCGATAACATATTTATTGTCAATGGGACAACTGTGCAATCTTTCTTACCGCATGACTGGGGAACAGTCACACGGTGGATATATGGAGGGCATGACAGTCCGAGAGATTTGACCGAAGCAGAAGAAGCTGTGTTAGTCGCAGCCGGATATTCATTTAGAGTAGGACCAGAATAGTGCCAATTTATTGTTACCGTTGTCTCGATTGTGGGTTAAACCACGAGATTCGTCATGGGTTTGATGAAACCTATGACGGTATTTGCGATGGATGTGGGGGAGTTGTTCGTAAATACTTCGGTGAAGTGCATATCGCTGCCTCAGCTACACCAACAAGAGGTATGCATGATGGAAAAGCGATTGATTGGTCTGGGACTAAAGCTAAAGAAAGAGACAAAGAAAGGGATATGGCGGCCTATAAGCGACTTCGATCTGAAGGTATTCAGCCGAAGAGCATTGACGGCTCTGCCCAAATGGAACGAGAAGCCTCTACCTCTCACGAAATCACAGCGGGGACACTTCTTCAAGGGCCGAAGTCAGAAAAGAAACGCAAAGAACGTGCCCTTAACGACGTTCTCGGGAGCACATAATGACTGCACAAGGATGGATTGACCAAACAAGAGACATGCTTTTATCTGGGTATGTTGAAGAATTACTTCAGTTAGCTTCAGGAGTTGATAGTTCAGTAACAACTTTGCCTGTAACAGGTGCCGCTAATTCTGGGATCGTTGCTGGGGTTGTTATCGAAATAGATACAGAAGCAATGTATGTGACCGCTGTGTCAGGTACTGATGTCAGCGTTATCCGCGGGTACGGAGGTTCTTCCCCTGCTGTTCATACTGCTTCAGACATTGTGCGTATTTCTCCAAAGTTTCCTGCATACAGAATCATGGATGCTTTGAATGACGATTTAAGAGATCTTTCCACACCTGACAACGGCATTTTCCAAATGAAAACCACAAGTTTTACCTACAATGCTTCACAAGATGGATACAACTTGTCAGGTTTGACAAACGAAACTGTCCAATCTATTTACTCAGTGACTTACGCTGACCCTATCCCTGTAGAAGCTCGGGAACCAGAAATCAATTCATGGAAATTGAAAAGAAATAGGGATACAACAGCTTTCGATAGCGGAATGGCACTTGTTTTGTATGGACCGGGATGGCCGGGGAAGAAAGTAACCGTAAGTTACAAGTCTCCACTCACTCTTGTCACATCAACAAGCGACGCTAAATCTGCTACAGGTTTACAGTCAACTGCATACGATTTGCCACCATTAGGGGCTGCTTTAGCTTTAATGTCCACAGCTCCTATCCGTCGAGAATTTCTTGACGCACAAGGAATGCCTCGTCGGGCAGAAGAAGTACCACCCGGAGCTATCTCAGCATCATTGAGAGATTTGCGTGTGCGTAGAGAAACTCGGTTAGCTTCAGAAGCCTCTCGGTTAGCTTCAATGTATCCACATAATTGGCAACGGAACGCTAGCGCAAATTAACTATGGCTTTTAACCCGGAGTCGCTGCCAGTAGAACTGGACGGAGTGTCATATCTAATTGACACTACCCAGTATGGGCGTACCACTGTTCCTGCTCTCAGGGAACAGCGAGATAACAGCAAAGAACCGGGCGAGAACACTTTAGATACAAGCGGGGCGTGGACTCGTTCACAAACTGATTGGAGTTACGGTGGGGGTCAAACGCATTTTGATTTGGATGACAGTGATCGCCGTAGGTTCGATACTTCTAGTGGTATTGATCCGTGGACTAAAGGCCAAATAACTTTACTTCCTATTACAGAACAAAAGAAAAGCGCAGCTAGCACGAACCAAAAAGTTCGGCGTGTAGGCACATACCTGTACTTTATTGATGCGGAAACAGTTTGTTTTACCGCTGACCCAACAGGCACTTCTCCAACATGGACAGAATTTACTGCACGAGCAACTTACAGTGTCACTGATATTGATTCAGATGGCACATATATTTATTTGGCATTCGGATCAGGTGCAGCGATAGCAAGATCCACAATCAACACAAACGCTATAGATGGAGCATGGCCTTCCTCTGGTACCCAAGCAGCGGACATTATTTCAGTAGCATCTGGCCGACTTATCGGTGCGTTAGGTGCAAACATATTTGAGATAGGTGCTGACGGTGCGAAACTGTCTGGTTCTCTTGACTACACACCTGCGTTAGCAGGAACTACTTGGGTAGATCTAGCTGGTGGCCCTTCAGGTATTTATGCGGCAGCGAACATTGATAATACTGGAACGATATACCACATAGGTGTAAGCACCACTGACGGGACACTACAAACGCCGATCATTGGCGGACAATTACCACAAGGCGAAGAGATAAATGCGATTACTGCTTATGGCGGTCTGCTTTTAATAGCTACATCAGTTGGTTTACGGACAGCAGTAATCGATACAAGTTCTAATGCTGTGACTATTGGGCCAGTCATCGAAGATGGCGGCGAAGCATTTTCTCTTGATGTTGATTCTAAATTTGTTTGGTGGGGCGGAGGATCTGGGCAACTATACCGTGCAGACCTCACAAAATTTACAGAAACATTGGTTCCAGCGTGGGCCAGTGACATTATTTCAGTGGCAGGTTCAGCCTCTGATGTGCAATCAATAGCTCGGCTTGGTAGTAAAACCTATTTTGTAGATAAAGGGAATGGTTGTTACGGAGAATCAGGTACTGGTGTCAAAGTAACCACTGGATCTTTAACTATCGGAGAAGTTTCGTGGTCTACTGTTGCACCCAAACTCCTCAGAAACGTCACAGTCCGACAAGACCGTTCTCAATACACCTTTGGAGATACGCTATACATCGCTGCTGCAACAGATTATCGAGATGAGTCTCTTGAATACCGTGGTGACCCGACCTCGACATTGCTTGGGTCGTTGTCCTTCGCAGCCACAAACGATAACAACGCAACATCTTCTCTCTCCCTAACCCCTCACGTCGCTAAAAACTTTTCATTCGTAAGCGAATCATCAGTTTCTTACAAGTTTGTTATAACTCTTGGGCGGCACACTGACACAACGTCAGCCCCAATCGTTGAAGATTGGCTGACCACGTGCATTGCGACACCTGCCCGTGTAGATGAAATTATTTTGCCTATCGTTTTGCAACGGCAAGTGTTGACATCTCGGAACAGTGGTGCTCCTAAAGCATTCTCTTCTACAGATGTGTTCACGACACTTCGTAATCGTATGGAAACAGGACAAACGCTTACCTATAAAGAAGGCGACAGAGAAGAGAACGTCACAATAGAACGCATATCAATGCAACCCGACCGACTATCCGACGATGGATCATGGTGGGAAGGTACCCTCTTAGTAAGGCTCCTGACAGTCCCAAGCTAGAGGGGATATGGCTAACACTCTATTCTTTGATATAGAAACGGCACCTAATCTCAGCTATGTGTGGGGTCAGTGGCAACAAGATGTCATCCAACACGTCAACGAGTGGTACATCATTTGTTTCTCCTATAAATGGGAAGGGCAAAAGACCACGAAGGTTGTCTCGTTAAATGATTTTGATTTGTACGAGAAAGAACCAGAAAATGATTTCCATGTTGTTCACAAACTATGGGAACTATTAAGCGAAGCAGACATAGTTATTGGACACAACTCAGATGCTTTCGATTTGAAGAAAGCCAACGCACGATTCGCATTCCATAACTTCGGGCCACCTGCTCATTACCAAACAGTAGATACTTTGAAGTTGGCTCGCCGTCATTTCAAGTTCAACAGCAACAGGCTCGGACATTTGGGTGAGCATCTAGGTCTTGGAGGGAAAGAAGTAACAGGTGGATTCCAAACATGGGAAGGCTGTATGAAGGGCGATCCAAAAGCATGGAAGCTAATGAAGAAATACGCGAAACAAGATGTCGATTTATTAGTCGATGTCTACGAACGCTTACGACCGTGGGCTACAAACCACCCCAATAAAAACGTGATCGACGGAACGTCGTATGCGTGTCCCACTTGCGGCAGCAATAAGCTGCAAAAGCGGGGTAACCGGCGGACTCGGACAATGACATACCGCCAACTCCAATGCACCCGTTGTCGCTCTTATTGCAGAGAGAGACTGGCTTTACCGGGTGATCGTGTCGAGGTTGTTTAACCAAGGTTATATCTAGGACGCAAGGGACGCTCTGCGTCTGGTTGAAGAATGCGTTTCTTGCATTTCTTGCAACGACACTCACCGATAAGGTACTTAGCTAACGTGCCATGCTTTTTGAAATCTTTTTTATCCCACCGGATATGACCGAGGTTGTCTACATACATTAGTAATCTTCAGGATTAGCTGAATCCCTTTTCAATTGTTCTGCAATCCGGGTAGCTTCATCGCTGTTCAGCACCCATTCACGGATTGCACGATCACATATGATTGCGTAACCCTTAACAGTTGGTCCCCCTGCTATTCGGGCAGGCATTTCTTTGATTTCTATGTCCATCGTTATCTCCATTCACGATGCTCCTTCCATATTACCACGTTACGTGAGAATTAGGGCAGGATGCTGGGGAAGAAAGGAGAGAAACACCCCAGCACCCTGTGACCGGCTAGCTAACCGGCTTGCCCCGAGTTCTGTACTGTTCTTTTAGCTCTCTCATTCTTTGAGCGTTTTCTTCTATAGACAAAGATTCTTCCCTAGCCAAAGTTAGAGCTTTGGTTGTAGCAGAGATGGAAGCAATGTTAGTGGGATGTCTTTGCATTTCCTCCTGCTGTTCTTTAACTCTCCTTAATGCTGTTTCAAATGCCGCTTCACTAAAGCTCCAAGTGACATTCAATGCGTTATAGCATTCTTCCAAGGTCCAGCCATGACTGTGTGCCATTTCAACGACGTGACGTATCTTCATTGGTTTCGCCAGTGGCTTTTTGTCTGTGTCTTTCCACCACTGGTTCAGCATCTGTGTAACGTCAGTGAAAGCTGGTGCTTGTGATGCTCTCAGTTTGATTAGTTCGCCCATCTATTCTCTCCTTAATGAGTTGTGCGAAATTATGTAATTCCATTACTACATAAGCTCCACCGGTACCGAAGTTCCGGCGCTTCACTATAGCGGCAGCGAAGTCGGCCTCTGCATTTACTCTTTCTTGTTCAGTTTCTTTCATTATTTGGGATAAAGATGAGAGGGCATCCTTCCTGTTTTTGCATTCGAACACAAATTCAGGAAGGTCGTGACACTTGATGTCCCCCACATCTTTAGTCCCAACAAGGGGCAGGCGCATAAACTCATGCGCCGTGTAGCTTTGGAGATACCGAACACATTCGGTTTCCCAAGCTGTCCCCTTCTGTTTGGATTTACTCAAAGTCAGTGATCTCCGGCGGATGTTCTATATCCCCATCGGTCATTTCCATATATTGTTCCAACGCTGATTGGAACATAAAGGAAAGTGCTTGCATCATTTTATTGTTGGGGTCCATACCGTCGCCTGCTGGATGACGTTCGAAAGCGTCTATCAATTTACAAGCATGGAACTCGACCTCGTTAGCAAAGTCTTTAGGAACAACGAACGACATGATCGTTAAATTGTCATTTAAGACTGGCACAATAACGCTATGTTCTTCTTCCATTAAAACGGTTCCTCATCTGGGTCGAACGCTGCTTGGACAGTTTCAACAGCTTGTGCAGCCACTCTATCACTTGGTCCTCCCTTCGGATGCCAGCGATATGAGGGACCACCTTCGTCTGCGTAGAGACACAGCTTGCTTCGCTTTTCGCCTTCTTTGCTTTCCCAATTATCTTGTTTCATGCGTCCGATAAACATCACACGTGAACCTTTGGGTACCTCTGCTATACGTTCAGCGAGATCACCAAAGCATTTCACATCAAACCAGTGAGTTTCTTTTGTGTCATCACGGCCAGTTGTTACGGCTACAGGAACAGTAAGGAATGCGTTACCTGACTTGGCGTATCGCAACACCAAATCGGTACCAACATTACCTGCTATGGATATATTACTCATTGCTTTCTTCTCCTTCTCTCTTTTCGAGAATGTCTGCGAGAACATAGTTCCCGTCATGTTTATGCCAGAGATGCAGACCTAAGCCCAACCTCATCGCACATCTTTTAATACCGTCAGAAGCACAAGCCTTCAGTCGTGCTCCGTCTGTCTTCCAATTGTTCGGATTTTCGCATTCACCAACCTCTTGTATCGAGGTAGTTCGTCCATCAACATCAACAGTAAGAGTGCAGAGGCAACCAGTGAGAGTACCATCAGCATCCCTAACAAGAGTATCAATAGCAAAATCATATGGACCTACAATCCCTAGAAGGAATTGCGACACAATACCGTGTGGTACATATGCTGCTGCAAACTTTCCCGGTTTAGTTTCAATGAACTTCTCCGAGAATGGTGTTGCTAATTTATTTAACTGACTCATCTTTCTCCTTTATCACTAAATCGATAATGTCTAACATGTCTACGTCGCCGTGCTGTTCGCAGATGTCGTAATGCGGACAGTAGTTACATTCCCAAGGGACTTCTGTCTCCCAATAAGAACGTAAACCTTCCGGTATGACACCAGTATTCAGATAGGTTTTAGCCATCCGAGCGTGCTCTTCTAAGAAATAAGTAGTAGCAACAGAGATAGACGTTTCACTTTCATCGAATGATTCGTGTATGTCATACAACCACTCAACCATGTCACCAGCACGAGCGCTATCTTTCCAACGAGAAGGCGTCGCATCAGTACACACATACACAAGATGGATCTTGTTAAGACCTAGACCCATTGCATAGGCACAGGCTTGGAACAGGTGCTCTTCCTTCGGGCCTTCGTTTCTTGCTTTACGAAACCCATAGTTACGCATTGTCTTAATTTCTAAGACAGTTCCGAAGTCATGTGGTGATGCATAATAAACTCCATCAGCATGACCTGAAGTCATACAGTTAGAGATACTGACAGGCACCTCGCATTCGAAGTCTGGATTAGTTAAGAACGCTTGCTGTATGTGGTCATGCATAGTGTTGCCAATCTCTCTAGCAACAAACCCATTGACCGCATTCTCACCAGCATCAATCCGAGGCACACCCATCCCATCGAACACCTGTTTCCGTTCACACGTGGTGATGTTAGATATTCTTAGGAACGACCCGTCTGCTGTTGGCTTGTTCTCTGGGTGACGTATATGTTCACGGAGAGCTAGCTCCGCAGGACCTCTCCCTATTTCGTACTGCATTAGTTTCCCTTTCTACGTGCAGTCTATCAGTTTCCTCGGGCCTCATCAATGCGGCGATCCGCATCATTCGATGCAGCAACCTCAGCCATATATTCTGCACAACAATCACAATCCTCTATCGGTTTCTCCATCCAGAAATGGTCGTGATCTTCCTTGCTACAGAATCTACATAGCCAACCATTATCGGGTGGTTCCATCGCATCGTACTGGGCTTGCGCCATTTCAAAACTCATACTTCTCTCCTTTAGTCTTTCCTGCTTTCGTAATAAAAATCAGGCGTAGTCCGCCACATATATTGCGGACCAGCATGACGCTCTTTTCTTTCAGATAACCGAGTCTCTTGCCTACGACATGATTCGCAAACAACAGGTTCAATAACCCCTGTTCTCTGTGCTTGTTTCATTAACGGGCCAAGCAAACGAGCATTGTCTAAGACAATTCCCATCCACTTCAACTCGGCATGAACTTGATCGGTGGTCCATGAATACCACGGTCCCCGTCTAGCAGCTACTCGTTCTATTGCTTTTTTAGCAGCCAACTTCTGGGATGGACGAGCCGATCTCTCGACTCGTGCCATCCCTAAGTCACGCTGCGTTATGCCTTCAGACTCCGACATAGCTGCGAGCCATGTTGTACAAGGCTTTCGCTACTGCGTTAATGAAGTCTTCATCATCAGGATCAACCGATGGGCTTTCCTCCATGTGCTCTCTTATGTAGTAACCGATGTCATTGCTCAATGTGTCAGCGACAATGGATTCAACTTCCCCACTGTCTCGGATCACATCAGCACAGATGTCACCTACCATGTCGCAGAATCCACCATCATTAGCGAACTCTCCAACTTCTATTTCTACTGTTGCTTCTATACTCATTTTCTTTCTCCTTTTATTTTTATTTAATGAGATTTCACTAGGGGAGAGGACGGGAGGGTATGTCCTCTCCCCTAGATTTTTAGTTAGCTACCAGAATCTTGGCAGCTTTCTCAGTCATTGGTAGCTTCCCGAACATTACGTTGGCTTGATGCCTACGATCACGTTCAAGGCTGCTATTCACACCCTTAACTGATTTATCTTTCTGCTCCCATGCTTGAACAGCCATGAGTGCACCCCACTTGGTGTTACGCACACCAGCTATATCCTCGTCACGACGAAACCTGCGATTCAAATCTGATTTCACATGTCGCCAACGAGTTAACTGATTCAAATAACCCTGTTGTGATTGGGTATTGCTATTCCACCACGGCTCTGTTGGTCCAGCACCAATTAGCTGAACGACCAACTGATTCCATTGTTCATCAACAAATTCTTCATTAGCCATGCGTTCAATTTCTTGCTTGTATGTTTCATGTCTTTCATAGCTATCACACAATGCTTGAACAGCTTCTTGCATCATGCCTTGGGGATCGCCCATCTTCTTAAACTTGAAGATAGCGTTCTTATCCAAGATGTTTAGCTTGAAAGTATTGGCACACACCACAGCCCTTGCAGACTGAGTAGCAATCAACGGAATACTTTTGTCATGCCCGTTACCGATATTGAACATCGATTCAACTGTTGACCAACCCGGAATCTCTATATCTTCCTTGAACTTCAGAGACACATAACCAACAGCACCATTATCGTAGGTACCAACTGATTGAATAGCCTCTACCAGTCCAGTGTCGATAAGCATTCCAGTTAAGTCATCAGCCATAAACCGATGTTGAACTATCTGATATCGATTACTTACTTCGGCATGAGCATATGGATAGTTGACCATCTTCAAGACCTGTCGGTCCGAAAGTAATTCAGCTACTCCATGATGCTCAATAAGTATGGGTGTACGTTCGACTTCAGACCAGTCAAAAGCCTCACGGGCTTTCTCCCAATCGATAGGTCCAACGGTACCCATCCCATGCCAAGCAGCCTTACGGTATAAGGCATGTTCAGCATCGAGATTAGTCATTCGATGTGACATTTTCCTCCTTTATTTCTGATTCAGTATTTATCTTTTCCAATAAACGGATCATCTCCGCATCAGATATGTCATGGATATGAACATTGCCAATAGCTATTGACCACGTTCCATCCGAAAAAGAGTTCGCCCATATGACGCTCTGTTTTTCCGGGTTAAGGAATGCGGTTGCTGTTAGCACCCGTTCATTTTTGAATGTGTACTCACGGCTTTCTTCGCACACATCATTATTAACAGTTGTATTGACTGTTATTTTTCTCATGGTTTCCCTTTCATTATGAGATCTTCGGGAGAGGCTGAGGACTTAGCTGAATAGCACGTTTCAGCCTCTCCCTTTCTTGCGACCTTTCAGTATATTGTACCAGCTATAAACACAATAACCCCTTTGGGCCAGTGTTTATGCGGGATTAAGCGTCCGAAAGATCACGTTCTCTTCGCAACAATAATCGTCACACCAATGCTTTTCTAAGATCTTGCTGCGGCTATCCATCAAGCAATCCCAACACATTGGGTGGGCGTCATAGTCGCCATCGCCTTCATAGTAATAAGTATCTTCAGGCAAAATGTAACCATCACAATAATTGCATGGATGCCAGCCTTCAGGCCCACTCATTCTTCTGTTAGCAATTCGTCGAGTTCAGCTATACGATTTAACTCTCCGAAAAACTTATCAAGCTCATCCAGAAACATATAAGCATCTGCGTCATCTAAAACTGCATATGCCACAGTACAGATAGCTTCTGATATTCCTTCGATAGCATTATCTAATTGTTTTTCACTTACTTCCATTTTATTTCTCCTTTATTTATAGCGACCACACGTCCACAAATCCCAGCCATCACGAGTGTTCTCATGTATGTAATGAGCCATCCATGTTGACTGCACAATTTCGTAGCGTTTCGGCCAATGAACTTCGAACACATCACCCCAGTAATGTTCGTTTATTTGGAATAATCCATGATCGGCACCGTTATATGCCCGTGGATTATGCAACGACTCACACCACGCAATGCTTAAAGCGCGAACACAATCATCCTGAAAGTATTCACACACAACCGGTGCAACTTCAGGGTTAGGTGGTTCATGGTTGATCGCAGCGAAGTCAAGTATCGACCAGATCACCAACCAAAGATTCATCACATCTCTCTCGCTGCAAGGATTTGTTCTCTAGTAAATGCATCATGTTCCACCAAAGGAGTATCACGCTTAGTCCCTCTCTTATTTTTAGTAGCTCTATCTTCTTCACGATGAACACGCCAAGCCTCACGACACGGCGCACACCGGCAACCATTACTGTATTGATTAGCAGATGGCTTCCCTTTACACTTCTTCATCAGAACGTACTCGTTCCAGCGATCACGTCACCAAGTTTGTCGGCATTACCGAACGCATCATCTAAGCGGATCTCTATCTGACGAGCACGCTCCTGAGATTCCCGATACATATCATCCATCATCTCATCAAGATCATGTTCGATACGCAAAATCAGATCAGCAAGTTCCGGTTCAGCTTCGTGACCGATTGACTTACTGTTTTGTAATTCCCAAAGCTTGCCCTGAATGTAATTCAGAATCGCTTCAGCACTAACTAGCTTTCGGTGTCTCATTATTATCTCCTTTTATTATGGGTGCGTCCTATTATGGATGCTGTTTTGATTTTACCTAATTGTTTAAGAGAAAGGTCCGGCTACCGACGAAATCCCGGTAGCCGAACCCTCTCTTTCTTGACGGAGGTCCATCGCTCCGTCCCTTTTGTTATGAAGACCGAGGGACTCCACAAGCCATGCAAAGCTATCTCGCATTTGGGCGGTAGCAGTCATCTTGTGAATCGTCCCTCGACTCCAGATTTATGAGCGTGCTGACCAGCGTAGGCTGACGCCAGCTTCTTCAGCATATACAACGGTTCGGAATTGCTTTACGCCTTCTTTGTCGCTGTATGTATCTTGCCTTAGGTGACCCTTAATGATGACTCGTGTACCTTTTGGTAATCGAGCCATCTCGTTAGCTTGCTCTTCGAAGAACTTAACATCGAACCAGCTAGTCTTAGGGTTTTCTTTTGTACCTGAACTTACCGCTATGGGCATGTTAAGGAATGGCTTACCTGAGTTTGCACCGTAGCGCAGTTCAGGGTCCTTTCCGTAATTACCACATATCGTGATAGTTGCATTTTCCATTATTTTCCCTTTTCTATTGTTTTCCATTGCTGCCGACGTTCGACTGCTAAGGTCCTGACCATTTTGTTCCACCGGTCAACTTGCGCCGGTGATCCAACACGGTTTAGCGGAATTGTTTTCCACTGAGAATTATTAAATGCACTCCTAGACATTTCTGTCTCCTTTCAACAACGTGACCATCCGCCACGTTCAGCTATCGCAGCCTCATCGTGAGCCTCACCAATTAAACTGGCGAACTCAATATTCGGCTCCATTTTCATTGCCTCAGCCGCACCTGCACGAACCATTTCCAAGTTGACAAACAAGCCATCTTCATGGAACACATAAGCAAGCAACCTGCCATACGGATCACGCTTACCATCTCCAATAGCCAACCAAATATCACTCCGGTCAACTAAACGAGCTAACAAGTCATGCGACTGAGTTGAATAACAGCTACCCAATTCAGGTGCATTTATCCCAATCAGCCGTATCGTTTCCGTAATACCATCTACTTCAGCTACGAAAGTATCTCCGTCTATTACACGTTCTACCTTCACTGAAGGATCAGGGTCACCCCCAATAGAGTTAGCTATAACAGCACCCACAATTATTAAGGTGGCTGCTGCTAGGGCTACTCTTATATTTCTCTGTTTTGCTGTAACCTTAACCATTTCTTCCTTCTTTCTTTCTGAT
>Ga0209404_10001016_pt1 | contig 20203 bp, 16 predicted proteins | sample TroAtlMetagenome_2_FD_187447 | JGI IMG/M metagenome (GOLD analysis project Ga0209404, IMG submission 187447) | Marine eukaryotic phytoplankton communities from Atlantic Ocean - Tropical Atlantic ANT8 Metagenome (SPAdes) (version 2) | ecosystem: Environmental > Aquatic > Marine > Oceanic...
ACTAAAACGGTGCTTACTAGTAATGGCAGCCTTAAAGCCGGTTATCAACAGCTAAAACCACTGCTTAAAACCTTAAACCCGCAAATATGTTTCAGCTTCTTAACCCGTAGCAATTTCTTAAACATTGCGATAGCAAAATCGTTAGGTTACCGCGCCATTATTAGCGAGCGAGTGAATACCACTAGCCATTTATCGGGCGGTTTAAAAGATGCTATAAGCCGATTTTTAGTTAAGCTTTTGTATAAGCGGGCTAACAATGTTGTAGCGGTGTCTGAGGGCGTAAAAGCCGATTTAGTTGAAAATTATGCGGTGCCTGAACAAAAAATTTCCCTTTTATATAACCCGTACGATATTGCCCAGCTTCATGAGCTTGCGAGTGAAGAGGTAACCGACATTCCCAAGGCCCCATACATTATTGGGGTAGGGCGGTTAGTTAAAAACAAAAACTTTTCATTGTTATTAAATGCTTATGCTAAAGCCAACATTGTTGAAGATTTGGTTATTTTAGGTGTGGGTGATGAAGAAGCCACGCTTAAAGCGCTAGCAAAAACATTAGGCATAGCAGATAGAGTACATTTCTTAGGTTTTAAGCCAAACCCATACCCTTACGTGGCCAAGGCAGAATACTTTGTTTCAACCAGCAACGCAGAAGGTTTTCCCAATGCCATAGTGGAAGCTATGTGTTTAGATAAACCGGTAATTGCGACAAATTGTGAATCGGGCCCGGCTGAAATTATTGCTGAACAATACCCTTACCAAGTTTCTGGAGCCAGCGAAGAAAAGAATGGCATACTGTGTGAGTTAAATAACGCCCAAGGTGTTGCCGATGCATTGGTGTTATTCAAAGGTAGCGCTAACAGAATGCGTTATGTAGAAAAAAGCCAAGCGTGTGCGCAGCAGTTTTCTTATGCAGCTTTTCATAAGCGTGTAAGTGCCATTCTAGAAAAAGATGACTAATTAATTATGTTTGAAGCAATCAAACTACTGGTAGGGGTGGTAAGCCTAATAATGGTTTATAGAACCATTACCGGTAACTGCAACAAGTATTTAGCCTTTGCTATTTGTGCAATATGGTTACGTTACTTCCTATCTGCATTTCATACTATTACGTACCCGCCTTTAGTGGCTGGTTTTTCAATTAACGCATTGGGAAGTATAGGCGTAGCAGGGTTAGGCTTACTGCTTATTCCTACTGCAGTGTTTACGTTAAAAAAACTGTTTCCTTTTTATGTGTTTTTTATTGCCATTACAGTAAGTGGATTTGTGAATATGCAAATTCCAGGCACCATTAATGTACTGGTGAAGTGGTGTTATTTCTTGGTGTTGGCAGGTGCGTTGTTTTTGTCTATCAGAAGCCAAGGGCAGAATGAAACGTTTAAGAAGTTGTTGGTGGCGTTTTTTATGCCAGTGCTTTTGCAAGTCTTATCAATTGTATTAGGGCATGCAAAAGCGACTGAGGCTGACGGGTCTACCAGCTATGTTGGTGGTTATAATCATGAAGCCGCATTTTCAATGATAATAGTGAGTTTTGTGTTTGTTGTGGGGCTAACGGAACGAAACGCAATACGCTTTAGAACCAGCTTGTTTACGTTGTCTATTTTTCTCCTTGTTTTGGTGAATTACCGAACCGCTATTCTCACAATATTACCGATTGCCGCTGTATTTTATTTTACCCTAGTGGAACAGCGTTTAAGGCCGTCACAAAAAGCGCCGGTATTGACCATTGTAACCATGTTTATTGTTACGGCTTTTATGGTGCTGTCTTTCACCATGCGCGAGCGATTTGCAGATGTAGGTTTACTAGTAAGCAATTTAGATATCATTTTTAAAGCACCAATTTATTTTAGCGAGTCAGAAAAAGACATTATGTCGGCCCGCGTTTTTATCTGGAGCCAATATATAGACGCATTTGCAAATGCAAATTTGTTAAATCAATTGGTGGGGTTTGGGCCTGATTCTTGGAAAGGTGTGTTTGCGAAATACGCGCATAATACTTACGTTTCAAACTTGTATGAATACGGTATTTTGGGCTTCACTGCGTTTATTTTTATGTGCGCATATTGTTTGCTGCAAGCTCTCAAAATTGCCAATAAGGGGCTATCTAAAATAGTTGCCTTTTCTATTGTAGGTTTTTTAATCATGAATATGGCAACCATGCCTTTGTGGAATATTGAAGGGCTAGTGTTTTTCGCCATTTTGATAGGCGTAGTGTTTTCAACAGCAACGCCTAAAAAACTGGCTGTTTCTAAAGTACATGCCAGAAAAATAAATCATGAGGTTCGTGAGGTAATATGAAGATATGTGCAATAGGTTTGCGTGGAATACCTGATGTAATGGGGGGAATAGAGTCTCATTGTCAACAGTTGTACCCTCGTATGGTTGAAAGTGGTGTATCGGTTACGGTAATTGCACGTTCTCCTTATGTGAACCAGAAAAAGTATACTTATAAAGGCGTTAACGTAATAAGTGTATGGACGTTAAAACATAAATTTTTAGAAACGTTTATGCATACTTTCTTTGCTATTTTATACGCTAGGCTATTTGTACATCCAGATGTGATTCACCTTCATGCTATTGGCCCCGCTTTGTTTACCCCACTGGCTAGATTACTAGGAATGAAAGTAGTAGTTACCCATCATGGTGCCGACTACGACAGGCAAAAATGGAATGGACTGGCAAAGTTTATTTTAAAAACTGGCGAAAAAATGGGTGTGCTTTTTTCCAACAAAATGTTTGTAGTAGGTAAAACCCTTACTGAAAGATTGAAAGTACAATTTCCGAAGCAAGCCGATAAAATTAGTTATGTACCAAATGGAATGCTTCCATCCTTTACCGGGGCAATAGATGCAAGTGCGCTTCCGAAAGAACTATCTTTATCTTCACAAAATTATATTCTGACAGTAGGCAGGTTAGTACCCGAGAAGGGATTTCACGATCTTGTTACCGCTTATAAGGCTTCAAGTACCCATTTAAAACTTGTGATTGTGGGTAAAGCCGATCACCAAGATGAATATGCTTCTTCTTTGGTGGGCGAAGCAAGCGAAAATATAATTTTTGCTGGGCGAAGATCGGGTGATGAGTTAAAAGCATTATATAAACATGCGAAAGTGTTTGTTCTGCCTTCATACCACGAAGGGTTACCTATTGTAGCTTTAGAAGCCATAAGTGCGGGGGCGCCAGTTTTATTAAGTGACATTCTACCGAATAAAGATATTGAAGCCCCTGAAGACAGTTACTTTCCCGTTGGCGATACATCAGCATTATCTGCAAAGATAACAACTTTAGATTCCCTAAATTTAGACTTAGATCAAAATGCATTTTTGTATGAATTCAATTGGGACAGGATTGCGGAAAATACTATTTCACTGCTTAATATGATTCGCAAAAAAGGTGATAGTCGATGAGTTTGAAAATCTCAGTAGTAATAACCACCTATAATCGCCCTGATTACTTATTAGAAGCCCTAGATGGTATTAAAAGTCAGCGCTATTCTCCATACGAAATCATTATTATTGACGATAACTCAAGTTGTTCGTATGAAAGTGTAATGCCTGCTATTAGTTCATTGAATGCAAAGTATTATAGGCAAAGTGTTTCATGTGGTGCGAATAAAGCCAGGAATTTAGGCGTTGAATATTCCAGTGGCGATATCATTGCCTTTCTTGATGACGATGATATTTGGTTACCGGAATATTTAACTACTTTAAATGAAAAGTACCAAAAAGGTGCAGATGCTTGTGTTTCTGGCTTTAAGCAGCTAGGCAAAGAGGAAGTAGTTGTAGTTAATAAAGATACATCAGTTACCAAGTCTTCATTGTTGCGAGGAAATACCTATTGTGGAATGAGCGGCTTTAGTGCGAAGCGTGAACTATTACTGCAAAACACTTTTGATGAGTCGTTGAATAATGGGCAAGATTGGGACATGTACGTTCGACTGTTCCAGTTAGGTGTGACGTTTGTAAACGTGCCAACCCCCATTTTTCTGTATAGATTTCAAAATGAAGATGGTATTGGTGCAAAAGTACGCAAAATGAAACCTACTGATATCGATAAAAGGCTAGGTTCAGCTTATAAGCATAAAATTTTTCTGGGTGAATACTGGTTTAAGAAACGGGTTTGCGAACAAATTTTGTTCTCTTTAAAACATAAAAATGAAAAACTGGCTTGGGTAAATCAATCTATAAAAATGGCGGGGTTTAGCACTACGGTCATATTTTTCTTTAACGCCGTTAAACGTAAAATACTTAAAAAACCAATGTCCATATAGGATTGCGTTAGTCTTTTTGTCCAAATGTAATATTCAGTTCTTTGCGTGGTTCTTATGACTTCAAAAATCAAGGTTTCTGTGATCGTTCCAGTTTGGAACGATGCCCGCAGAATAGTTAAATGTATAAACGCGCTAAAAGCACAACAGTTTGCTTCAGAGTCCTATGAAATAATCATTGTCGATAACGGCTCAAAAGACAATACATTCGAAGTGATCTCTAAAATTGATGGGATTACCGCTTTACAGGAATTTTCGGCTGGTTCCTATGCTGCTCGTAATAAAGGTCTTTCCATTGCAAAAGGCTATTATGCAGCGTTCACCGATGCAGACTGCATTCCTGATGAGAATTGGTTGGCAGAGTTAGTTGAATGCGCAGAACATACCGAAAATGTTGGCGTAGTCGCTGGCGATATACATTTTTTTAAAGATGAGGTTGATGTGGTTGACGACGCTTCAATAGCGTATGAAAACTTCTTTTCTATGGATCAGGAGGCATATGCGAAAAAAGGCGTATGTATAACCGCAAATTGGCTTTCTAAGAAAGACAAGTTGTTAGAGTTAGGAGGGTTTAACGCTAAAGTTAAATCTGGTGGCGACCACGACATGGCAAAGCGACTAACCAATACAGGGTTAAATGTGATTTTCTGTCGTCAAGCCACGGTCAAGCATCCGGCAAGAAATAAATACGAAATACTCAAGAAAAGAAGACGGGTTATTGGTGGAGCTTGGGATAAAACAGACCAAAAGTTCAAGTCATTCAAACTTATTTGGGATGCTATTAAACTTTATATTAAGCGAACGCTTTTAGTTTTTTTTACAAACAAAGCATCTTTAAAACAAAGACTCGCAGTTTTTGGAGTTATAACTTCTATTTTCGTTGTTTCATTGTCTGAGATTTTAAAACTCGCGGCTGGACAACAAAGTGCAAGAAGTTAATAGAAGGAAAAATATACGTTGAGCAGATTAGTAAGCGCAACTTCGTGGACGACATTAGCTACTGTAGTCAACTTGGTATTGACGATGGCGCAACTTGCCTTTCTTGTGAGAATTATAGCACCATCAGTTTTTGGCCAATTTGCGGTTGTTAACATGGTCATTGAAGTCTTTGTTGCCTTCGCCCTTGGAGGTATTTCTAATTTTCTAATTTTCAAACGAGATGCAGATCAACGCACGAGTAACTCTATATATTACCTTGCTTTGGGAATTGGCACAGTTTTTAGCATCATCTTATTTTTACTAACGCCTATCATTGCTTCTGCCTTAGGCTATGAGTCGATAGTCCAAGAGCTTCGGTTAGCAACCTTATTACTTGTAGTATCGTCATTGTCATCACAGTATCAAGCTGTTGGAATGAAGCATTTTAAACACCAAAGTATTGCGCAAATTGATATTGCAGCCAAATTACTATCATTTTGTTTCGCAATTTCGTTCCCAGAGTTAGAACTTTTATGCTTGGTTGGAGCTGTAATTATTTATCAAGTGACCAAATTAATGGGTTTTATGCTCTTTTTAGGGAAATATGTAAACCTTTCGCTTTCTACCAATTCAGCAATTTATAGAGAAGCTTTTAACTACGGAATTTTCGATTTTGGCTCTCAAGCTATAAATATTATAAGGAAGCAGTTGGACGTAATGATTCTAGCCATCACTTTGCCTAGTAGTGAAATGGGGGTTTATCACGTAATAAAACAGCTAGCAAGTCGACCAGCTCAAGCGCTTCAACCTATTATAGGTAAAGTTGCATTACCTGCATTCGCAGAAGTTAAAGAGAGCAAAGAAAGGTTTATGAGGGTTTATAAGGATTTCTACTTCCTTCAGCTATTTGTTTTAGCATTTATATATGTGCCTGTAATTGTTGCATCAGAACTAGTCGCTACGCTATTTTTTGGGGAGTCTTATGCACAATACAGCTTGGTTCTGTCATTGTTAGCGAGCTTTTGGTTTATCAGGGTTGCAGCTTCTAATTTGGTTGGGCCGTTAGTGCAATCTACTGGGCTAACAAAACGCAATTTCATGTGGAACATATATGTGATGGTACCAAATGCATTAGTAATATATGTTTCATCGATGTTTGGCGTAGAAGCACTTGTTCTTTCTATGGCAATATTCCAGTTAGTGCTATTTCCAATCGTTAACTTCTATTTCATCAAATATATTACGGGTGTTGAATTCTCATACTCTTTAAAAAGTATGCTCATTTTGGTGCTAGCTTTCTCTATTCCATTAGTGCTTTTTTATGTATTCCTAGTTCCTTTTATCCCTGACCTGTGGTTTATGCAAGAAGCTTCTGTTGCAGCTTTGACAGTTGTGGTAGCACTGGTTTTATATTTTCAATATTCAGAAGTTAAGCATTCTATTAAGCGAGTAAAAGGATTTTAAATGTCGGATACGAAGCAAGTATGTTTTTTTGTTAGAAGTTTTCCCGTTCTTTCTCAGACTTTTGTGTTAAATCAAGTTAAAGATTTAGTCGCGGAAGGGATTGATGTTCACGTCTTGGCTGTAAACCCCATTAAAGATAGTGATGGTGTAGTTGCTGACATATTCGGTGCAGAAGCTAGCGTAAAAGTGTCATCGATACTTCCAAATGAACATAATACAAAGTCATATTTGTTCATGTTGCTCGGTTTTTTGTTTTGTTTGTTTTCGTCTCAAAGGTTTACTCTGATTAAATTGTTTTTTCACTTCCTTCGTAAGAAAAACAAATTCTTAGCTAAAGATTTGATGTGTATCGCGTGGTTTTTAAAATCGAGAGATATTGAGATCAAAAATTGCATAGCCCACTTTGGCAACAACGGTGTGATTTTCGATTATTTGATTAAAGCTGATTTAGTGAAGTGCGATAATTTATTTACAATTTTTCACGGCTATGAAATCAGTCGATACGAACAATTGTCAATTTGGGAAGAACTTTACGGCAAAATGGGCGGTAAGTTACTTCCCATAAGCAATCATTGGAAAAAAAAGCTTGAGAGTTTAGGAGTCGCTTCATCAAGAATAGACGTTGTTCACATGGGGGTAGACGTAAACCGTTTTGCCTATAGTGAAAAGCCTGTTTCTAACCCTTTTGCAATTTTATCTGTTGCTCGTGCGACAGAAAAGAAAGGCCTTTTTTACGCGATTGAAGCGGTACTGATGTGCCCCTTAGAGTGTACTTATACCATTATTGGCGATGGTGTATTACTTCCAGAACTTCAGGAGTTGGTCAATGACCATCGCAACGGGCATAGAGTTGTTTTTAAAGGGGCGCAGTCTTCAGATTTTGTCGCAAAGTCACTTAAAACTACAGACTTGTTTTTGTTGCCATCGATACGTGATTCTTCTGGTGATATGGAAGGTATTCCCGTGTCATTAATGGAAGCAATGGCTAGTGGTGTGGTGGTGTTGTCTACCGTGCATAGTGGTATTCCCGAATTAATAACAGATGGAGAGTCTGGCTTTTTGGTACCTGAAAAAAACAGTGCGGCGATTAGTAATAAAATTGTAGAAATTCGAGAGAACGACAACCTTGACGATATTCGCAAATGCGCACGAACAAAAGTAGATGACGATTTTAACGCTACAAAGCTTCAGGCACAGTTGCTCAAAATTTTAAAATTAAAAATGGTTTGAAACAAAATGAAAATTCTAATTATTGGTAATCATACATGTGGTAATAGGGGCGATGGTGCCATTATTCGAGGGTTAATAGAAGAAATTGCTGAGCAACAACCCGATGCTAACGTAGAGGTAATGTCTAGATTTCCGATTAGCTCAGAGTTCTTATTAGGTAAGCCTTTTATTTTTGATTGGATTTACAAATACCAGCGCTATCGTGGGGGCTTAAAAGCAAAACTACAGAATAGACTTTATAAATCTACTTTGAGAAAGTGCTTAGTAAATTCGGCCCAAAACAAGCAGGTAGATCCCAAATTGCCTCAAGAGTTTAAAGACTACATTGAGTCTTTAAAAGACTATGATTATGTAATACAGGTGGGGGGGTCGTTTTTTGTAGATTTATATGGAGTGGGACAATTTTATCACGCTTTATGTACGTTAGCTTCGGGAACACCTCTACTTATTTTGGGGCATTCAGTTGGGCCATTCGAGAACAAAGAGTTTTGTGAGGTTTCTAAATTAGTTTTTAATCGCGCTAAAATACTAGCGCTTAGGGAGTCGGTAAGCAAAACACTGTTGGAACAAAAGTTCGATCTGCCAGCTAGTTATTTTGAAGGCGCTGACACTGCATGGCTGGTGCGGAATAATCATGTAGCCATTGAAAATACAGCGTTAAATGAATTCATTGAACAACGTAAAACTATTGCCATTACCTTAAGAGAACTTAAACCGTTCGATAGAAGGTTGGGAATCTCGCAAGAAACGTATGAAGAAAAGTATGCCGAGATTTGTAATTATTTAATTGGCAAGGGCTATAATATTTTAGCTTGCTCGACGTGCACAGGCATAGATGGTTACCAGAAAGATGACCGAATGGTAGCGCTTAGAGTACAAAAGCGAATAAAAGCTCCAAGCAATTTTAAAGTTGTTATGGATGAATTGAATGACGTTCAGTTAGGTACGCTGCTCTCGAAATGTGAGCTAACAATAGGTACTAGACTGCACAGCGCTATTATATCAATGAATTTTGGAACACCAGCGTTTGCGTTAAATTATGAGCATAAGTCTGAAGGAATAATGAACCAACTAGGTTTACCTGATTTTGGTGTTCCTTTGGTAGAGCTATGTAATGGTGAGCTTCAAGATAAAATAGATAGCTATTTGCAAAACAGTTCAGTGCTTAAACAGAAAGTGAGTGATGCACTAGCGGTAGAAAAAGGCCGAGCGAGTAGCATGGTTGCTGATGCATTCAAATAATAATTTCAAATTTACCTGTCTGGTTTTTTTACAGATTAGCCAAGCTAACTATGCAAAGTTATGTTTTTAAAGTGCTTTTCTTGTTGGCACGTAATTTGTATATATAGATTAGATTAGTTTAATTCGTTTTCTATGAGCAAATATTCTTTATTTTTTAGGAGTAAAAGAATGAAGTTTTTAACAAAGATATTGGTAGCGTCAGCATTTCTGACTGGACTATCTTCAGCACAAGCAGCGTTCATCAATTTTGATGATTACACAATCACTGGTTATGCAAACCAAGACAAATCTGGTTCAGCTACTACATCTGATGCTGGTTTTACTCTTGATTTAGCGGGTAATACTTGGGTTGACGTTCTTTTTAACTCAACTATTACGAGCACGTCTATTCTAAACTTCACGTTTGAAGCGACAGGCCTTAATGCTGAACTTTATGGAATTGCTTTCGATACAAACGATAGCTACGTATATGAAGATATGGGTACATTCTCGTTCGTAGGTGGCTCTCAAGCTTCTGAAATAACTAGTGCAAATATTTTTGACAGCTACACAAGTGGCGACGGTTCAGTTTCTTACTCTATCAATGTAGGTGATTTTTTCACTGGTGCTTTTAATCGTTTAGTATTTATTCTAGACAACGATGCTAATGCTTCAGGTTCATTCGCTTCTTTTTCAAATGTTGAAATTTGTGACTCAGCGGCTGCATGTGCCACTAGTGCTCCTGGCGCACCAACAGCAGTAAGCTCTCCAACTCATTTGGGCTTTATCGGCTTATCATTGTTCGCTATTGCTGCACTTAGACGCAAAGCAAAATAATTAGAACAAGATTAAAAAAGGAGGCTTGTGCCTCCTTTTTTGTTTTTATTTGACCCGTCCTAAATAGCGTTGACACTTTTCAAACTTAATTTGGAGAGTGCAATGAAATCAAATAGTAAAAGAACTCAACGTGATTATTCACTCGCTTTTAAACTGGCAGTTGTAGACCAAGTTGAAAAAGGCGAATTCACATATAAACAAGCGCAAGATCACTACGGAATTTAGGGGGGTCAACTGTTTTAGTTTGGCTTCGTAAGTATGGTCGTTTAGATTGGATGAATGGAACACCGAAGTTTCTAAAGCTTGACGTTACCTGAATATATATCGTCAAGCCTACTACCAACATTGTGCTCGCTCCCTTAAGCGCGAAGCGCATGAGGATAGAGTTATTCAATTCGTCCGACAGGAGCGAATGACTCAGCCTCGTATCGGAGCTCGGAAGCTTAAGTACCTGCTTGCTAAGGTGAAGATAAATATTGGCAGAGACCACCTCTTTGATTTACTGAGAGAAAAACGGCTACTGGTGCCGTCAAAGCGCGCCTATCACAAAACAACGAACAGTCATCATCGGTTTCGTTGTCATCCCAACCTCATCAAAGCGGGTTTTAAAGCAGACAAGCCTAATCAGTTATGGGTAGCGGACATTACATACTTACCGACGCGAAGTGGAGAGAGTTACATAAGTCTAATTACTGATGCTTATTCACGGAAGATTGTGGGCTTTCAGGTTGACGATAATATGAGAACTGAATCAGTAAAGAAGACGTTCACATTAGCACTTAAACAAAAAACGACAAATGAAAAGCTCGTACATCAACCTGATAGAGGCATACAGTATTGCTCTGAGGAGTATCAAAAACTCCACAACAAGTATGACGTCCAATGCTCCATGACAGATGGTTACGACTGCTATAAAAATGCTCTTGCAGAGCGGATGAACGGTATTCTGAAAAACGAATACTTGCTTACGAAACCTCGTAATTTAGAGGAGGCGAGAAAGATGGTCGCCGAATCCGTAGCAATCTATAATGGCAGGCGGCCACATATGGCTCTAAAATACAAAACGCCCGATGAAATACATCGGGCGTTTTAACCGAAATAAGTGTCAACTTATTCCAGGACAAGTCAAAATATAAATTTCTCTCAGGCTTTTACTACACTTTGGTAAATTGCTTGGTCTATCCTGTTCAAATGTTGAATACTCTGCATAACACCTTTATCTTCATAAATATCCTGAGTAGCGGATTTATTAGGACTGGAATTTTTATTTTCAATGCTAATTTTGGTATTAAATTTCGTATTGAAACTTGATTGCCAGCTATCTAGATTTTCCAATGAGCCAGAAACAGCAAAGTTCTTCAAATTACTTATAGCCGATTCAATGGCTTCTTGTTCATTATTCAATATGTCTGTAGGGTTTGAAAAGTGAGAAAAAAAGCGCGCATAGGTTGTAGATGATAAAAGTGCTTTTTCTGACTCTAAGTAAGCGCTTATTTCATCGCTATTTTTTACCCAGCTAGAGCTTTTGAATTTATTATAAACATATTCAGAAACAAAGCGCTTATCTGGTTCCCTTAATATCGTAACAAAACTCCAATTGTCTTTGAATCTATCAACTACATTCGGGCGCGCCTTACAATGACCTGTCGTAAATAGTTGATATTTATCACTTAACTGAAAAATCAACTCATTTTCTCTGGCTAGCATCATATCAATGTCTAATAATTCTGCACTAACACGACTACTAAATAAATCTATATGACTAGCGAAGCGTGAAGCTTTAAAAACTTTCGGGTAGAGGGAGGCATATATTGCATTAGATAACGAGACACCCGCACATTTGGGGATGTGACAAAAGAATACTCTTGGATACCTAGCAAGATAGCTCTGTGTCTTCTTTTTTAAAAAACTCTGCATAAAATTACAGCCTTCCATTCATTTGTATTGATTGCGGTAAAGTAAGAAATACAATTCTTACTTTAACCGTTATCTAGCGGTAATACGAGCCTTTAAAAAAGCGAAAAAATGTTATTACTTAATGAATACCCACCATTATCTCCATATCGTTATTGATAGTATTAACTGTTTCATTAGCAGTATTACTAAGAATGAAATTCTCAAAGGTTACTTCACTGTTATTCATCAATTCATCAATATCATTATCAAGTACAAAAACAATATAATTTAATTTTCCCGTATGATATTTACCAATGTTAATTGTAATACTTGATGGCACTTTACTATTAAATAAATGGGTTAAATCGTTTCCATAGTCTTGGGTTCCATCAAATCTTAATAACTTTTCTTGTGTCAATTTGTTGTCTGTCTCAAGTACCAAGCCCACAATTTCGGCGCTTCCAAAAGTATGTAAGTCGAAGGTTAGTAGAGTGTCTTCCTCAATATAAAAATCGACCGGCATTTTATACCAAGAGTTACCCGTTAACGTAACAGAATTGTCGCCGTCAACATTTACAGTACCGTACTTGGTTTGGTTGTCGAAAGGTGTCAAAGTGTCTTCGTACACTGTAATAGTATCTTTTGTCGAGGAGTTAACGGGGGCTTGAGGGGCGGAAGAGTAGTTACTAAAGTTTTCAATCCAATAGTTAGATTGTATTGCTAAAGGAGTTGTCGGGCCCGATAACAGAGTTTCTATATAGTTAATATCGTATGTTAAAGGGTGTTCTTCCAAGCTTCCGCTTGCAACGTCGAGGTTAGGACTCAATAATTGTGTATTGAAAATGATGTTATTGATATAGCGCGAAGATGGATACTTTTCTAAGTCGTAAACACCTAAGCCTACTAAATTATTGTACAACCGATTAATGATAATATTATTTCTGGCATCAATCCAAAAGGTACTGTCACCCTCAACCCTAGAAGCAGCTATTCCATTTCTGTTTGTTATTATATAGTTTTCGAGAATAAAGGTTTTCCCTCCAGGTTGTGACATCAAGCCTCCAGCTTTTATAGCTGTCCATTCTTGTCCTCTTTCGTCGCCAAGGTTATGTATGTAATTGTGAAAAAGGTAACTTGGGCCTAATCTATTCGGCGCTATACTTATTCCTGCATAGCCTTGGGTCAATTCGTTATTGTACACAAGTACATTTCTCTGACCGCCATCTATCTCTATTAGATCATCGTTAGCGTATGCTAGATAATTCCCATAAATTGCAGAATCTCTTACGAAACCGCCATTCCGCCAGGTATTCTTTCTGCCCTCAATGACATCGTTAAATCTATTGAGGTTAGTTCCGTAAAACTTATTGTTGCGAACAATTATTTGGCCTCTAAGGTCTTCATCGGGGTGGTAGGCGTAGACTTGTAGCGCATTTGGCCCATTGGGGTGGCCATAGCCCCAATGATTAGCTTTTCCATTTGGGGAATGAATTTCACATTCTTCTATTACTGAAACACCTGTTTTTTCTAAGTATATTCCGGAATCGTAGTTTATTGGCGAGCCACTATTCTCATTTTCATAACCAATATTATTTCGGTAATCTGTAGCAATACGACCATACGAAGAAATATCACAACCTTTAATCCATATGTGGTGTGTACTTTTTGCGTAAATGCCGTATCTCTGGCCGCCTTTGATCGTAAAGTTTTCGAGCATGACATAGGATTTTGAGCCAATATTCACTGCTGACAAAAATTCATTACCTGCTTCAATAACAATTCCGTCACCAATAATTTTAGCATATCCATCTTCGTTACCCGATATATCTAATGCTTCAAGATCTAGTTGTCCACCATCATATATTTCAGAAAGATAGTAGATTTTGTTGGGGTCTATAGGTGGTGATTCTGATCTGGTGGTAAATTCAAATGAATATAGATTTTCTGTCTTGTTTGAATCAACGACAACTACTTCGAGTTCGTATAGTGTTTCCGCTTCTAGATTGACGATGCTTCCCGAAAGCGCGTTAAAAATAGGTTCCAGAGAGAGAGAAAATCCATTCGACCAAGTAGTTTCGCTTTTTTTCTTGAACTTGACACTGCTGGTACTTCCTTCTTCTTGACCATAAATAACAATACCTGCGGAGTGTATTAGCGGTGTGACTGAGTTAACCAAACCAGATGACGCTGCGCCGAAAACAGTACTTGGGTCTAGGCCTGCACTTATTACGATTTCGTAGATATCTTCCTTGCTAATACTTTGTTGTGCGCCAATAGCTGCTATTAATTTAGGCGCGTCTAATGGAAATAGCTTCAGAAGTGCAGTTACATCAGCTTTGGAAGGTTCAAAACTAGCGAGTACTTGATCATCATACTTATTCTTTGCAAGCGGCCCTAGAATGTCATTTAAATAGAGCTTTTCAATTGAAATTTTATGTTTGCTTACAAGTCTTTGAACATATTTGTTACCACGAAAGGTTTGTAGGTTCTTTTTAATGTTATTTTCGCTACTTTGCGTGTTAAGTAAGTATTTATACACAACATAGCCTGGTTGGCCTGATTCGGAGTGCGCCCCCTCAGATCCACTTTTTACTGCGCAGGAAGAAATAATAAGTAATATTAGTGCCAGTATGACTATGCCCAATGCGGTCGGGCGTTCGTTTTTATATATCATGATGTACGACCATTGAAAAAAGAAGAAAAGATGAAAGAAAATTGCGCTGAAAAGGCAAGAGTATTTTAAGCGTAGGACGTTTGATAACAGCAAGCAAGGGCAGCTTCTGTAAATTAATAATAAGCGATTAGGTGGTAAAGTGGTTAAATTTTCGCAAATTATTGTTATAAAAATAAATTTTCCCACTTTTAGTTCGTGCTCATATCGCCTAAACATTTTATACTTAAGTATAATTATAAATCAAAAAAGCTATATGGATTTACCCTATTGGTATTTTCGGGGTAGTAAAAATGGAATTGTTTATGTTGAAAAAAGTGGTAGTTATACACCCGGAGGCTGGAGTGTCATCTAGCGGTGGTTCGCAGCTAAGCGCCTATGAAATGGCAGAGCACCTTACAGAGTTCTTTGATGTAAGCTTACTTAGTTCATCTAGGTGCAGTAAGACAAGTGTAGTAATTCCCTGTATACCTAGAGGGCAAGTAAAATCCCTTCAAAAAAATAGGTTTCTTAATTACATATTAACTCGATTAGCTAATAACCCTTCTTTGTTAATTGAGTCGATAACGAGCTTCCTCACTTATACCCCTTATTTATTGTTCAAGAAAGCCGACGTAATTTACCCCAATAATGATTACGGCGGTTTGGCTGTTGCTGCTGCAATAAGGAAATTTAAGAAAACCCCTATAATATATACTGAGCGTGCTGGGCTTATTTCGGATGGCAAAGTTCTAAAAAGAAATTTAAAGTTCAAGCCCAACTGTTTGGTGGTATTCAATGAAGAAACAAAGGCTTACGTTAAACGAATTAACCCCTCTCAAAGAGTAGAGGTTATACCAAACGGCGTTAACCTTTCATTGTTTAACCCCAAAGGAAGCCGTTATGAACACCAGTTAAAAGGGAAGGTTGTTCTGTCAGTAGGCGCCTTGAACCGACAAAACCACAAGCGAATGGAATTAGTTATATCAGCCGTTAGTGGTATGGATGGAGTATCGTTGCTTATCTGTGGGGATGGACCAGATAGAGCTTACTACGAAAATTTAGGAAATTCATTAATTGGAAAAGATAGGTTTAAAATCATTAAGGTCGATTTTGCACAAATACCAAATGTGTACCGGTCTGCTGATATTTTTACACTTCCTTCTTTAGATGAACCTTTTGGGAGAGTGTACTTAGAAGCAATGGCAAGTGGTTTGCCAACGGTGGCGACTAACGACTCAATGCGCCGAGAGTTATTGGGGCAGGGGGGATTGGTTTGTGACGTTACTAATGCCGAAGAATACAGAAGTACACTACTGAAGAGTTTAAACACAGACTGGGGAGCGCGACCAACAGAACAGGCCGCCAAATATAGTTGGTCTTATGTTGCTGAAAAATATGCCAAAGTGATTAATGAACTATAAATAATTTCTGCGCGCTATGCTCATTTCAGTCGTTTAACGAACAAGCGCGCAGTTATTAGTTGGTAATTTTTTTTAAAAGTCTATCTTTAAAAACCGCTTTACCTGTTGCCATTATCCCCGCTTCTTTTATAGAGAGTGATAGCCACTTTAGCTTATTTTTTTTCTTACCGATTTGGCTGAGGATTTGGTTCGCTACGCGATCGTTATACGCCTCTTTGCCAAGTAATTCTCTATGTTTCTTAAATGCTTTTAGTCGTGGAAAGACCTTCTCAAGGGGCATACTTGCGACTTCAGTAGAAATACTATTGTGGCCTCTACGATAAAAATAAATGTCTTTGGCAATATTGCGAAACTGCACATTTTCCAAGGTGATTCGAACGAAGAAGTCCCAGTCTTGACTATTTTTTAACTCTTCATCGAACTTCAATTTCTTAGCTAAACTTGTTTTGCACGTTACACCGCTCATACCGCAAAATTTATTACCTTTTTTGATAACGTCTGTAGTAATAACTTGTGTTGGATTGATATGAATTTTTTCTGGTGTTTCTAAAAAACGATAGCCACAAGTAACTGCATCTGCGCCCTCATCATGTGCCTTAATATGCTGCTCTAAATAATTTTCATCCCAAACATCGTCATCGTCTAAAAAGGCAATAATATCTGAGTTGGATTTAGATATTCCTAAATTTCTTGCCGCATTAGCCCCCGATGCCACAGGTACCTTCACGTACTCGAACTGTTCAATTGGAAAAAGGTTTAATACTTCTTCGTAACTTACCGATGAACCATCGTCTATAACGAATACCTCTTTAGGTAAAACATTTTGTTTTAGTACGGCGTCTAAGGACTCTTTTAAATAATCTGGACGATTATGCGTGGTAATAATTACTGAAACTGATTTTGGCATTATTTGTCCATTCATTGTGTAGATGCTTTTGTTTTCTACATTAATAGTGGTATATCCTATATAGTCTTGGCTATTTTTCGACTTCATAGAACACTTATATCTAACCATTAAGAATTAATTCTTACGTCGATAGAGCTTACTAATTACCAATGTTGAGTGTCTTATTCGATAAAAATACTTGAGAGGTACGTATTATATTTGATCGAATACCATGGCCTCATATGATTATCATCTCTGTAGAAGAAGCCATTTCCCTTGTCTCTAGTTTTACATTTTTCTTTTCCACATAGGTTTGATATGGGGTCAAATATTTTAACTTCTTCTATTTGTTTCAACTCTTTTAAAGCCGCTAAGTGTATAGAATAATTCTTACGCGCTGATTCTACTGAGATAGTGTTTGCTAAATTTTTGCGCAGTGCAACTGTAGGGTCAAACTCAATTCCTTTTGGTTCACCCAGTATAAGAATAACTTGAGAGGTTTTATTTTTAATATAAAATAAAAACTCATCGTATTCCTTAATTCTAATTTTTATTTCGCGATCGCGCTTCTCAGACTGAGTTGGAAGGTAGGAGTCGAAGTTATAAAATGATGTAACAATTTTTTGGAATTGTACTTTTTCAATTAATTTTTTGTAGTTCTGAAGATTGTCACATTCCCATTTTGGGCTTTTCATCGAAGGGACTACAAGACATCCACCTCTAGTTAAAAAGTAGATATTAAATTGATTATCGAGATTTTTAACAAAAGGGTATAGCTGTTCAATATGACTTGCTCCCATCACTAAGATGTTTTTATCAGTGTTGCCCCTAATAAATCTAATCTGCAGTGAATTTATTTCGAGATTAGGCTTCGGATAGCCCCAGTCATCTTTAGCTTCAATCGCTGACTTAACTAAAATTTGTTCGCTCGGTGCTAATCGAAACAGAAAACCACTGGTATAAAAAATCGATACGCCGATGAATGCACAAAAAGCAGCAAACGGTAGCGGTCTAAGAACAAATTTCAACCCTTCAAGACGGTAGTCTTTTAACGTTTTGGACTCGATAAATTTAAAGCTGGTAGCACCGAGTACTACAGACAGAGGGATACCGATAGCCCACCAAAATTCACCAAGTTCAAAATAGTAGCCAGCGACTACAATTGGCCAATGCCAAAGATAAATAGAGTAAGACCACTTCCCAAGGGCGTGGGTGATTTTGTTGTTAACAAGTAATGATTCACCGTTGTTTGAAACAAGCACCAAACAAGCACCAATAATTGGCAATAATGATGCGTAACCAGGCCAAGGTGTAGCTGAAGTAAAAATAAAAAACGAGGTTACTATTAGGAGTAAACCGATTAGTTGTATAGGACCCTTGGTGTTTGCTTTGAGATTAACTGGGTATAGGAAAACTAATCCGCCTGCTAGCATTTGCCATGCTCTTGTTGGCAACAAGAAGTATGCAGCACTACTTGATTTCATCGTCACTAAAATTGAAAGAAGGAGTGCTAAAATAGTGCTAATCGCAATGACAACTTTTAACTGGTTAAGCGTAAGAAATTTTCTTAATAAAACTAAAGCAACTGGGTAAATAAGATAAAATTGCCACTCAACAGAAAGGCTCCAAGTATGCAGAAGCCATTTTTCATTTGAAGAGGGGTTAAAGTAATTGGACTCAGTCCAATAAACTATATTGGATAGAAAAGTTAAACTAGCAGCAGAGTGTTTTCCAAGGTTTAAATAGTCTATGGGTGAAAGTAAAAATAGCCCCAAGAACATTAGAACGAAGCAGAGAACAGCTAATGCTGGGATTATCCGCCGAACACGTGCCTTGTAAAACGATAAAATTGAGAAAGACTCTTTTTCTAAGCCTTTTACAATAATCATTGTCATTAAAAAGCCAGAAATAACAAAGAAAACGTCTACACCGGCGAAGCCGCCAGGCAGCCAGTCATGATTGAAGTGAAATAAAACGACAGAAACCACGGCAATTGCTCGTAGTGCATTTATATCTTCCCTGAACTTCATTTGCATTTACTTCTTTATTGAGGGGCTTAGAAAGTTAAGCACAGCGTAATTTTATATATTTGCTATTGTCTTATATAAATCATCATTAGTCGAGTGTGTAAGACTTTAGTATAAGTGGTACTCAAAACATACCCATTAATGGTTGCAAACTTAAAGCCAACTTTGAAGTTCTCTTCGCATACTGCCGCTTTGCGCTCGATGTGCGGTTCCCCCTTCGTTAATAACAGTAATGTTGGGGCCAAAGAATGAGATTGTTTGCACTTTTTTGGTGAAGAGCTGAATTTGGTTAGTCTAAAATTCACTGGTCTTTAATAGTACAAAACTTCGTTCATATATCTATGTCAAATCTCTAATTAATACTTCTTGCTCTCAATCGAAGATTGGTCTAGTTGAAACATTGTCATTGCCTATTACTGGTCGAGGAACATAAGCTTCACTAACTTCTCGGCTCCCTTAACTGATGCGTGGTCGTCGTCAAAGTACAGTGGTATTCCATCTTTTATTGCGAAACAGGTTATTGAATCGCAGAAAGCCTCATGGGGTTTTATAAACTGTACATTGTCAGGGTAATTCGAATTGTCAAAATGCTGAATAATGTGTTCATTTCTAGTTTTGTACCATTCAAAACTTGTACCCTCAATACGCTCAAATGGGAGTTTATTATTGTAGTTGTTACCAATAAATTTATTTATGTCTTGGGGTAATTCTGGAATTGGATAAAAAACAAAAACATTACGTTTGTGTTTAGAAAGGGTCATGATCAAAGAGTCTATATTTTCTACCTTTCTTTTAGTTTTAGCTGTAATTTTTGTATCACTATTATTAGGGTAGCTCTCTGCGCTGCCTCCAACTAGCTGGCTTGTATATCGGTGTATAACAACAATGTTCTGAATCTTGGTGTCATTTACGATGTAATCCACAGATTCGTTATACCACTTTGCACAGGCACTGAAATCGTCGCTTTCAGTGAAAGATGGTACACATCCAGAAAAACTAAAGTGCTTAAGACCGATATCTTCTTTTTGTAACCGTTTAGCTAATGCATATGCAATCTCTATAGAGTGACTGTCAGCTAAAGTGGCCCATTCAACATTTTTATCATTAAAGTACTCACATGCATGTTTAGGTGATTGGTATTCATGTAGGTGGCATTTGTCTCGATAGGGGCTGGGTTTAGCATGTTCTGATGCATACCTGTAATCTTCTGGTGCCAAGTGTAGAAAGCCTTCCTTATAAAATATAAAAGAGGCAAGTAAGCCTACTATCATCACCATCCATAAGGGCTTAGCCTTTATGTACGATATAGAGGAAGGAAAATTTTTGGTGAAGTTTATTTGTTCAACGTATTTATGGCTCAAAAAGCCTAAGGCTATAGATAAGGCA
>Ga0209404_10001018_pt1 | contig 20152 bp, 32 predicted proteins | sample TroAtlMetagenome_2_FD_187447 | JGI IMG/M metagenome (GOLD analysis project Ga0209404, IMG submission 187447) | Marine eukaryotic phytoplankton communities from Atlantic Ocean - Tropical Atlantic ANT8 Metagenome (SPAdes) (version 2) | ecosystem: Environmental > Aquatic > Marine > Oceanic...
ATTCCAAGGTTTTCCCTGAAACACCATCTTCTTAACGATTTCCATAAACTCACCACCTTCAGCACTAATCCCAACAGCAGCAGTGGTAAGACGATTAATATTGGAACCCTGTTTATCAAGAAGTTCAAGACTGGCAATAAACGATTTATAATCTTTACTGGGATCGGATGTGACACCATCCACGAAATTAAGGTACTTATCCAGGTCAACTTTTTTTGGTAAATCTTGGACTATTGGTTTTTCTTTTTTATTAAAGATGTTTGATACAACACTTGGTAAATTAATCATTAGAATTTAAATTCAGCAAAAGATGTTTTAGGTTTCTTTTCTTCAATATTATACCCTTCTTCGTGTCCACTGTCAACTATATCTTCTTGTGCTTTTTGTTCACAGTCATATAATCTCATTTTTGCACGATCAATACCAACAACAAATCTCTTAAACAATGTAGGATCATTATACCTATTCTTCAATTGTTTAACCATGATTTGATTTAACCCTTCCAACTCCTCAGTACTAATAAGAGCAAACATGAGATCAGCAGTGGCAGGAAGCCCGAAGGATTCAGATGTGTCAGTGAGATCAACATCGCTACTACCAAAACCACTACGAGTAGTCTGGGTAGCCGATACAATAGGGAGATTAGTTTCAACCGCAAGACCCCTAAGCTCTTCAGCAATGGCTTTAATATATGAGTATGAATTAACACCACTATTTGCTCTGTATCTGGACGACGCACAAATATTTAAATAATCTATGAATATTATATCAGGTTTAAAAGATTTTTTCAATGCAAGTTCATTAAGTAAAGTTTTAAAATGTCCTGAATGAGCAGATGCAGTAGGATACTCTTTTATAATTAATGTTCCTTGAGTCTTCTTAGATAATGCAGTTACCTTATTCTCAAACATAGGTCTAGGTAAATCTGTAATATCTTGTATGTTTACATTTAAAAGATTAGCATCAATTCTTTCAGCAATTTTCTCCTCAGCCATCTCAAGCGTGATGTATAATACGTTCTTGCCTTGGAGTAACACACTACTTGCGACATGACACATAAACAAAGACTTACCAACACCAGTGCCAGCGAGAGCAATATTGAGTGTTTTATTTGGAAGGCCACCCTTTGTAATCTTGTCAAAATATTCTAAATCAAATGGAATTTTGTCTTCTTTTCTATGATAAGATTCATACCTACCTTCATAATCTTCAAGATAATCATGTCCTATATTATTATCAAAGGATACAGAAAGTGCATCAGATAATATTGATGGAATAGCATCACGATTTTTATTATCATCATTTCCGTCTGCAATATGTATAGATTCCATAAGTGCAAGATAGATTGCTCTATCTCTACACCATTTCTCTGTGCAATCTAATAACCATTGATGATCTACAGGAGAATCGTTTAAAGAAGTATTGATTTCTCTAATACCCTTAACTTCCTCTTCTGTTAAATCAGTACGATTTTCAACTTCAATATTTAAAGCTTCTATCGTTATAGCAGATCCATACTTAACAATAAAAGAAGTTATCTCCTCAAAGATAACTTTCTCTGATCTTTGTTCAAAGTATTCTGGTTCAATAAAAGGTATAACCTTTCTAGAATAATCTTCACTGAAGATTAAGTTCCTGAGAATTGTAGTCTCAAGTCTTTCCATAAGAGAATACCGATTTTGCTATTTTATCTAACTTACTCATTATATCATCTGTAAAATACTGTTGTGGATTCTTTAGTATTTCTTTACCATATATTTTCTTTCCATCTATTTCATATCTACCAGCAACATTTTTCCACATACCACCATACTCGCCAAGCTCCAATAGACCGTAATAACGATCTAATCCTCTTTCATCATAGTAAAGGCGAATTTCTACTTGTTGATTTTCTCTAGAGAGCCTTGACTTTGCCGTCTTAGCTTTAATAATGTTACCAACAACTTCCGTCTTATCCTTTTCCTTTTTCTTTGAAAGATAAATGATTGTACTGCTGGCATATTTGAGACCAGAGCCGCCTCCCATTTCTTTAGTAGGGACATAAGACCCGATGACATCATAGGTGTGATTTGTGACTATTAGTGGAATATTTGCTTGACCAAGCTTGAGAGTAAGCATTCTGAACGCTCCCTTTACAAGTTGAGATTTGGTCATGTCTCTTACTTGTTTATCATCCAATGCGTCACGAATTTCTTTCTCCGTAGAAAGCATACCTAAAGAGTCTAACACAAACATACATGGTTTGCGTTCATCTTCAGATTTTTTTAAGTATATATCAACTGCTTTGAGTGCCTTACTTCGGAACTCTTCAATTGTTACAACATTAACAACTACAACTCTATTTAGATCAAGTCCACGGGATTCAAGTAATCCTTTATTAACAGCAGCTTCAGTATCGAAATAGAGACAGTAACCATCAGGATTAGAATCCAAAAAGTTCTTGACGACAGCAAGGGAGAAAAAAGTCTTACCAGTACTGCTTTCACCAGCGATGGCAGTAATCTTATTACTAGAAACACCACCATAAATGGAACCCGAAACCAATCCATTAAAGATATATGATCCTGTGTCGATGAATCTTTCTTCTTCTTGGATGTCTGCTGCGAGTTGGGTGTAGTCATCCCCTATTTCTTTTACTATTTCTTTAAGAAAGTCCATCATATACCTCTTTCAATTTTAAATAAATGTTATGTTTAAAGTCTCTTTTGTTCCAATCCCAATGCTCCTTATGAGTAGCATCAACAACTTCAAAAAATTCTTCTTTAGTTAAATCAAGTTCAATCTTCATTTTACGATCTTATGATAAACTTCAACGTATGATTCACAGTTAGGACATGATAAATTTGTAACTATATCATACTCCATGTCTTCATAATCGTCAAGGTCATGATCACCTCCCCAGATTAGTTCGGTGTTACAGTGCCAACAATTCATTAAATTACCATTCCATGCTGTTCACGAAGTATTTTCTTATAAGGTCCATCAGGGTTAGCATCCCTAACTTCCTTAACAAGTTTCAACTTCTCATATAAAGATTTGCATTGAGGTTCACCTGTATTCTTACGACACTTCCATAGTGCAGTAACAATATAAGCAAACTCTTTATCATCAATTGGTAGATCCATTAGATTTCACACTGTTTAGTTTTAAATTAAGTTCCCTATCACTTCTAACACTTTTTAGAAGATGATATAATCTAGCATCACCGCCAAGTGCAAGAGCATTGACTATTGTATCTAAATCTTTGTCTGTGATAGGTAATTCCATTAGATGAAAAACGATTCTAAGTTTGCGGTTTTTTCAACATTCCAACCAACTGCATCAAGAATAGCTTTGACTGGTTTCACAAAACTCTTCTCGAATTGTAAGTCATAATCAATGTATTTGTCAAGTCCTAATTCCACAGGAAAATCCTGTATGAAAGAAATAACATCTTCGTGAATAATGTTTGGTTCTTTCAAATAAATGAACTTAACTTTTTCTCCATTGCCGATAAGTGAATACTTATTATTCAACTTATTCTTCTTGATGTAGTGATTGAACAATAATGCACCACGTATATGTATAGGAGTTCCTTTGGAGTAAATTTGAGACTTTGATGACCACTTAATAATATCAGATGCAGTTCTTGGAAATGCAATTTCTTCTGGTGGTAAAGACTTAAATTCTTTACGACACTTATCAACAAAATCAATCACATCATCTTCTGTTGCAGTAATAATTAACTTAAGTGCATCCTTAATCATCTGACGACAAGGTGCAGGAGTTGAAGACTTGATTGCTTCAAGTCCCATAATCTTCATCTTAGGTTGTTCATATCGAACACCCTCACTATCCCATACGTTTAGAATATATCTTTTCTTAGCAGTCCATATACCACGATCAGCAATGTTCTCACGTTTCATGAACATCTTCTGATCATAAGCATTTACGTAGCTGGCCAACGCTTCATAAGAACTCTCAATATAAGGCTCAAATTCATCTTCACACACCTTGTTAAGGAACGAGACAATGCTTTCATTAGTCGTCTCTCTGCTTTTGTATACAGCCTCAACCAAAGGACCCAAATTAAGATAAATGGAATCAGTATCTGAAGCAATAACATAATCAATTTCCTCCGTTTTTAAAATCTTATTCATCTTTCGATTCATTCTATCCTCTATCCAGCGAATAGATACTTGACCTGATAAGGTAATTGCTTCTGCATTAGCAAGTTTATAATACCTGAAGTACTGATTGCCGATAGCACCATAAGCAGAGTTAAGTTGAATCTTCCTCGCCATTTGAATGTTATTACATCTAGCGATCTCTTTTTCAAGAGTCTTTGTCTTCTTCTTCTCATACTGCTGTTTTGCAGTAAGCATTTTTTTCTTAAAGATAGTTCGTTCATTGTAAATCTTCTCCATCAACTCTGGAAGGAAACCACGTACATCCTTCCTATATTGTGCTCCATTAGCACAAACAGCAAACTCACCATCAATCTTAATATCTTGATTTAAGAGCCCCTCAACGCTCGCACTGGGATGTCTAGTCTCCCAGAGGGTTTCTGGACTGATATTGTACTGCATAATAAGATGAGGATACAGGCTATTAAGGTCAAAAGAGACCACCCAATCATACTTTCCTGGAATCGGTTCTTTGACATAAGCTCCTGCGTACTTTGCGTCTTTATCAGATCTTTCTTTTGGTGGAATTGCAATATTCCGTTTCTTTAAATAATTATAAATTATAGCATCCCAAGTACGTACTTGTGAATATACATCTTCATAATTAACCTTAGCGTCATACGCCATAACAATGGCGAGTTCGATAAGTTTCATCTTGTCTTCCATACGGTCAACAAGTTCAACGTCAATTATATTATACTCTACAAACTTTTGCCAACCCTTTGTGTAAAAATCCTTAAAGGTATCAAACTCAGAGTGATCTAATTTCTTCTGTCCTAATTCTACACTAGCAATATAATCCAAACGATATGATTCCTGTGCTTTATAAGTAAACTTCTTATATAAGTCTAAGTAGTCTAACTGTGATACACCACCAATATCATAAGATATATTTCTACGACCAGCAATATAAATCTCATCCTCAGTAACCAATCCCCAAGGTGACATTCTCTTCATTAACTTCTCACCAAGGACTCTTTCAATCCTACGGCACATATATGGAATATCGTATAACTTACTATTCCAACCAGTAATAACTTCTGGAGTATTCTCCTCAATCATCCACCAGTTAATGAAATCAGTTAGAAGTTCATACTCCGTTCTGAATGCTTTGTATATAACATTATCTTGTTTATTATTGAATTCACCTAAACCCCAAGTACGAATCTGTTTAGTAGTATAATCCTGAATAGATATCAGAAGTATCTCCTCTGCAGCAGATTCTACATCAGGGAATCCATTCTCTGACTTAACCTCAATATCAAGTGTAGTTATTTTAATCTGACTTACATCAAACTTTATCTCATCTTCTGGATACTTATCAGAAATATATTGATAGATAAATCTTTCATTCCCGTAAATATTAAAATTATCAATCTCTCTATACTTCTTGATAAACTCTCTACTCTCACGAACAGTACCAGGTTCAATGGCTTCTACAAAATCCCCATTAAGATTTCTATACTTACTCTTCTTTTTTGAATCAACAAAAAGGGTTGGATAAAACTTCTCACGGGTTGCGAAGTGTTTTCCATCCTCGTAACCACGTACCAAGAAGTTGTCTCCAACCATCTGGACATTAGTATAGAATCGCATTATTTAATAAGATCTTGATACTTTTCAAGTAGTGTTGGGCTAGGATCGACTATAGTAAGTATACTATCAGAATGCATCATATATTCATTCTGTGTAGTAAAAGTTAGCCAAGGTTCTAGATAAAACTCACCATCAACCTCATTTAATTTAAATGGGTTAATAAGTTTACAATCTGGTTCTCCTAATTCAGAACCAACTTCAATAATCTCTGTTATCAGAACTTTATCTGTTTTCAGTAGAAGGCACTTTATAGTCCTTTCCATTAACTTTCTCCTCATACATTTTTAATACACTATCTATGGGATCCACGACAGTAACGACCCAATCAGTTGGAACAGCCATCTCTCTATCATCAGATAATAATATCCAAGAACTAAGAGAGACTTCTACTGAATTGTCTATAACATCTTCTTGAACTAAGAAGGGTTTGTTTATTGCAATTTTTTCAGGATCTTTAAAAAGATATCCTACTGGTTTATCTTCTGATAGTAATTCCTTAATATCAGTAACAACTTGCTCACCAGATTTGAGTAAAGCAATCTTAATCGACATACTTCAAATTATTAACCTTTATATTATACCACAACTTTTCCAATTGTCCATGATTTCAAACCATGTCCAGTTATTCTTGAATGAATATCTGTTTCTACCTCTTCAGGAACAACTAAACAATATCCAATACCAAGATTGAATACATTCTTCATTTCTTCTGGTGGGATCTCACCAGCGAGTTGAATCTTAGAAAATATTTCTGGTAAAGGCCACGAATCATAGTTAACATATGGTCGTAAACCCTTTGGAAAACATCTGGGAAGATTCTCAGGTATCCCACCACCAGTGATATTTGCCATACCAAGAATAGGAAATTCATTTAATAAATCCTTTATTAGCTCTGCATATATTATAGTAGGATTAAGTAATTCTGGCATTTCTTTAAGTATTATCACCTGTCTCCATAACATATCTCTAATCAAACTAAACCCATTACTATGAATTCCACTACTTTCTATACCAATAATAATATCATTCTCTCGTATTAAACTACCATCAATAATCTCATTCTGCTCCACAATACCAGTACAAAATCCTGCAAGATCTTTAATAGAATCTACCATTCCTGCTCTTCTTGGATGCTCTGCAGTTTCACCACCTAGTAAAGAACATCCAGATTGTTTACATCCTTCTGCTATACCATTAACCAATTCTGTTACTAACTCTCCATATAGTTTTATATCTGACGTACAAATATAATCCAAGAAATATAATGGTTTTGCACCACAGGTAATTACATCATTCACACACATAGCAACAAGATCAATACCTATCCCACGCATTACGGATGGATTACCAGTTGCATTCAATTCAGCAACATGTGTTTTAGTTCCTACACCATCAGTACCCGAAACCAATATAGGATTCTCATACCCAGAAGGAATTTTAGTCATACCATTGAAACCACCAAATCCACCCATGACCTCAGGCCGATGAGTGGATTTAACGGTGTCTTTAATTTGATCTACAAAAGATCTTCCAGCTTCAATGTCAACTCCAGAAGTTTTATAATCCATTATATAAACATAACAATAAGAATATTATATCACAAATATTCTTTTCTTGCATGATGTTCTGGAACTATCTTGTTTAACTCCACAGATAGGAGTCCATCTTCAAACTTGACCGATCCAACCTTTGTATCATCGGTGACCGTCCAAATACGTTGGAAGGAACGTTGGGCCAGTCCTTTATGGAGAAATTCTCCAACATCTTCTGATTCTTCTTTTTTGCCCTCGACATATAGTTTTCCAAACTCCGTATAGACTTTGAGTTCATCTTCCTTGAACCCTGCCAATGCGATTTCCAATTTTGACTCATGATTATTTAATTGTATCAAATTATATGGTGGATAGTTGGATTGTGGGAAATCAGAATTGAAAAAGTTATTAAAATAATCATCCAATCCTATGCTGTTCTTATTAATCTTCTCCATTAAGTCTGGAAGATTAGCAGCGTGATAGCGTTGTAGTGCGTTCATAGTTCTCCTTTAAAAGCGAGTGTAAATTGTGTACCCTTGTGGCGTACATTACTATTTAACCATAAAGACTTAATAACGTCAGTGTTGGAAACCCTCTAATATGGTTCTGGTTTCCCTCCAATCTTTTACATTATACACTGTTCCCATCATATTATCTAAAATTCCCATTGATAAGGTGTGGTCATTACCACCTTCATCTATCTTATCACCAAAGAAATGGATTTCATCACCCTTAGAGAAATCTCTCAGTATTTGACTCTTATCTCTACCATGTGGTGCAATGTCAAGACCTGTTTGACCACCTACAGTAGCATGTAAATCAGGAAACCTTTCATTAAATCTTCTAGCAATCATTTCTCTCTCATGCTCATCCTTATCCCATTGAATATATGTTTCTCTCTCCTCCCAATTAGCACCCCTACCTAATACACTAAAGTTTATACAACCTGGTCTTTCTTCTATATGAGGATCAGTTCTTATTCTAAACTGACTATAATCTAATTCATCTTGCAGAAATTGTCTTACTTCATCAGATGGTTTCCATGTATCTCTATAAACATTCTTATCTCTCTCATACACATCACAACCAGAACAATTATATACTCTTTTAGATCTATAACATATATCCAATCCTAATTGTTCTACAGTCTTCTCTCTATCACTTCCAGTAACAAGATAAACATCATTACTACAACAAAATTTTAAAAAGAAAGCCCAAAATGAATGCTCTATTTGTTTCCTACTAGGAGTTAGAGTTCCATCAACATCAAATATAAATTTATTCATGTATCAAACAAATGGTGTTTAGATGTACCAGCATTATCATTTGTAATTTTTCCTATTCCAGTTTCTTCAGTCTCATGGAATTCAAAATCCCAATCTTCTATCACAGTATTTGCTAATAGTAAATCACTAAGTTTATACAACTCTTTCTCTGCTGTTTCATGATCTTTTGCTTCAAACCAATAATCAATATGCTTACCAAGTCGTAACAAATTTGATTTAAGATTAGGAGCAACCCTATGAGTATTATTCATTACAGCATTACCAGCAGCATCTGATACAGACGCTCTTAATTTTACAGCAATAGTTGCTTTAAACTTCATTTATTAACTACCTCAACCTGTACAGGGTTGCTTAGATAGTCAGCGATTCTATGATATGCAATTGCTCCAAAAACTTGTGGAGCAATAAAAGCAATCATTGCTACTATCCAAAAAATGTAATAATTATTTTCCTTGATTTGTGTTCTCATTAGATACTCCATATTTTAGAACAATAATCTCTGATAGATCTATCAGAAGAAAAGAAACCAGATCGTGCTGTGTTAATAATAGACATTCTATTCCATCTTTCCCTATTTGTCCATGCCCTACTAACACGATCTTGTGCATCCAAATAATCAGAAAAATCTGCAAAAACACAGAAAGGATCATGGTATAAAAGATTATTAATTAATGGTTCAAACATTTCTTTATCACCATGACTAAAATGACCACCCTTAATTAAGTTTATTACTTCCCACAATTCTGAACTCATATGTTGTTTAGGATCATATCCATGTTCCCACAAATCTTCTATACCCTTTTCATCATGTCCGAATAGGAAGAAGTTATCTTCACCAACTAAATCACGTATCTCTACGTTTGCACCATCAAGTGTACCAATAGTTAAAGCACCATTCATTTGGAACTTCATATTACCTGTACCTGATGCTTCCTTACCAGCAGTAGAAATTTGTTCAGATAAATCAGCAGCAGGATATACAAGTTCTCCTAACTTAACACTATAGTTTGGTAAGAATACTACATGTAACTTACCATCCATATCAGGATCATTATTAACAACCTCTGCTATATGACAAATAAACTGAATAATCAATTTAGCCATATAATATCCAGGTGCTGCTTTACCACCAAAGATTACAGTTCTAGGAACTATATCTGCACCATTCTTAATGCGAAGATATTGATTAACAATCCAAAGAGCAAGTAAATGTTGTCTCTTATACTCATGTATTCTCTTAACTTGCACATCAAAAATACTAGAAGGATCTACTGCTATACCAAGATTATTAAAAATATAAGTTGCTAAATTATGCTTTCCTACAATCTTTGCTTCTCCAAATTTATCCAATAGTTCTGGATCATTTAAACCTGTCTCCAATGTATTAAGAGCATCCATGTTAGTAATCCAATCTAAACCAACATAATCATCAAGAACTTCAGTAAGTCCTGAATTACAAGATGCTAACCATCTTCTTGGTGTTACACCATTGGTAACATTAGTAAATTTATGTGGCCAAAGATCATAGAACTCAGGCATTAATTTAGTTTTAACTAATTCAGAATGTAATGCAGCAACACCATTAACATGATGAGATCCTACAGTTGCAAGATGAGCCATACGAACTGCCTTATTACCATGTTCATCTATAATAGACATCTTCTCTAACTTACTATCATCACCAGGATAATGCAGACGTACTACTTGTAAGAATCTTCTATTAATCTCATAGATAATTTCCATGTGTCTTGGTAAAAGATTCTTGAATAATTTCAAGTCCCACTTTTCAAGTGCTTCTGGTAATAATGTATGATTTGTATATGCAACAGACTTAGTTGTAATCTCCCATGCCTGATCCCACTCTATATGTCTTTCATCTACAAGCAATCTCATCAACTCTGCAACTGCAACGGCAGGATGAGTATCATTTAATTGTACTTGCCAATAATGTGGAAAATCTTCTATCTTATATCCACGCTTATCAAGACTTCTAAACATATCTTGAAGAGAAGCACTAACAAAGAAGAACTGTTGTTTTAATCTTAATTCCTTACCCTGATCAGTTCCATCATTAGGATAAAGAACCTTAGAGATAGTTTCTGATGTAACACTCTGTTCTACTGATCCCATATAGTCACCTATATTGAATGCATAGAAGTCAAATGTTTCAGTAGCATCTGCTCTCCATAATCTCAATCTATTACAACTATTAACTTTATAACCTAACTGTAGTACATCATAAGGAACAGCAATAACCTGTTCTTCAGGAACCCACCTGACTCTATAATTTCCTCTATCTGATACATAATTTTCAACTCTACCACCAAAACCAACAGTAACAGATTCATCAGGACGACAAAGTTCCCATGGCCATTCTCCATGTAACCAATTATCAGTAACTTCTATCTGCTGATTATCCCTTATTTGCTGCTTGAATATACCATACTTATATCTTATACCATAACCAGTAGCAGGTACTTCTAGTGTAGCAAGAGACTCCATATAACATGCAGCAAGACGACCAAGACCACCATTACCCAATCCAGGTTCTTCTGCTACATCTAATATTTGATTTAGAGTATATCCGTATGCTTCTAATGCTTCCTTTGCTTCATCCCTTATACCTAAACTAATAAGATTAGTATTAAGTTGAGGACCAATTAAAAATTCTGCAGAAAGATATGCTACCTCTTTATTGGTAGGTGGTTTCATATCTAACCAATAAGTCATCATCTGATCTCTAACAGCATAACTTAATGCCATATAAAAATCATGTAGTGATGCTTTGTCTGGACGTTTTCCTAATGTGTAGAAAAGACGTTCAGTAATACCATTGTATAAATTATTATTTTTCGTCAACTTTTTTCTTCTTGGCTCCAATATTATACTTGGTTTCTAGAATCCAGTCACCTTTATCCTTATATGCTAACACTTTGATTTGATTCAAAGGAGCAATATCTTGAATTCTGGTGGAGTCTACTATACCTACTAGTCCCCAATCAACAAGAAGTTGAGCAATACGATTACGACGTTGTACATCATTAACAGTAAGATTTGCTTTCTTACCATCTAATGCAAATAATTCTTTAAAGTGAACTACAAAATATCTTCCTTGCTTATGCAATATATGACAAGATTGATAGATCTTCTTTTCCTTTCTTGACGCTACTCCGATACGAGTCAAAGTCTCACGTACTTTCAAAAAATCATCAGGTTCAGTAAGAGTAACTTCCACCATCTGATCAGGTGACCACTTCACCTCAGGCTCTTGCACCACGCTCATTGTCTTCCTCCAGTTTCAAATTTCGATTTTATAAAATTAAGTTGTTCTTTAGTTAGGATTTTCAAAGCCTGTTGTGCCTTCTCATTACTATACCCATAGTAACGTTTTACATAATCAAGATCTTTGATTGTATCTTTACGGAGCCAAGGAGAAAATCTCTTCTTAGGTCTCAAGATATTTATAAAAAAGTCGTATTGCATTTTCTTTGGAAGAAAATGATATGTGTTCATTTCATTAGCAAACAATACTGCATCAAGATGTCCAGAGAAAATCTTATTAACAATATATGGAGAATAGTCTTTTTCTATAGAAGGATCTTCATCAATAAGATTATTCTTTGTTTTATTAATGGAATTTAACCAGTCTTTTAATTCAGGCATTTTCTTTAAGATAATTAAGTGCGTTCATAACTCCATCAATATCATCACCCAAATTACTCAACCCCCTATTACAACTATCACATATCCATCCCCTAAACTTACCAGTTTTATGGTCATGATCAAAAACTATTCTTGAGTTTTTTTGTTCTATAATATTTTCTATTCTACCACACATATCACAATGAGTTGATTTGGGAACTGTACATCTTTTCTTTGCATCACGAGTAACTTTATCAATCATTCTTTCACATTGCCTACAATGTTGATAACGAAGTTTGCCATATGAACTACCTTCACCTCTTGTACGAAAAGACTCAATAGGTTTTTTTTGATGACACTTAGTACATTTTTTTAATTCAATCATTATTAATAGTATAGGAGGGTGGTATGTGATGATCATTCCAGTGTCGAATGTTTCCTGCAATGATAAAGCAGTTTGTAATCACAAGTTGTAAGAAGATAAAAGATCTTATAACACAGATAATATCATCATACTTTTTGGTAGTTTCATCTTGGAATGAACCAAGTGCATACTTCCATATTCTCCATAGTTTAGTCATATTTAATCAATGATGTAATAGGAATATTGGGAATATTATCTCTACCATTCAATCCTAACAGTTCTATCACAAAAGCACAACCTACAAGTCTTCCACCTGCTTTATCAATTAATTGAGCAGCAGCATTTACTGTACCACCAGTTGCTAGTAAATCATCAACCAATAATATCTTTTGATCCTTTACAATATCAGATTGTATTTCTAACCTATCTTGACCATACTCTAAACTATAATCAACACCGATTACATCACCAGGCAATTTACCTTTCTTTCTTATAGGAATAAATCCCATTCTTTGTCTTGTTGCTAGAGCAGTTCCAATAATGAATCCTCTAGATTCAATACCAACAATATAATCAGGTATTAATCTATCAGAAAAATTTCCTAACGTAGTTAACATTGAAGTCATTGCTGAAGGACTTCTCAATATAGGAAACATATCTCTAAAAAGTATCCCTTTTTTAGGAAAATCAGGATAACTAGAAACTAGTTCTTCAATCATCATAAAATTTATAAGCTAAAGACACTCTCAATCCACTATAAAGAGAATGAGGTGCATCTGCATAGTGTAACATATTTGCTGGAAATAATACAGCCCTATTTGGTTTATATGTTACTATTTCAGAAATTTCATCTTCATCTTGATTATAATCATATGTCCAATCATACCATACCTTATCTCCTTCTTTATATGAAGGTCCTAACTTATTAATAAACATCAAATGACCTTGCCAATTAATCTTCCATTCTGGATTTACAAAATATAAAAATGTAGTAGTACCATCATCAGTATGCGGATCACCATATTGTCCTGCTGTCTGACCATTAGCATATATCCTTAGACATTTGCTATTAATATTTAAATTGTCTTTAATTATTTCTAGAAGATACTCACTAAAAAATTTATCTTTTTCAAGTCCATCCATATGCCAAAATGGATGATCAGGAATACCACCATTCAAACACCATCCTGATCCTCTAAGTATATTCCAAATTTTATTATGAAGTTCTTCTGAAAAGAAATTATCAAAAACTTGAATCATATAATTTTTTTAATTTCACTCAAAATAATATTATATGCTTCTACAATATCTCCCTCACCTTTTCTAAAAAGATCTTTATCGAAACTTTCTTTTGTTCCTTTCTTCCAGAGTCGCATTCCGTCAGGTGATAGTTCATCAGCAAGGAGTAAATTTTGTTCAGAATCATAACCAAACTCCAATTTAAAATCAACAAGTGTAAGATCTATCTTATTAAAGATATCCTGTAGTATAGCATTAATTTCTCTAGCAGCAAACTGCAATGGTCTTATAGACTCACCATAACCCATCAAATTAATACGATCTTCTGTAAGTAGAGGATCATCTTTAGCATCATCCTTCAAATAAAACTCAACCAAAGGCCAATTAATAATCCTACCTTCTTCTAAGGTAGTCTGCCTAACTATAGATCCAGCAGCAACATTTCTTACTACAACTTCTATTGGAATAATATCAACCTTCTTACAGGACATAATCCTTTCAGGAATTGAATTAATATAATGAGTTCTAATTCCTACTTTCTCTAACTCCTCAAATAAAATTGTAGAAATTTCCATGCAGACTTTTCCTTTTCCTTGAGGAAAATCTATCTTCTTACCATTACCAGCAGTAACTCTATCCTCATATTGTATGAGAACTTTATCAGGTTCAGATGTAGTGAATACAGTCTTTACCTTCCCCTTTGTAATTTGAGTCATTTTTTATATTTTTTTATACTCTCTTCCCATTGCTTCATACTACTTTGACATTGACCTTCATTTTCTTTAGGATCAAGTTTATTATACCCCTTTACTTTCTTCCACTCATTATAGAGTGCTTGCAGTATCCATGACTGCGATAAGCTTTTAGGTCCGTTTTCAAGTAGTTCAAGGTACTTTTTGTTACTGGTGTAACTTTTGTACTCTTCTCTCCAGTTGGAGTCATCATAAAGTTTAGTTGTCATAAGTGTAGGTCTTCCCTTTGATTTGAGTTTCACCTTCAGGATTTTTTCCTTGTGGTTTAAATTTTCCTAGTTTAATATTCTTTTTGGGTAATCCACCCTTTCTAGTTCTTTTAAGAGTTGCTTTTCCTCCTGGTTTAGATTGTGTAATGACAGAATCCTGTCCATACTTTTTACCTAATTTCTTAACTTCTTTCTTAAACTTCTTCTTACCCATCTTACCAGAAGTCACAACATGACTTCTTTCCTTTACTCTAGTTTCTTTACCAGTTTTATCATCCTTCTCAGTGTATTTACCAGTAACCTTAGTAGCACCTTTACCAAACTTACTACGAATATCTTTATCTAAACTCTTTGCTCTTGCCTTATTTTCTTTATTAGATTTATCACCACGACTTCCTGAGAGAACTGCCACTCCTCCCTTATCGTGCTTTGATTTAAGACGGCTTAAACTACTCTCCTCTAACTGAGAGCATTCTAACATAAAATTCTGAAATGTCTTCATCGCTTGTGACAATATTTTAATTGTATTTATGAAGCGAGTCCTTCCTGCTTCAATTTGTCGTAATTATAACATCCATCAAAACTAAATTTAATCTTTGGATTAAGACCATAATTAAAGAGTACTAGTTCTTTTCTATCTTGTTGTTCTTTCATATACTCACCAACAGATCTCATAGTATATGTAAGATTAAATTCTGCTGTATTCCAATTGTTAAAACGATCTCTTATAAGTTGACTAGAGTTATATGAAATTAACTGATGCCCTGCACAATTATCACATTCTTTAGCAAATTTATCATGATCAAATTTCTTATGCAATGATCCTTTCTTACCATAAAGATTAGAACCAATCTCATAAGGAGGATCTGAGTATATAAAAACATCTCTACTATCTGTTAATAGATCTGTATAATCACTATTAGTAAACTTCCAATTCTCTACTAAATCTGAATATTCTGGTAGTTTTTCAATTCCCCTCATAGAGAAATTAGATACAGATGCTTGACTAGAAAATGATGAACTCTCAGTTAATCCACTAAAAGAACATTTATTAACAATATAAAAAGCAACAGCTCTTTCTAAATTATCCTTATCTTCATTATTAACAATATCTTTAGCCTCTAAGAATAAACATCTTGCAGAATCTTCATTAGGATGAGCGATCTTAAGATTGTTTAATTCTTTCTTCAATTCTGAACCATCATGTTGTAACTCAGTCCAAAAGTTAATAAGTGGTTCATATAAATCATTGACCCAAATTTTTAAATGAGGGTACTTTTTAGTAATATGTAAAGCAACACTACCACCACCCAAAAAGGGTTCACGAAATTCTGTATACCTGTTTAAATCAGGTAAGAATTGATCCATCTTAGAACAAGCACGAGACTTGCCTCCAGGATATCTAAGGGGTGTTTTGAGTGCCTTCATCGTTGATTAATCTATAAGTTCCTTCTTTATGAGAATGTGCTATACCTAATTCATGCATCTTTGAATGTTCATCAATAGGATCTCTTAAATCTTTCTTTCCTGGCCCTACTGTTAACCATAGTCCATAACCCATAATAAAAAATAGTAATCCTACTATAATGAATACAACAATCATCAGAATGCCTCCTTCCATATAATAATATCATTACTATTATCTAATATCTTACCAGATCTATATGGTGATATCATTGGATGATCGGGTTCCATTAACTCTAACGTAACAGCATCTAAAATACGATTAAAAGATCTCGACATCTGACGATATCCAGATCCAACATACATTTGTCCTGCAAAGACAGATACAGTTGCTGCACCCCAAAAAATATAATACCACCTAGATTTAACTTGATGTCTTTGCTTTTTTGTTAATTTAGTCATTGTTCTTTTATTTGAATTCACATTCTACCATAATCTCAGTGAGACACGCAAGTAGATTTATCTCTTGGTCAGCAACGAAGGCGGTTTGATATTGGTACTTCGCAATAACAAGAACGGCAGCAGGAATAGAATTAGAAACCAAGGATTCGTAAAGACTATCGTAGATACGACGAAATAGTACAGTAGTATCATTGTCCAAGTTATCGACACACCATTTACGTACTTCCGAAAAGTTCTTCGCTTTGAGGTTTTTAATGAGATCATTTACTGAAACATCCGTGAATGTAGCTAGTATACCACTATCTATAATTCCTGCAACAGAATATCTTTGACATTCATTTAAAACTCTTCTCCAGTCTGGAAAATGTTTATTAACTAATTCTGCAAGAACTTTCTTATCAAACTTAATCTTCTCTTGTTCTAAAATATTTACAAGTCTATTAAAAAATTCTACCGCAATCGCCTGTTTATACTTTTTCTGAATACCAAACTCAACCACAACGCATCTCGAATGGAGGGGTTCAATGATTTTATTTTTGTAATTGCAAGTGAAAATGAATCTGCAGTTGTTGGAGAACTCCTCAATACTCGCTCTAAGAAGGAGTTGTACGTCGGAAGTGGTATTGTCTGCTTCGTCAATGATGATGACTTTATGTTTCGACTCGCTTGTAAGAGAGACTGTAGATGCGAAGTTCTTTGCGTTGTTCCGAACAGTGTCGAGAAACCTGCCTTCATCCGATCCATTAATGACATAATAATCTACCCCCAATTCCTTACAGAGTGCCTTTGCTACAGTAGTCTTACCAATACCTGGAGGACCAGAAAGTAACATATTAGGTATTTCACCCTTATTTAGAAATTCACTAAAGGTTTTCTTAATATTCTCTGGGAGAATACAATCTTCAATTTTTTGGGGTCTGTATTTTTCAACCCATATAAAGTCACTCATTTCTTTTTAAAAACACCAAGTTGAGATAATAACCATAATGTAACTATCGTCCATAATATAACATACCACATAATTAATCTTCCTTCTTATTTGGTCTGGGATTAGTTCTTCTATTAATAATAGAAATGAACTTATCAGCAGCAAATGTACCACCTAAACACACTTCAAGTTCATCACCATCTTTCCAGTTGGTTTCACCATTCATTTTGGTGTGTTGCATTGCTAATTGAATTTCATCAATTACTTTTTGAGTTAGTCTCATATTTGTGAAAGTTGAATAATTTTAGTAATATCAATTACTGCAAAGAATGATGAGACAAAAGCAATATCATATGCTTTACAATTAATTGAAAATGGTAATACTAATAAATTACCAAAAAGACGAGCAGTACATCCAAATTTAACATCGACATACAAAACAAGGAAGTATCCAATTATAAGTAGAATACTTCCAACGAATCGACATCTGTTTATAGTAATCATTCAAATGTAGAATCAGGTTCTAACGCAATATAATAAGTTAGAGGAATAGAAGTGCATGTAAATCGTGATAACAATTTAGATGATATCACAACATCATATGCACCTGTAATTATCTTAATATTTTCTACTCTAAAGTTAAAGGTAAACTTCTTATCAGTCTCACCAACTACAATAGCAAATTCATTAGTAGTATCATTCTTCTTATCACTAACTACTAATTTAATAACACCTGCATCACCAACTGCTGATAAATCAGGAAGTTGATAAACTGCTGCTGCCTTAAGTAATTTTTCTAAAGTAACACTTTCCAACTGGAAACAAACATCTTCAGTTGGAAGAGTAATCTCCTTCTCAGGTGGAGAAACAATCACATTAGGATCTGCATAGAAATACTTAACTCTACGTTTACCCTCACGAATATTAAGATAGGTTTCTCCAGAAAAATCTAAATCAGGATCCTGATGAAGACTTAAACCATTAAGAAATTGATTCAAATCATAGATAGCAAATTCACGAGGAAAATCTTCTTCAATCTGTGCTTCTGCAAGAATATTCTTAGCAACAGACATTGTACGAAGTTGATTACCCTCCTTTACAAGTATAGAGTTGTTAATACCAGCAAAGTTCTTTAGGATACCTAAAGTATTATCACATAAGTTCATAGTTTTTGGTCGAAGTTTCATTAAGGCATGTTGTGGTCAATATTACCACTGGTTATTGATGGTTTGCCGTAGTGCTCATCAAAATGTAATAGTAGCATAGCATAATGTATCACTTTCATCAAGTCCTTCTTATTTCTTCCATCCTTACTCCCATAGCGACTACCATACTTAAGTATGTTTGCTTGACAGAAATCGGATGCAAGATCTCTAGAAGCCATGAGATCTATTGTTTGAACATTACGAAACTCATGCTTAGTTCCTGTATAATGTCCATTATAAGTACTTGATACGTAATCCTCAATATCACTCATAATTTCTTTTTCGTGATACTTGTTCCTACTATCAGTCATTTTTGCAAGTTCCTCCTTTGCTGCTTGTTGTGTCCACCCATCATTGTATGGCGAATTTGCATGTATATTTAGATTTAACTCATCATAACCCATACCACCTTCTACATGATGTGCAATTTGATCATCATTGTCTGATAAAGTATTGAATGAACCTGGATTGTACATATAATCTGGTGGATATTCTGTAATACCAGTTGCATCATCAGTCATTGGTTTTCCTTGTTTTAGTTGCTCCTCTTTCCATGCTTTAAGATTCGCTTCATCATCTGGTCCATACATAATCGGATAATCCTCATCAAGTGTTCCGTTTAATACTGAGTATGCTAAACTCCAAGCATTAACCATATTGGAATAAAAAATCGTTTACTAAACTATCTGCTTTTTCTTTCCCAAACTTACCTTTAAGGTATCCACTTACTGGATCAAGTCTGGTCATGTAAGCATCAAAGTCTTTATACTCGCTAGTATCAGTACCAGTCGGTTTTGCCAATTCTAGCATATCTTTGAACTTAGTCAAGTATTGTTTAAATGTAGATAGATGAACATTAACTTCTTCCATCTTACAATACCTAACAAAAATATTTTCAGAAAAGTGATTTCCTTTTTCAAAAAATCTATAATCTTTTTCTGCTTTTGGTAAGTCATCAAAAGATAGTAAATAATTTTCCACAGGATGTTGAAAATCAAATACCATAATAACTCTCTTTTCATTGAAAGCCATTAAATCTATACCAAAAGAAGGAAGATTAGATCCAGTTTTGGGATAGAGAATATTATTGTAGATACATGAAGTATCACTCCATATCTCCACTTCTCTAGATTTAATAAGATACTTATTAGTATAAGTCTTTGCTGTAAGGTGGGTTCCCTTACTTTTCCAATTTGCCCAGACACTACCTACCCCATTATGGAGTGAGATAGTGTCGTGTAGGACATTCTTGTATTCTTCCCAAAGGTTCATGCATCCTCCTGATACGCTTGATCTTCTGCTTTATTAAAATCAAAGTCAGCATCTACTTTATCATAAAGTTCTAAGAATGATTACTTAGTCTCATC
>Ga0209404_10001021_pt1 | contig 20100 bp, 27 predicted proteins | sample TroAtlMetagenome_2_FD_187447 | JGI IMG/M metagenome (GOLD analysis project Ga0209404, IMG submission 187447) | Marine eukaryotic phytoplankton communities from Atlantic Ocean - Tropical Atlantic ANT8 Metagenome (SPAdes) (version 2) | ecosystem: Environmental > Aquatic > Marine > Oceanic...
ACCTGCTTGGCTGATGAAAGACCATCAGTATAGAGTTGGTAGAGGAGAATATAGACTTCCTACTTTGGAAGAAGTATTTTCTGAGGCTGAAGCTTCAGTCGAATCAGTTGAAAATGTTGAGCAAATTGACTAAAAAACTGAATAAAAGAGTGTTGCATTTTTGCAACACTCTGGGAAAAATGGTAACTTCTTGTAATATAATGGAGATTCAACCCACTTTTCCCTTGATTATTAACACTAAAAATGTTAAAATAATAGTATAACAAAGAAAAAAGAAGGACTTTTTATTATGAATAACACACAAAAACAATTTGTCGAGGATATGTATAAATCTCTCGGCACGGATGTTGTATCTCGAAGCGATATCAATACCTTCCAGAAAGAAAATGGTTATAAGAACCAATCTTGGCTGAAGAATGATAAGTATAAAATCTCTAGAGGTCAATATCAATTACCAATTAGTGGTTCAGTTCCAGTTAAAACTGTAAAAGTAGAAAAAACTGAAATAGTCGAACCCCAAAAAATTGATGTCAATGAAAATGTTGAAACGAAAGCTGCTTATATCGTTTCAAGTTTGGAAGGCAAAGTCGTTCCAACTAAGTTTTCTGAATTTGTCCCATGGGGATATTATAAAGATATCAAGTCAATATTAAAATCGAAGCAATTTTATCCTTGTTTCATTACAGGACTTTCTGGAAACGGGAAGACTTTGAATGTGACCCAAGCGGCTGCTGAGTTAAATAGAGAATTGATCCGTGTCAATGTTACCATTGAGACCGATGAAGATGATTTACTCGGAGGTTATAGATTGCGTGATGGCGATACAGTCTGGCAAAACGGACCAGTTATCGAAGCTATGGAAAGAGGCGCTGTTCTTTTACTAGATGAAATTGACCTTGCTTCAAATAAGATTATGTGTTTACAACCGATCTTAGAAGGAAACGGTATCTATGTTAAAAAGATTAACAAGTTTGTTAAACCGAAAGACGGGTTTACAGTTGTTGCTACTGCCAATACTAAAGGGCAGGGATCTGATAGTGGAAAGTTTATCGGTACCAATGTACTGAATGAAGCATTCCTTGAGAGATTCCCAATTACAGTAGAGCAAAGTTATCCTACTCCAAAGATTGAGAATAAAATCTTATCGAATGTTTTACAAACTAGAGATATTGTCAATAAAACAAGTGAAGAATTTGCTCAAAACCTAGTAACCTGGGGTGATGTAATTAGAAGAACCTTTTATGATGGCGGTATTGATGAAATCATATCTACTAGAAGATTAGTACACATAATCGAAGCTTATTCAATCTTTAAAGATAAAATGAAAGCGATTGAGTTATGTGTCAATAGATTTGATGATGATACCAAAGCAAGTTTCTTAGACCTCTATACTAAAGTTGACGCTGGGGAAGATGTGTCAAATTATGGACAAGAGGAAATAGAACCAGAATCCAACGATAGTGAGGAAGAAGTGGATAATAACCAGTTCTAAAATCTATCATAGTCCTTGCCACTCCAAATATTGTAATGGTATTTGGAGTGGAGTTGTATTTAACGCTTGACTATTTTTTCAAATTGATGTATAATAGAGATATGAGTAAAATTGAGAATCAAATTAAAATCGGTTACCAGAAATATGATATTGATGTGTGGCCAGAGGGATTTGCCACTACTGAAGAAGCAGTAGGTGAGTTCTTTAATAATGAACGCAAAATAGGATTAAGAGGGGATTATATTGAGACCTTACACGGTGCCAATACTTTACTCCACGAGATTATGCACGGAGTTGTATATCAATATGGTATGGTCCAAACAATGGAGAAGTTTGATAAAGAAGAAAAGATTGTTAATACACTAACTAATGGGTTAATGAATGTCTTTGTTGACAACCCTTGGTTAATGGATTATATAAAGGAACAAATAGATAAAGAGTATGGTAAGAGTAGTAGTCAAACAGAATAATGTTGAGAGAGCTCTTCGCCAATTAAAAAAGAAGTTAATGAAGGAAGGTGTCCTTCGTGAGTTAAGATTGAGGGAGTATTACGAGAAACCTACATTGAAAAGGCAAAGAAAACATAAAGAGAGTTTAAGAAGGGTTGCTAAAGAACGCAAAATGAAAAGACGGCGTGAAAGACACTCTTAAAAGAATTCGGATTCCAGCGCCACTATGGATCCTGAATATACTATAAGTGAAGTGGCAAACAGAAGGAGATAAGAATGGCTAGACCAAGACTATCAAAAAAAGAAAAGGTATTAAACCTTTTATCAAAAGGTCAACCAGTATTCTGGAAGACTTTAAGAAGCAAGTTTGACCTTGTTTCACCTAGAGCTATGATTGACCAATTACGCTCTGAGGGCCATATGGTGTATGTTAATACCAATACTGGTACTAACAGTAATAATACATCATATAGAATTGGTACCCCTACAAAAGCTATTGTAGCTGCGGGAATCAAGAAACTTTATGGTACTAAATACGCTTACTCAAACTAATCGTATAAATAGTACTGCTAGGCAATTCGTAAGCCCTAGTAGAGGTAGAGTGTCTTGCTTATAGAGAAAGACACCAAAGGTTTTTGGGTATTGTACCTTAAACAATACCCACTATATTATAAAGAAGGTGATTATGAAATACGGCGAAGAAAAAATTATAGATGAAATTAAGACTTATTTACAGTCTACCTACCAACAACACTATTCAACAGTAAATTTAAATGAATCAATATCTGATTCTGGATTCCAAGTACAAGATATTTTAAGACACTTGGATATCAATAAAGATTTCTGCCAGGCAAATGCAATAAAGTATCTGTGCCGGTATGGAAAAAAGAACGGGTATAATAGAATGGACTTATTAAAGGCTGTACATTATATCATATTATTAATGAGTGAGGAAACAAATTATGAAAGTAAGTGACCAAACATTAGAAGTATTGAAAAACTTTTCGGAGATCAATACAAATATTCTAGTGAAACCAGGTAGTGAATTATCTACTATCTCAACAATGAAAAATATATTGGCAAAGGCAACGATCTCAGAATCGTTTGATAAGAAATTTGCAATATATGATCTATCAGAATTACTAGGTGTTATATCTATTAAAACTGATCCAGAAATAGATTTTAGTAATGAAAAATATATGTCTATCGGAACTAAGGGTTCTAGATCAGAAACTAAATTTTTCTATTCAGATGAAACAGTTGTAACCACACCTCAAAAAGATGTAGTAATGCCTGAAGCTGATGTTAGTTTTGAATTAAAGGACAGTATGTTAAATGTATTAATGAAACACGCTGCTCAACTTAAACTTCCTGATTTATCATTGATTGGTAAAAAAGGTTCTGAAGTTTTCCTTAAAGTCCATGATAAGAAGAATACTACTCATAATGAACATTCAGAATTCGTTGGTACTGAAGCGTCTGCTGATTTCACATTTAATTTTAAGATTGAGAATTTAAAGATTGTACCTGGTGATTATGATGTTGCTGTTTCAAGTAAATCTATATCACACTTTAAAAACAAAGTTAAACCAATTGAATATTGGATTGCATTGGAGCCAGATAGTAAAATCAGTAAATGAGTGATTTCTTATGGGTCGAACAGTATAGACCTCAAACCATAGATGAATGTATTTTACCCTCAGATATAAAGGAGACCTTTCAGTCTTTTGTTGATCGAGGGGAGATAGCAAACCTACTTCTTGCAGGACCTCCTGGCTGCGGTAAAACCACAGTAGCTAGGGCATTGTGTGAGCAAATGGATGCTGACTATATCTTTATCAATGGTTCTGAAGAATCTGGTATTGATACACTTAGAACCAAGATTAAAAACTTTGCCTCCACAGTATCATTAACAGGCGGTAAGAAGGTTGTTATAATAGACGAGGCAGATTATTTAAACCCCCAATCCACTCAACCTGCTATGCGTGGGTTCATAGAAGAATTCCATAAGAATTGTAGATTTATCCTCACTTGCAATTTTAAGAATAGACTTATTGAACCAGTACATAGTAGATTTTCAACAATAGATTTTAAAATAAATAATAAAGATAAACCAGTCCTTGCAAGTAAACTATTTCAAAAGGTTGGTATTATACTTAAAGAGCAAACTATACCATTTGACGAAGCGGTTGTCGCTGAACTTATAAATAAGCATTTCCCAGATTATAGAAGAATATTAAATGAATTACAAAGATATTCTGCTAGTGGGAGAATTGATACGGGTATATTAACTAATATTTCAGATGAAAACTTAAACAAATTAATATCATTATTAAAAGAGAAAGACTTTACCAATATGAGAAAATGGGTAGTCAATAATTTAGATAATGATCCTGTTGTAGTTTTCAGACGAATATATGATACAATGTATGAGAACTTAGAATCAGAAACTATACCTCACGCTGTATTATTACTGGCAGACTATTCTTATAAGTCTGCTTTTGTGGCAGATCAAGAAATTAATCTTGTTGCCTGCTTGACTGAAATTATGAGTCAATGCAAATTTAAATAAGGAGAAAACTATGGCTGACGCTGCTAGTATAAGAGCTGAACTACAAGAAGGACTTAATGGTAAAACAATAGGTCTTAACGCTACTGTAAAATTTGATTTTGATGGAACAGGAATTGCTTACCTAGACGATAGCGCTGGGGGAGTAGGTGCTGTTGTTTCTGATGAAGATAAGGATGCTAATTGCACCTTAACTATGTCAGTAGATACTTGGGAAGAAATGAAAGCTGGATCATTAGATGGTACAAGTGCATTTATGCAAGGCAAATTGAAAGTTGATGGAGATATGTCTGTTGCTATGAAACTTGGACAAGTATTTGAATCAGTAAAATAATAAAAGGAAAACTATATAATGCAAGATGTGAAACTATTTGACAATAGACTGTTATTTAAAGACGAGTTGGTAAGTGAAACAGATATGCCCACAATGTTTTCAAACAAGAGAATAGTTATGTTTGGATTACCTGGTGCATTTACACCAACCTGCTCGGGTAAGCAATTACCTGCATATGAAGATATGTACGAACAGTTTATTGCCACAGATAAAGTGGATGCTGTTTATTGTGTATCAGTAAATGACCACTTTGTAATGAATGCTTGGGGCAAAGACTTAGGTATTCAAAAAGTAAAACTAATACCTGATGGTAATGGTGCCTTAACTAGACAGTTGGGAATGTTGGTCGATAAGCCAGTACAACAATTTGGGTTAAGATCATGGAGATATTCTTCATATGTAGTTAATGGTATTGTAAAGAAGATGTTTATAGAACCTGGCATAAATAATATGAGTGATGACGAAGATCCATACGAAGAGTCAACACCAGAAAAGATATTAGATTATGTCAAATCCTTATGAACTAAAACATTACCTTAACGCAATCAACTATACAAAAGAGGATCTGGTAAGATCAGACGATCAGATGTGGGCTAAAAAGTATCCAGCCTATATCACTAATAAGATTATGTCTGCTTTTCCAGATACTCTTTTCTTGTCTAATGAAATGAATCGTTATAGCCACCTGGATAACGATATACAGTTCCAATTCTATATAAATAGTGTTAGAAAAAAGAAACGATTTAGTCCGTTTTTAAAAGCGTCTAAATTGAAAGATATTGATTTGGTAAAAGAGTTTTATGGGTTTAGTAATGATAAGGCAAAAGACGCTCTGAAGATACTCTCAAAAGATCAAATAAAAATTATTAAAGAGAAATTATTTAAAGGTGGAACAAAATGAGTGAAGAAACACAATGGAGTCCAGAGAGTATGCTCGAGGTCTCCTTGAAAGAACCAGATGACTTTCTGAAGGTTCGGGAAACACTAACGAGAATAGGTGTCGCATCCAGAAAAGATAAAAAACTATTTCAATCTTGCCATATATTACATAAGCAAGGTAGATATTTCATAGTACATTTCAAAGAATTATTTGCCCTAGATGGCAAACATAGTAATCTTTCAGAAAACGATATTGAGAGAAGAAATACTATAACACAATTACTAGCTGATTGGGGTTTAATTAGTATTATAAATCCAGATAATGCCACAGCGAAAGCGCCATTATCTCAAATAAAAGTTATTTCATTTAAAGATAAAAACAATTGGACTTTAGAAACGAAATATAATATAGGTAAAAAGATAGATGAAACCAGTTAAGTTTAATGAATTTATAACTGAAGATAAGAATAAAGAAGTAAAGAAATTTAAATTACTTATTATTACAGATGAACCTGAAGAGGCAAAGACATTTCATACTGCTGATAGATTAAGAGAAGAGGCAGATAAAAAAGGTTACAAGAATTATCTGTACAAACTATCTGGTGGATATATGACACTAGATGATGGTGTTCGTAGAATACACAATAAAGATGATGAAAAGGGATTTGAAATATCATCTAAAGATACTGTAGCAGTTATTCGAGGGTCTATTACTAGAAAAGATTCCTGGTTAGACTTAGTATCACAATTAGAAAAGGCAGGTATCGTATGTGTCAATTCCAGACAAACAATCAACACCTGTGCTGATAAGTATAGAACAGCATTAAGACTTGCAGATGTGGGTCTAAGACAGCCTAAAACCGTATTAATATCTGATCCTGATAACATTGAAAAAGATTTTGAACAATTAGATACAGATTTCCCAATCATTTTAAAAACACTTAGAGGTTCAAAAGGTGTTGGTGTATTATTTGTTGAGTCTGAAAAGTCTTTAACAAGTCTAGTACAAGTTTTATATAAACAAGATGAAGATACAGATTTATTATTACAAGAATATATTAAAACTGATTATGACGCTAGAGTCCATGTTCTCGGTGGTAAAGTAATTGCAGCTATGAAACGAGAAGTTTTAGAGGGTGATTTTAGAAGTAATATATCTCAAGGAGCGAAGGCGAAAACTTTAAACCTTACAGATTTAGAAATAGAAAAATGTTTAGAAGCTGCAAAAGCAGTTGGTGGTGTATGGACTGGAGTTGATTTTATACCTTCTAAGAATAGAGAAAAGGATGAACCATTTTTTATTGAGGTGAATTCATCTGCTGGTACTGAAGGTGTTGAAGAAGCTACAAACAGAAATATATCAAAAGAGATAATAGAGTTTTTTGAAGATAGAAAAAATTGGATCCATGTTCCTACAGAATGTGGGTTTAAAGAGATTGTAAAAGTAGGCAATACAGAATTTGTTGCTAAGTTTGATACTGGTAATAGTGGTCAAAATGTTATTCATGGAGAAGATATAAATATTCAAGGAAAAAAAGTTAGTTGGAAATTATTAGGTAAAAAATATACAGCTGATTTAATTAAAATGGACAATATTAAAGTGGGAGGTCTTAGAGATTATGACGAAGATAGACCACTAGTGAAATTAGATGTTGAGTTTGCAGGCACCATCTATAGCGATACTCTATTTACAATAGATAATAGAGAAGATCGTACACCTATCTTATTAGATAGGAAATTTATGAAACAACTAAATGTTATGGTTAATCCTGCTAGAAAATACTTATTGACCACACCATTTGAAGTTGATAATAATAAGGAAAAATAATGGCTAATACAAGTGAAGTGAAAGTCCTACGATTAAAAGTAGGCGATTTTATTATTGCTAAAGTAAGTGAACTAAAAGATAAGTACACTATGGAGAAACCTATGGCTTTAGGTTTCGTTGGTTCTGGTGAAACTGGTCAAGGCAATCTACAATTTGCCCCCTGGTTCCCATTTACAGATAATAGAGAGATCAATATAAACAAAGAGGATGTTCTTATAGTTGAAGATCCAGGTCTTGATCTATTAAATCATTATAATAAAAACTTTGGAAATGGGTTGATACAAACTCCAAAAGGATTAATTACCGAATAGTCCTTGACTTCCAAGTCAAATTTTGTTATAATAGTCCTATGAAGTTCTACACATCCGTTATACCACACCGTGGGCGACTTTTGGTTCGTGCCATAGTAAACGGTAAAAGAATTCAAAAAAGAATCAATTATAAACCTTCCCTTTTCGTACCAGTAAAAAAAGAAACAAAGTATAAGACTCTAGATGGAAGACCGTGTGAGAGAATACAGTTTAATAATACTTACGAATTAAGAGAGTGGTTAAAACAATATGATGGTGTAACCGGGTTTGAATACTTTGGCAACACTAGACATCAACACGCCTTTATATCAGATGAATTCAAAGGTAATATACAATGGGATTTATCTAAGCTCAATACAATTACTATTGATATAGAAACTGCTTGTGAGAATGGATTCCCTGATCCAAAAACTGCAATAGAACCTTTAATCTGTATTACTGTAAAATCTCATTCCACAAAAGACATTATTGTTTTCGGTATCGGTGAATATAAAAACGATAACGATAAGGTCACATATCTAAACTTTACAACCGAACAAGAATTACTAGAAGCGTTTATTAAATTCTGGCAAGATTATGATCCAGATATAGTAACCGGTTGGAACTGTAAGTTTTTTGATATGACTTACCTTATCAATCGTATTAATTACCTAATGGGTGAGGATCATATTAAAAAATTAAGTCCTTGGGGTATCGTTGAAGCGAAAACTCAAGGTTCTGGTTGGGCAGGTCAATTTGGTAATGATCTTGCCTATTACGATATTCTTGGTGTATCAACTTTAGACTATCTAGATTTGTATAAGAAATATACTTATTCAAAACAAGAAAGCTATCGTCTTAACTTTATTGCTGGTGTAGAACTCGGTGAGTATAAAGATGATAACCCTTATGATAGTTTCAAAGAATGGTACACCAAGGACTACCAATCATTCGTAGATTATAATATTCAAGATGTGGAGCTGGTTGATAGATTAGAGGATAAGATGAAACTTATCGAATTGCATTTGACTATGGCTTATGAGGCAAAGGTAAACTTTCAAGAAGTATTCCAACAGGTAACAATGTGGGATGCAATCATATTTAATTTCTTAAAAGCTAAAGGCATAGTTGTTCCTCAAAAAGAAGAACACGAAAACGCTAGAGGGTATGAAGGTGCATATGTTAAAGACCCTATTGTAGGTTTCCATGATTGGATTGTGAGTTATGATTTAAATAGTCTGTACCCACATTTAATTATGCAATATAATATTTCACCCGAAACAATTATTGGTTTCCAACCAGAACTTGCAAGTGTAGATAAACTATTAGAATGGCAAGTTGACTTTTCTCAGTTTGATAAAAGAACTATGACACCAAATGGTGCGATATTTAGAACTGACAAACCTGGGTTCTTGGGTGAATTGATGGAGAAATATTATACAGATAGAAGTAAATATAAAAAGTTGATGATTACCGAACAAAGAAAATTACAAAAAGATAAAAGTAATAAAGAAATTCAAAATAATATTTCAAAATATAACAATATTCAAATGGCAAGAAAGATTGCATTGAATAGTGCTTACGGCGCTATTGGTAATAAGTATTGTAGATACTATGATGTAAGACAAGCTGAAGGCATTACCTTTGCAGGTCAATATTCTATTCGTTATATTCAAAGACGGGTGAATGAGTTTTTTAATAAGTTATTGAAAACTGAAAAGGTAGATTATGTTGTTGCCTCAGATACAGATTCAATTTATATTCGTATGGGTGATGTTGTTAAGAAAATGGGTTTAGGTGATGATATTAAAAAGACTGTAAGTATATTAGAAAAGTTTTGCGATCAAAAATTAAAACCTTACATAGATCAAAAGTATCAAGAGTTAGCTGATTATACACACGCTTATAAACAAAAGATGGTAATGGACAAAGAGGTGATTGCTAATAAAGGTATATGGACTGCTAAGAAAAGATATATTCTAAATGTTTATAATGCTGAGGGGGTTGATTATGATGAACCTAAATTAAAGATTATGGGTATTGAAGCAGTTAAATCTTCCACACCTAAAGCTTGTAGAGAAAAGATTAAAGAAGCATTGACTGTTATTATGACTAAAGATGAAAATGCTTTGATAGATTTTATCGAAGAATTTAGAATAGAGTTTAATAAATTGCCAGTAGCTGAAGTTGCTCATCCTCGTAGTGTTAATGGTCTTTTAAAATATCAAGATAACACCACAATTTATAAAAAGAGTACTCCTCGCCATGTAAAGGGTGCCTTGATTTATAATTTAAATTTAAGACAAGATAGTAAATTATTAAATAAATACGAAACTATAAAAGAGGGAGATAAGATTAAATTTGTATCATTAAAAACCCCTAATCCATTTAAAGATAATGTTATTTCATTCCCTACAAAACTACCTAAAGAATTTGGATTAGGAGAGTATATTGATTATGATGAACAATTTGAAAAGTCGTTTTTAGATCCATTACGATTTATAGTAAGTGCTATAGGATGGAACTTTGAAAGAACAGCGAGTTTAGAAAGTTTCTTTGGATGATTATAACTTGTCGTTATTGTGGATTTAAACATATTAGAAACGGATGGTTCTGTATGAACTGTGGATGGTTTTTTAAATGATATTAGGAGAACCACAAAAAGTAGAAAGAAGTGATGTTATGAAAGTAGTATTAAGTGAAACTATGGGAACAGATTTAACTGTTGTAAATGCAGCTAGAGTATCCTATGATAGAATGTCTGAGGAATTTGGAGACAAAGACGAGAAATTAATTAAATATCTCGCCGAACACAATCATTGGTCACCTTTTGCTCACGCTTTTGCACAATTTAAAATAGAAGCACCTATCTTTGTTGCTAGACAACTAGTAAAACACCAAGTTGGTCTTGCCTGGAATGAAGTGTCTAGGAGATATGTTTCATATGTTCCTAAAATTTATAAGATTTCAAATTGGAGAGGCAAACCCCAACACTCAAAACAAGGGTCTGATGGTAAAGTAGAATTGTCTCCTGAAATGAAATACGAATACGATTTATATATGGAACAATGTATAGGGTTATATAATAGAATGATTGAAGAAGGTATAGCGCCTGAACAGGCAAGAGCAGTATTACCTCAATCAATGCAGACTGAATGGATATGGAGTGGTAGTTTATATGCATTTGCTAGGATATGTAATCTAAGAAACAAACCAGATGTACAAGAAGAAACCAGATTTATAACCGAGGGAATATCAGGAATGTTAGAAAACAAATTTCCTATATGTTGGAAGTATCTTTGTCCAGCGACAGGAGTGGACTCAGTAAAGGGTGTGTGATATATGAAACTAAGGCTATCAGATAAAGTACTTACACCTGAAGGAAGAGTAGGTATAATCGTAGCAACTAAAGAAGAAACTAACCAATATGGAGTTGCTTATGGAGAATTCCTTATTGGGTTGGATTGGTTTAATGAAGATGAATTAAAGCTCTCCGGAGTACCAATATGAAAATATTATTAGTATCAGCATTACCAGAAGAAGTAGAAGGTATGCCTTATGAGGTTACACTAACAGGTGTAGGTAAGATAAACGCTACTAGGGTGTTAACTGAAAAGATTGTAATGTGGGATGCTAGAAAACCAATGATGCCCGATATCGTAATTAATTATGGTACAGCTGCTAAGTGTTCTAATAAGGTGCAAGTAGGTGAATTATATGAGATTGGTAGTTTTATGCAAAGAGATATGAATGTGACCCAATTAGGCTTTGATAAGTACCAAACGCCATACGGTAAAGGAAAAATAGATACTGGTAAAGGAGATTTAGTTTGTGGTACTGGTGATAATTTTTGGGAAGGCGATCATCAATTTACAGTCGAATGTGATGTTGCAGATATGGAAGCATATGCTTTAGCTTCTGTTTGTGAAACTTATCGTATACCTTTTAGATGTTTTAAATATATTTCAGATGATGGTAACCCAGAACAATGGAAAGAAAATTGTAGAAAAGGTGTAGAGTTGTTTATAGCAAGGATGCAATTAACCCAATAATGAAGAAAACCTTAACTAAAAACGAAGCATTATATTGTGCTAACTTATTTAATGAGTATTTTGGTCAATTTACTAGAATTGATGAATATATGCGTAATCAAAAGATGGCTTCTATTGATAGTATACCGCAATCTTTACCAGGTATGGGACTCGAAACAGAAATGTTTGATGACTTTACAATGTCGCCTCAAGTTATGGACTTACAAGTTGTAGAATTAGATAACCACACTTGGGATACTAGTATTAATATGATTTCAAGTCATACTAATATGGTCAGTATACCCGGCAAGGCATTGAAACTTGCAGTAAAGGAAATGAACACAGGCAAGTATGTTGGGTTTATGAGATTTGGTTCGCCTGTAATTAATATGAAACCTAGAAATGAATTACTAGGTAATGTACCAGATTTACCTACATTTAATAAAACTGCCATAATGGGATTTGTAATTGTGCCAGCTCAACCATTTGGATTTAATTATCTAGGTGGTAAACTTTTAGCTGCTTTATGCTGTTCACACGAAGTTAGAGAAATGTTAAACAAGAAATACGATATGAACTTATGTATGTTTGAAACTACTAGTTTATATGGTAATTCAAAGTCAGCTAGTCAATATGATGGTATGAAACCAATGTTAAGATATAAGGGATTAACTGATAGTGATTTTATTCCAATGATACACGGGAAAGCATACCACGATCTAGTGGATTATGTTGAAGATAGAGTTGGTAAAATTCTTAAAGATAAAGTTTCTAGTCGAAAATTAAAAATGACAAATTCTATTATTGGTTTAATTAAAAGATCAATTAAAGATAAAGATTTAGAAAATTTTAATGCAACTATAAGTAATGCCAAAAACTTAACTGAACAAAAAAGATATTATGTTTCCAATTATGGTATAGAAAATTACATAGATATTGTAAATGGCAAAACAGATAAAATTGTAAAAGCGCCGAACTATGAAAGATATTACGATAATGAACTTATAGAATGGTGGCGTAAACTTGCAACCAAAAGATATGATAAACTTCATAATGAAGGCAGATTAAGAACTGAGTTAGAAGTTTGGACTAAAGATAGTGATATAGATATAATCAGGTAAATAGCTTGCTTGTTTCTTATAAATATGTTATAATAGATTATTATTCGGGAGTGATTTAAATATGTCAGATTTTTTCAAACAAATTATTAAGGAAACTGGTAATGAATATGCCAGTATAGTATCAGATGGAGTTGAGGCTGGTGATGTCTCCACTTTTATTGATACCGGGAGTTATATATTCAACGGGCTGTTATCAGGAACCATTCACGGTGGTCTACCTGCAAATAAGATTACAGCTCTTGCTGGTGAAAGTGCAACAGGTAAAACATTTTTCGTATTAGGTGTAGTTGACAACTTCTTAAAACAAAATCCAGGCGCTGGCGTGATTTATTTTGAGAGTGAATCTGCATTGACAAAAGATATGATTGAAGAAAGAGGTATTGACTCTTCTCGTATGATTATTATGCCAGTAACCACAGTACAAGAATTCAGACACCAAGCAATTAGAGTGTTAGACAAATATATTGAGCAAGATGTTTCAGATAGAAAACCTATGTTGCTTGTATTAGATAGTCTTGGTATGTTATCAACCACAAAAGAGATGGAAGATACCGAGGCAGGAAAAGAAACTAGAGATATGACAAGATCACAAATTGTTAAGGCTGCATTTAGAGTTTTAACATTGAAACTTGGCAAGGCTCAAGTACCCCTTATTATTACCAATCACACCTACGATGTCATTGGTTCTATGTTCCCGACTAAAGAAATGGGCGGCGGATCTGGTCTCAAATATGCGGCTAGTTCCATCGTCTATCTCTCAAAAAGAAAAGAAAAAGACGGGACAGAAATTATAGGTAATATAATTCATTGTAAAAACCACAAGTCAAGATTAACTAAAGAAAATAAAATGGTTGATGTTAGACTTACATATGACAAAGGCTTAGATAAGTATTACGGTTTAGTTGACCTTGCGTTGAAACACGGTATATTTAAACAAGTATCTACAAGAATAGAATTACCAGATGGTACTAAACAGTATCAAAAAACAATTAACTCTGATCCAGAGAAATATTTTACTGAAGAAATCTTAGAACAATTAGACACAGCTGCGGCTAAAGAATTTAAATATGGTATCGAAGAGCAAGAAACAGAGTCTACCTAAACACGAAGTAGATTATGTCTTTGTTGAACGACCTGATAAAGACCACGCTTCAATTAAGTTGATAAGTGGACCATATGCTGATATAATATATCATTATGGTAATGTTGCATTTGCTAAAGAAGAAAATGCTGATGGACATTTACCAATGAAATTTGATTATTATATTGATAAAAATTTTAAAGAAGCTGATACTGATAGTCAAGAATTCATTAATCATATAGGAGATATTTTAGTAGTAGTAATGGAGCAGGAGTTAGATGGAAGAACGGATTGAAAGAACAGCATTAAAACATTTAATACATACCGAACAGTATGCTAGAAAAGTTTTACCATTCTTAAAAGAAGAATATTTTCCAGATAGACTAGAGAAATTAATCTTTAGAGAGATTTCTAAGTTTTATGAAAAATATAATGCTCAACCTACCAACGAAACACTTGCAATCGAATTAAATGCAAGAAAAGATATTAACGATACTGAGTTTCAAAATATCACAAGCACAATAGCTACATTTCAAAAAGAAGATATTAACTTAGATTGGTTAGTACAGACAACCGAAAAGTTTTGTAAAGACCGTGCAATACATAATGCTATCATGGATGGTATTCATATATTAGACGGCAAAGATAAAACACATACCCCAGAATATTTACCAGAATTGTTATCAAATGCCTTGTCAGTATCTTTTGACGAGAAGATTGGTCACGATTATATTCCTGAATCAACTGAACGATATGATTTCTACCATAAGAAGGAAGAACGAGTTGAATTTGATTTAGATTTTATGAATCGTATTACTCGTGGTGGTGTTCCAACTAAGACATTGAATATTGTCCTTGCAGGTACTGGAGTTGGTAAAACTTTATTTATGTGCCATCTTGCAGCTGCCAATTTATTACAAGGTAAGAATGTATTGTATATTACTTTAGAAATGGCTGAAGAAAGAATTGCTGAAAGAATAGACTCTAATCTTTTAAATGTTTCTATGAGTGATCTACCTGAACTTCCTAAAATGATGTATCAAGACAAGATTAAAAGTCTAGAAGAAAAGACCAAAGGTAAACTTATTATTAAAGAATATCCTACTGCGTCTGCTCACGCTGGTCATTTTAAAGTATTACTTAATGAACTAGCAATCAAGAAAAGTTTTAAACCAGATGTTATCTATATTGACTATTTAAACCTGTGTGTATCGTCTAGATTGAAGGCAGGATCATCAGCTAATTCATATACGATAGTCAAGTCTATCGCCGAAGAACTTAGAGGTCTAGCGGTCGAATTTGATCTTCCTATCTTCTCAGCAACACAAACTACAAGAACAGGATTTGGTTCTACTGATATTGGTCTTGAAGATACTTCAGAAAGTTTTGGGTTACCTGCAACTGCTGATTTTATGTTTGCCATTATATCTACTGAAGAGCTAGAAAAGAAAGGTCAATTCCTTGTAAAACAATTAAAGAATAGATATAATGACCCTACAATTAATCGTAAGTTTATGTTGGGTGTTGATAGATCAAAAATGAGAATATATGATGTAGAACAGGCGGCTCAAGATGATATGGTGGACGCTAATCAACAAGAAGAACCTGAAAAGTCTGTATTTGATAATACAGAAACAGCAAAGCGATTAAACAAATTTTCTGATTTTAAAATATAATGGCTCAAGACGGCAAACATATACCATCTAAAGAATTTAAAGAAAACTATAATTCTATCTTTCGTAAGAAAAGGAAACAAAATGGCAAAAAAGAAGAAAAGAAAAATAGACAAAGAAGCTAAAGAGTGGAACGAAAAAGTTAAAGCTCTTGGTGAAAGTAATAGACAAAAATTAATGAACGCAATAAAGAATAAAAATGCCTAGAAAAAAACGAGAAAAAAGACCACCTAGTAAGAATGTAAAATTATCTTACGAAACTATTATGGTCAAAAAAGGTAGATCAATAGTATATCAATGTATAGAACGACCTACTGGTTCTATCATATGTGAAAACTTTTTCAAAGAAGATACAGACGAAACAACTAAATTTCAAAACAAGCATAAACAATGGGAACCTAATGGTGGCATAGTTGCGTTTCTCACACTAGGCAAAATAGACGCTTGACAATTACGCCATAATGTTATATAAATAGTGTTATGGTAACAATTAATCCCAACTATCAACAAAAAGGTGTTAGCAACCCTTATTATACTGTATCTACTGATGTAGCTACTAAGGTAAGACGACTTATATCTGGAGAAGTAATGTATAGAAGCGTTGATAGTGCTAGCGGTAATATAATATTAGATATGGGAGGTAAATTCCCTTTCTTATTAGAGAGTAAAAAGAAAAGTTTAAACACATATATTCTTTTAAGAAAGAAAGATATTAAAGGACATTTAGGTATGGCAACAAGAAAAGATAGTACCGCCTCAGCAAATGTTAATGAATTTTTATCTATGTTTTTCTTAGTGAATAAATATGCAGAAAAAAATTTAGTAGAAACACTAGAAAGTGATTGTCATAAATTTAAAAATAAACCCACTAAAGTTTTTAATCCGTCTGCAAATGGAGTGTCTATGGTAACTTATTCTGAGTTAGCTGAATTAATAGACAAAGATGAAACAGCAGAAAGAGATATACTTATAGGGTTTAGAAATGCTGTTGCTGTTAAGAAAGATATTAGAGGAAATATAAAAAAAACTTATTGGTGTCCTAGAGGCAAACCTCCAGGAGTATCGCCTAAAAATCCATCAGATACAGTCGTTCAATTATCCGATGATAGTTACCAAGGTTATTCTAATAAAATAGCTGCAGGTAAAGATGAAACACCTAAGTTTAATACCAACTTGACAGCATTTTTTAGTAAGTTAGAGGATATTAATCAATTAAAAACTGCTCAAAAAATAATAGATGATTCTTGGAATCAAGCAGTAGGTAAAATACCAAAAAGTCAAAAGTTGTCTATTGGTGCTATGAAAAATTTTGATATACGAAGTGAACCTTATAGTGAAAGTGCTTCTAAAAACGAGTTTGCTAAATTATCTAAAGTTTTTTCAGCTGAAGATTCTGATTTTTATGGTTCTGGTTTTTATTATCTATTCAGAAATCAGTTAATCACAAACTTAGGTAAGTATATAATTAAACCTAAAAATTTGATATATTTTTTAAATACAATATATTTCTACACTTATGATGATCCTAGAGCTAAATTTGTTCCTTGTCCATATAAACTTCTTATAGGACAAGAAAGTGGATCAAGTCAAATAAAAGATGTATCTGACAACGCTGAGTTAAAAAATATCTTATTAACAAAAAAGGTATCTGATATATCTAGTTCTAAATTAATTTATGATGGTAAATCCCAAAGAATGTCCATCGTATTTAAGTGGAGAAAAAAGACAACAGTTGATATACCTATAACCGTTAGAACTAGAGCTGCTGGGGGTTGGTCAGGCAAGTCTTTATTTTTGAACACACCTGGGCTGAAGATATCATAAACTTATAAATAGTATTGAAAGTGAATTCTATATTATATAAATGGAGAAGGCGAACAAATGCAAGGGTTTTTACAGTACCTCGTAGAGGCAAAGAACACCCACCTAGAACACTTAGAAGATGAAGTAATTAATAATGGAAGTCGTGGGGCGGTAAACGCTATACAATTTTTGAAGTCTATAAGACAAATGTTTTCTGGTGGTGGAAAGAGAACGAATTTAACGGTTAAATGGGACGGAGCACCGGCAATAGTCTGTGGTACCAATCCTGATAACGGCCGTTTCTTTGTTGGTACGAAATCTGTATTTAACAAAACTCCTAAAATTAACTACACGGCTGCAGATATCAGAAAGAATCATTCTGGTGCTGTTGCAGATAAATTAGAAATCTGCTTGAGGGAGTTGCGAAAATTAGGTATCAAAAATATCTTACAAGGTGATTTATTATTTACAAGAGGTGAATTAAAGACTGCTAAAATTGACGGTGAAAAGAATATAATTTTTACCCCTAATACTATTACATATGCAGTACCTATCGGAACTCCCCTTGCAAGTCGAATCGCAAATGCTAATCTAGGCATTATTTTCCATACAACATATAGAGGCAAAACATTCTCAAAACTAAGCGCTAGTTTTGGCGCTAGTGTTAAATCATTGAGAAAAGTTAGAAGTGTGTTTTTTGATGACGCTACATATAAGGATGCTAGTGGAGCTAAATTTGATTCAGGTGAGCAATCTAGGTTTGATAATATATTAAAAATGGCTATGGGTTCAGTAGGTAAGGGTGCTGTTTTTATGGATAAATTAAAAAAAGATACAAACATATTGTCTGTTGGTGTACAACTAAAGGCATATTTTAATTCATACATAAGAACAGGAACAGGACTAGGCAGTACAAAGAAACTTGCCGGTCAATTTGCTCCGTTTTACAAAGATAGAATACAACAAGAAATAGATAAAGTAAAACAACCTGCCACAAAAAAGAAATATAAAGATATTCAAAGTGCAGGTGTAAGATTTATAAAAGGCAATTCGGAAGGATTATATTTTTGTATTGCTACATATTTGTCCTTACAAAACGCTAAATTATTACTACTAAATAAATTAAGAAGCGTACAAAGTATAGGGACATTCCTAAAGACATCAAATGGATTTAGAGTAACCAGTCCTGAAGGATATGTTGCGATTAAATCATCTGGTGCAGTAAAACTTGTAGATAGAATGGAATTTAGTAGAGCGAATTTCAATATTGCAAAAGACTGGGTAAAGGGTTGAGATTGGTGCCAAAAACATTAAAACAATTTTTAGAAGAAATGAGTATGGTAACTATCGTAATGATAGGTGGACCAGGGTCAGGTAAATCTACATATTCAAGTTATATCTCAGGTCATTTTGATATACCACATATTTACACAGGTGATATGATGAGGGATTTACAGAAAAAAGATCCTGAAGTTGCAAAGATTATGGATAGAGGCGATCTAGTTCCTATTGAAAAAGTAATGAAAGCTTTAAAAGACAGATTAAGAAAAGACGATACAAATAATGGATATATATTAGACGGGTTTCCTAGAAATATGGAACAGTTGGGTAAAATGAGAGAAGAAGATATTAATTATAATTATGTTGTATATCTTAATGTATCTGAAAAAGAAGTTATTAAAAGACTAACTGCTCGTGGTAGAAAAGATGATAAACCAGAGATTATAAAAAACAGACTAAAAGTATATGAGAAAGAAACAGGACCTGTTTTAGATGAATTTAGAAAGAATAAGAATAGATTTATTGAAGTTAAAGCTGAAGGAAAAGATCCTGAAAGTATTGCGGCTGATATAATAGGGGAGATAGAAAAGCGTGGCTAAGAATTTTTTTGATTTCAGGAAGAAATTAAATGAAGGTATAGATTTTGGATTAAGAGACCTTGTTTATTATAATGAGGATGCTCTTAGAGAATCTATGGATAAAGTTGAGAGTCGTATTAATCATCATATCATAGATGGTTGGCAAAATATAGACATAACTCCACCAGCTGAAAATGATAGTGACCAAACTAAAAGTGAATTAGTTGAGATAACAAATATACAAACGACAAGAACTAATGAAGATGAAAACTCAATTAGAGTTTCAGATTTTATGGAATCATTTCATTTTAGAGAATATCTAAATGAGAATAAATTAGATTATAGGTCCTCAGAAATAACAGCTATAGTTGAAGACGCTTGGAAAATTATAAGAACATTTAAGAATAAGTTTAATAGACCTAGACCATATCAAATTGCAAGAGCATTGAATATGGACTTTGATTATATGTATAGTGAAACTGCTAGTACACCTGCATACCCAAGTGGTCATAGTGCTGGTGCAAGACTAGTTGCTGAATACTTATCACAAAAATTCCCAGAACACAGAAAACAGTTTATACAAATATCTGAAAGAGTAGGTATGGGAAGAATTCAAGCTGGGTTCCATTATCGTTCAGATCACGAAGCAGGAAATGAACTTGCATTAAAGATATTACCCTTCTTAAAAATA
>Ga0209404_10001022_pt1 | contig 20065 bp, 14 predicted proteins | sample TroAtlMetagenome_2_FD_187447 | JGI IMG/M metagenome (GOLD analysis project Ga0209404, IMG submission 187447) | Marine eukaryotic phytoplankton communities from Atlantic Ocean - Tropical Atlantic ANT8 Metagenome (SPAdes) (version 2) | ecosystem: Environmental > Aquatic > Marine > Oceanic...
AAACACAAATGCGAAAACAATTAAACTACAAGCACAGGTTTATGACACAAACAACTCGATGTCTATTCGTATCAATGAAAGTGGAAATTATAGAAGTTCAATAAAAGTGGTGGAAATAGCCGCATGATGGATAAGCCAACAATATCATCGCTAGACAGACGCTTGACCAAGCTGGAAACAGAAACATCAATCCAGTTCAAAGAACTTTTTGTCCGTCTGAAACGGATAGAGGGACTACTTATAGGTACTGCGTCTGCTATCATACTTTTATTATCAACTATGTTATGGAAAATATAATGGGAAAACAGCCTAACTTAAAACCCTACATGGGTAGCATACCCCATAAAACCTCGTCTGGCCCGAAAGGTCATGGTGCGGTTATGGCAGGTAAAGCAATAAAGAAGAAATCAGCTAAGAAGAGATGAACCCAAAGGCTTCGCTGAATGCGATAGATACCCTTGAGAATAGCAAAGGGTGGACAGTCATGCGTAAAGTAATGGAGGAGGAAATCGTTTCTTCCGCAATGGCAATCGCAGAATCACCGACGATGTCTTTGGATGAAATCAACTTTAGAAGAGGAACTATATTTGCGGCGAAAGCCCTGCTGGATATGCCGACAAAACTCAGGTCAAAGTTTGAAGCTGAAATAGCTTTAACGAAGGACGACAAGAGTATCAACAGCAATACATAATGCCATCACATTCAATTTAATCGGGACGCTACGGCCTCCCAAGGAGTAATAATGGCTATAGACGACAAAGCAATAATCGACAGTATCTCAACGGCGAAGCTCGGTACGCCCAACAATATGCCTGTTGAGGCTACACCAACACCAGCACCAGCACCAGATCCAAAAGCAAAAGACAGTAACGAAGACAAAGCGTCTGCGAAAGGAAGTCCTCAAACCGAAGCAGACAAGATGCAAGCGGAAGCTGTTGTCTACGAGATAGATATGGGTGATGGCAAAAAACGTAACATGACCCCAAAGCAAATCTCTTCAACTATGCAGAGATACGCCGCATTGAATTATCAAAATGCAAACTTAAAGCCAGTCAACGATCTAGTAGCTAAAATTCTCAGAGCAAACCCAAACATGCAACCGAAGGATGTAGCTGGAACTTTAGAAAATATCCTAAAATCTAGCAAAAAGAACCCTGAAATGGGGAATACCAAAGGTGAGCAACCTGCAAAAGCAGGTCAAGAAAACATTGGTGACGCTTTGACAAAGTGGTCTGAAGACAACGCAATCTCCCTTCCCCCTGGATATGCAGAAATGATGCAAGGCAATACGTCTGGCATGAACAACATGGGCGACAGAATGTCAAAGATGGAAGGTATGCTCCAACAGGTTCTTCAGATGTCACAGGGCAACGTCAATGCCGCTAAAGACACGATGGATAATGCAAACAATATGCAGATCCAAGCCATGCAAAAGCAAATTGGAAACAACATAGATAGGATTCAACAGCAACTTGGTCTGCCAGACGAAGCGGCACAGAACTTCCCAGTGTTTATGGCAGAGCGTGGATACACAATGGAGGATCTTATCGACCCGACATTAACAATGAAGCTGATGCAAGATTATAAAAACAATCTCAACTCTCCAGAAATGGAGCGTCTTGTTGAAATTGCGAAGAAAAGATCTGCTTATACAGGCTCTTTAGGAAGTACACCGTCTGCTGGTGCAACTGGTGATGCCCCTACGGAAAGCAGGTTTGACCAATTCGCAAATCAAAAGATGGCACAAAAAGGTTTAGCCTAGAGATTGTCTCTCTGAACTAGCCCCCTAACGGGGGCTTACTTTTTCAGAAAACCATGATCGAAGCAGTATTCTGGCTCGCACTTAACATCTACTTTGAATCTCGCAATGAACCATTGCAGGGACAAATAGCTGTCGCCGAAGTAACCCTGAACCGTGTTGCCTCCCCTCACTACCCAGACACAGTAAAGGAAGTCGTAACTCAAAAGGGTGATAGGGTCTGCTCCTTCAGTTGGTATTGCGACGGCAAGTCAGACAAGCCAAAAGAAAAGAAAGCGTGGGAAAACTCTGTCTTCCTTGCAAAGATTATGCTGGATGAATACACGGAGAAAGACCGTGTAACCTGCGTAGGAGAAACTGCCCTCTTCTTTCACGCCACATCTGTATCTCCCTACTGGCTTTCAGATGTATCAAAGATAAAGCAGATAGGTGGTCATATCTTTTATGAGAAGAATAAATGACCGATAATATCCTTACTGGTCAGCTAGGAGAAAGCATTTGCTCGGTCAAGCTACTCAAGATGGATATACCCTGCTCCCTCGTCCACCTCCAAAAGACAGACATTCTGGCTCTAAAGGATGGCAAGCCTCTCAGGATACAGGTCAAATCAAGCAGAATGAAAAGGGCGTATGAGCGAAAAGGAAGAGAGTATTTCTCATATCACTTCTCTATTGCCTCTGGTGGCAGACCAAAACAGCCATTAACAAAAGAAGTTTGTGATATTGTGGCACTTGTAGCCATAGATAGAGAGAGAGTTATCTTTAAAAAAGTTGAAGAACTGGATGGAAAGTTAACGAAACATATCACCCCAGACGATTTTTTTATTGGCTGCGATTTATTTTCTTGGAAAAAATGTTTCGATAGGGACGAAACCCTGTGATAAATACTGTACCTTTCTAATTAAGTCACAAAATGTACGCTACGGCCTACAAGACTTATGAGTTTAGTGAAGGTAATTCCACAACACTCGTCAAATTTTTATCTTAACCTTTAAGCCAAGGAGTATTTTATTATGGCGGCAATACAAGGGATGAGAGGCACAGGCGAGTTCGGCACTGACTTCCGTCCAAAAAACTACAGAGAACTATTCACTCTGTTAGAGCCTAATGGTAATGCACCTTTGAACGCTTTGTTATCTATGGGTTCGTCTGAAAGCACAGACGACCCGTCTTTCAAAAACTTCAGAGACGAATTACCAGACCGCACACTAACTGTGAATGGTGCAATCGCTTCTACATCTACTGCGTCTATTACTATTGATGCGGCAGACGACAACAAGTACGCTATCAAAGGTGCTATTGTTATCAACCAGACAACTGGTGAGGTAATGCAAGCTACTGCTGATACTACTTCAACAACCCTAGCTGTAACTCGAAACATCGGCGGCACATCTCACCAAATTGCAGACAATGCAGTCCTCTTTATAAGTGGATATGCGGCGGCTGAAGGTGGGTCAAGCCCAACAGCGATCTCTTTCGACGCTTCAGTAGTTGAAAATTATACTCAGATCTTTAGGACTGCATTCCAAGTATCAAATACTTTGCAAAGCACATACCTAAGAACTGGTGATAAGATGGACGAGAGCATGACTAAAGCTCTCAAGCTACACATGAGCGACATTGAGAGAGCTATGTTCTTCGGTTACAAGCATGAAGCTAACGGTTCAACATCTGCTCCAACCAGATACACAGGTGGTTTGGTCAACTCGTTAACAAACGTAGTTGATATCACAACTTCCTATGCGTCTTACGGTGGTGCTAGTGCTGGCAAGATGTCAGAAGAAGGTTTCGACTCTCTTCTAATGTCAACTGTCTTCAAGTATGGAAGCAATCAAAAGATCGCTTTCGTAGGCGAAACAGTAGCTAACCAGCTACAGCAAATGGGTAAAGACAGATGGAAGCCTACAGTTGTTGAGGGTTCTTATGGGGTTAACCTTATAAGATACACAACATTTGCAGGTGACTTGATGGTTCACTTACACCCACAGTTCCGTCAGTTGGATCACATGAAGAATGCAATGGTAATTGTTGACTTCCCATACTTGAGCTATCGCTACCTTGAAGGTCGTGATACTTCACTCTTGGAGAACAGACAGTCACCAGACGCTGACTCAGTCAAGCACGAGTACCTAACCGAGTGTGGTTTGGAACTATTGCAAGACAAGGTTCATGCTTACATCAAAGGTTGGAACTCCAGATCATAAGGACGACCATTCCTTAAATTTAATCCATATTAGAGGGGAGCTTCGGCTTCCCTTTAACATTTTTGGAGGACTAAATGGCAGAAAATAAAAAAAGAGCAAGAACATCTAAAGGTCACTACAAGAAAGATGACCTTTCAACACCAGACATAAACGAAGCATACGTTCAGGAAGAGGTTGTTAAACCTAAAAAACCTCAGACCGTCTGGTACGAAAGTCGTGAGAAAGAACCTAGTATGTTTCCTGTGGCAGATATTAACCCAATTAGAAACTTTCAGACAGGTCGGCTTGAATATGAAGTAGACGCAGACGACGTTGAAAGATTTGAACAGCATCATTTTTGTATGAACGCAAGGATTGTTAGGAAGAAATAATGGCAGAAACAAGTAACACGAACCCACATATACGGACAAAGTATTCTCCACTTAGGACGCTTGCCATGCAAGCTCTCAGACGTTTCGGAGATTTTAACGCAAGTACCGTAGACGGTGATGTCGTTCTTATGTTCCTAGAGTTTGCGAATATGGTGATTGATGATATTCGTCAGCATCCGTATGCGGCAAGAACTACAACAACGACAACAACCAATGGGCAGAAGATTACTACAACATCTGCAAATGATATTAATTACTATACATCCCCAGACGAAACACGGGAGATAGACGATCAGATAATAGTTGCTGGCATTCTTGCACATTATGCTGTCCAGCAGGGCAGTGAAAAGATGCAGATATATATGCCTAATTACTACAGAACTCTTAACCAACAACTTTGGAATGAGCTTAACGGAAATACCAGAATCAAACTTCGTGTTGTTGACGACGGAACGAATAAGAGAAATGCAAACGATATAAAAACTAACGTATATAATGGACTTCTTGAATCAACATGAGCACACAATCAGCCAGTGGTGTACCATATAAAACATTTAGCTATGAAAACTTCCAAGGATTAGACACTTCGAGGGATATTACATCATTAGACACTGGGGAAGATCAGCACTTAACAAAGCTGGTAAACGGATACTGTGACTGGCGTGGACAGATTGTCCGTGATCCAACAGTTGCCTTTAGGAAAGGTAGCAACAAGGTTACGCACTGTTCTTTCTACGGAAAGGAAGCCGTTGTCTGGGCCGAAGAAACAGGTTCAGCGATTAACTTCCGTTCCGACGACGACCATGTTCTTGAAAATGTCCACCCCATTGGTTCTATCGTTTCTTCAATCGTTTTTAATCAGAGTGTTCACCTGACATGCAGAGGCAGAGCTACCTATAGATACGATGGAACTAAGTTTTTTCGCAATCAATCCACCTCCCTAAATAGCCTCACACCTGCATTCATATCCTCTATCCAAAGACGCATGGTAGTTGCTGGAATTCCAGGGCGTGAAACCCAAGTTCATTTCAGCCGTGTGGATAATGATGAGGTATTCCCAGAAGACGAAGAGACAAACAGTACAAATGTCCTCCGTGCTGGCTTCATAGATATTGCTAACCTTCTAGGAACGGCTGACCAGATAACTGGTTTGGGCTCTTTTGAGCAGAATAGGTTAGTCGTATTTACATCAGACAGGGCAATCATATACAAGATTGACCCCTCAATAGACAACTGGCTTATAGACGACGACACATTCATAAACATTGGATGTGCTAGTCACAATACAATCTGTAACGCTGGCACAGACCTTATGTTCTGCTCTCGGTCTGGCATCCATTCAATTAAAAGATCAGAGGAGAACGGGATACTTGTTTATTCCTACTCACTCTCAGACAAGATAGACATTTTATACCGTGAACTCTTTGCGTCTGTTGACGATCCTCAAAAGATCTCAGCCGTATTTGACCAAGACACTGCTCAGTACCATGTCTTTTTCCCACAAGCTGGTGACATTAATACCAAGAGATTAACGCTTTCTCTAAACCCAGAAGGTGGCGAAGGTGCTCAACCAAAGTTTAGCGAAGGAGATTTCCTTAACGCAAGATGCGGAGCTTTCCTTGGGGGAAAGCTCGTATTAGGGACAACAGGTGGAATTTATAACGTAAATCAGGTTGAAGAAACCACTGGCTATGTTCCTACTCTAACCATAATGACTCCCCTCCTCTGGCATGGTTCACTTGTTGATACCAAGCAGACGCACAGTGTCATCATACAAGCGGCAGGTAAAGGCACGATAACTATGGATGCCCAAGATTTAGATGGCAATCAAATAGGTTCTTTAGTTTTCGAAGTGGACGACACTACGGACGACAACTATTTCGTTGGTGTGCCATTATCCAAACAGTATGAAAGAAAATGGAGCTACCGATATAAAGCGGCACAATATAGCTTTAAAGCCGAAGGAGGTGGGGGTCTTCTCCGTCTTATTGGCTTTGCAGTCAACATAAAAAATTAAGTGAGAAGGTAAATGGCAAGACTCAGACAACAATATTCCCAGAATTACGGTTCTTCCAGTAACATTAATACTGAGTTTGAGAACCTTGTTAGGTATTTAAACGCCGCCGAACTTGGTGAAAAAACTTTAGGAGAACTCCTAGCAACACTCTTTGACTCTAGCGGTGTCTGGCAAGGCCCGATTGAAATGCGTAAAGACAGCAGTCTTGGCATACAATATCGTATAGGATCGTACTCAGATACAACGACAGGCTGGGTAACTCTTGCTTCAATGGATGATCTTCGAGGTGCGGCTGGCTCGACTGCTGGTACAATCGGAGCACCAATACTTTATTCCAGACAGGATGTAGCGACAACATCAGGTCAAACAGTTTTTGATTATGCACATGATTCAACAGACGACCTTCTCGTATATGTAAATGGTATACTTAAAAGAGAAGGAAGCTCACACGATTACACTAAATCACATACAGCAGGTTCAGCTTCTGCTGGTGCGGTAACTTTTAATTCGTCTCCTCATGCTTCAGGTGCGGTAGTTACGATCTATAAAGTCAGAGCGACCTCTGTTACTGGTTACACACGAACAGACACATTAACAACTGGCAACCAAGTACAGTTCGCTTTTGCTCACGATGAGGAAACTGTTCTCCAAGTATATAAGAATGGTATTCTGCAAAGAGAAGGCGGTTCAAACGATTACACAACCAGCCCACAAAACGACGTGGTTACATTTACAAGCACAGTAGCCTCTGGAAATTTAATATCAATTATTACTGTTGAGAACACTTCTACTACTACTGTAACTGGCCTTATGATGGAGAAAGATTTTGTCAATACTGCCAGTGGCTTGATTGACTTTACAAAGTTAGCGATAGACAACAATGAAATCCCACAAGCGAAAGTAGCTAACCTTGCCACAGATCTAAGTGCAAAAGCAAAGATAACTACAGCAAGTTCTACACCATCAAGCCCTGCGGCAGGGAACTTATGGCTCGACACAAGCTCGACACCTAATATCCTAAAGTTCTACACTGGCACACAATGGTTACAGACATCGCCAGACAGCACACTTCCAACATTTACCTCATCAGACGCAAGTAAGTATGTACGGGTGAACGGTGCAGGTACGGCTCTTGAATATGCGACTGTAGATTTATCGTCTGTCATTGCAACCTCACAAAGAGGTGCGGCGAATGGCGTAGCGTCACTTGATTCAACTGGTCTTTTACCAGCTTCGCAACTTCCGTCTGCATTAACGTCTGGCAATATGTATTTGAAGATAGCATCGCCAAGCAATGCAACATACACAATAGAGAAATTCTGGAAAATGAAAATCCAGATAACAGCTATTTCAGTAGCGACAACAAGTGGAACTATTGTTGTTCAGCCTCAAGTAAACGGAACACTAGCAGGGTCTGCCACATATACTGCTAATTCGTCTGGAAGTGATACGACTTTAGGCACTGTTCTTGAGATTGACTGTAACACAGCCGCCAAGACAGTAGGCTTTACAACTACAAGTAATAGCTCGGCGGCAAATTTAGAGGTGGTGCTTGCGTACAACATTATGAGTTCATAGGAGATTAAAATGAGTTGGCTAGAAGGTTTAGGATTAAAGTCAAGCGACGAGGACTGGGAAAGATTTTACAAAGATTGGGATAGGGTAAAGCAAGAAGTTCCTCAAGATCTAGCTTGGGCAGGTGAAAGGCTAAAGGACGTATACATAGACACTCCTAAAGAATGGCTCGAAAGTGGGACTAAACATACTTTAGACTTTACTGGAAATGTTGTTAAAAAACTTTTCGATCATATAGAGAATTGGGAAGAGTATGCACAGAACCCACAACTGGGTTCAGCTTCTGCCACTCCGTCTGGAGATGAGTTACTCGTAAAGCCAGAGAAGATGGTGCAGGGACAGAAGCATAACCTTGCCTATATAACTGATGAAGAAGCTGAAATCTTAAAAGACTTTGGTGGTGCTGGCGTTGATAGTGATGACGATGGTGTCAAAGAATATTTTGTTTTAGATTGGCTTAATAATTTCGTGGGTGGGAATAACCCTGCTAATGCAAATAATAATGATGGCAATTTTATTGGTGCAGACACATGGACGTATGGTGCTGACGAAAAAGGTGAAGGGGGTTTTACTATGAGAACTCCTGAAGCGGCTAACAAATTAGATCCAAGCCATAAAGACTATCTTTCAGACGCAGTGTATGAACAATACTTAAAAAATCAAAAACCCGACGGATCTCAGAATGCTGGTAATACTAATCCAGCACCCCCTGAACCCCCTGCTCCAACTTTACCTTCTTTCGACCTAAGTAATTGGAACACAATGTACGGAGACGCAAGTTCAGCTTTAGGTGGAGCAGACATGTACTCACTTATGAACAATGGACTTGCTGACTCAAGAGGTAATATCAGTTCTGCTATCGGAGACTTGACTTCAGCATCAGGTGGCAACTGGTCGAATATGGATGCTATTAATGATTTGCTTGGCAAGTATCAAGGATTAGATACAACCCTGTCTGGTTTACAAGGTCAGTACGATACAGCACTTACTGATACCAATGCACTAATTGACAACTACGAAAAAGGTTTAGCCAAATCACTTCTTGGAACAAGTGACTGGGATATGCAAGATGTTAACGCCGCAAGAGATCTTAGGACGCAACTTCAAAGCTCAGACATAGACTTTGATTATGACACAGGTATAGACAGACGGCTTGCTGAAGGTATGGGTCTGACAGATGATTATCAGTCAGCATATAGTGACGCATTAGGAAATCTGAATACCATCATAGGTAACTATGACACAGCCGCCGAAGGTCTGGACACAAGTTTTAGGGGTATTGGATTTGGCGATCTTCTAAACAATGTTCGTGGTATGGACATGACTGGAGATACGGCAGGTTCTCGGAATACTTTAAATCAATACATCACTGAAGCAGAAAGACTTGGAAATGCTACTGGTCTATCAGACAGTCAGATCGAAGCAATATTCCAAGACTCAGGAATTGGAAACAAGATAACTGATATTAGATCTGGTCTTAGCCAGACAGACGCAGATAGAACCGCCGAAGAGGCCCGTATTGCGAGAGCACAGTCAGACGCACTAGCTGGTGCAAATACAGCCTTCTCAAATATTGGTTCTTCAGGTTACTATAACAAGTCAATGCTCGACCAACTCCAGAACGCAATCACTCAGGGCCAAGGAACTTACGCAGACTTTTCTTCCCCATTGGCCTATGATTTTACAAAGGCAACTAATCAATATGGTTCTGCTCAGACTGCACTCAATGATCTTCTGGCTCAAAGAAAAAGAAAACTTGATTCAATAGAGAGCGATCTTTCAGGAGCTTACAGTCCTCTCGCAGATTTAGATCTGTGGGAAGAAAGTGAAATGAATAAGATACTTGGAGGCATTGAAGACGTTGATTACGACCTGGGATATTTTACAGGTGGAAGAGTGGGAGATATCTATTCGGATATGGATAGATATAAAAGAGATGTCACAAATAAGCTGGGTGAATTAGGTGATTACCGTGAAGGTTTAGAGACAAGCTCTAAAGATCTTTACGACAGATTAATGGGTGAAGATACGAACAGAGCAACCTATGATGCCTTCTTAGAAGAATTTGATCCAATAAAAGCTGAGATAAATAAGTACACAGCATCTCAGGCGTATGATGAAAGAGGCGACATAACCGCAGAGCTTGCATCCCGTCTGGCTCAGATCGAGCAAGATGAATCAAATGTTGCCGCAAGGATAGCAAGAGCTAATGCAGACAATAATGATTTTCAGTTTCAGGATTACAGATTGGTTGATCCACTTACATCCTTAAACAGAGGAGCTTTATATAGTGCAGATGAAGAAGAAGAGGAATTATTTAACAATCCAGCTTCGGCCTTCGCACAAAACATATTGAGGTATTAAAATGGTTTGGTCAGTTGTATTAAGTGGTCTTGGTCTGCTCCAAGACATGTCTCGTGAAAATAAGGCACAAAGGAGATACGACTCTGCTGAAGCGTTCAATCGAGAAATGGCTCGTCAGTCAATGGATTGGATGGAGGAAGACAGAGCACGTTACAACAGACTTGATGACCTAAATCGTGGTATCCGTGGAGACGAGAGAGCATTCGCTGAACGAGAGTTAGGTGAATACAAATCCAGATTACTCAAGGAACGTGAGTTTGAGATTGAACGTATGCTTCAAATGGACAGGGAAGCCGCACGTCAATACGCATTTAAGCTAGAACAGTATTTAAGAAATCAGGAAATAACTGGTCAAGAAAGAGAACGGGCTCTTCAGGAACTCGAAGATGCAAAGGCGATAGCCGCAGGTGAAAGAGACGAAGACCAACGAAGATTTGAAATGGCGAAGGCTCAAAAGGAAGTTGAAAGAGACTACCAGATCCAGCAGATAAATAATGCCAGAGTTGGATTCCAGCAAGAACGAAACGATATGTTGCGTCAACGCAAGATGATTTCAGATCGCATTCAGGGTATGCAGACAGGTCTTGAGAATGTGTACGCTGGCTTACAAGATGTCCCAGACATAACGCCAGTTACTCAGGCACGAATTGATGCAGAAGTGAACAAACGTACAGACCAATATATGGGAGACGTAGACCGTGCGGCTGACAGAGTTGCGTCTGTTGCCGAAGGTGGTCTGATAAACAGAGGCATGGACAACTCAACTCTGGCTAACTCGACCAGAGGTGACATAGCTTCACGTCTTGCAGACGAATATCAGAACGCTCGGTTCAGAGCTTATGATGACGCTATGAAGTATATTGGTGGTCAGCAGAATATTGAGAATACAGACATAAACCAAATCTTAGCTTCAAGACAAAGTCAGCTTGGTCAGTACGGAGAGACTATGAGTGCAGGTCTATCACAAATGGCTAACCTTCCAGACGCTCCGTCTGCTATGGGTTATATGAATTATATGCCAGCCTCTTCTATTTACGACAGAGGTGTCGGATCTTCTGCTAATGCGTTCCAAGACAAGTATGGTCTGAGAAGCGGAATAAGCAGTGGCTACACAGATCTTGGTTCAGAGCTTTCTTCCCTAACAGGGGTAAATACAAGCGGTGCGGCAAGTGCAGGTCTAAATCTCGGAACTGGAATTTACGACTATTCACCACAAAATTGGTCAGACCCAAGCTCCTATTCTGGAAACATATTAACCTCTGCGAGTGACAGGTATAATAAAGCCATAACAGAAGGAAAAGAATCTGGAGGAGCATTCGGTAAAGCATTCTTAGATTGGAATTATGGTACGGGAGATTATAAAGATATGACACCTAAGTATGAATTTTCAGATCTTTTTAATTGGAGTTAATTAATGAGTATATTTTCAGCAATATCAGAAGGAATGCGTGACCAAAAAGAGTTTAGGCATGGACAAAGACAACAGATGGCAGAAGCATTTGCTGACTACAAAGCGGCTAACCCTTATGCAACTGCCGCAGATTTCCAAAGTTTTATCGACTCATATTCTGGTGGAAACAATTACATCTCAGGTGGAGCACCATCTGCAAGTGTTCGTAACAGGATAGCGGCAGATAATCTTCGAAAGAAAAAGGAAGAAGAATACAATACTGCTATAGCCAATATGATTAAGAAAAAAGAAGTTACGGACATGTTTGGCTCAGAGATAAATGAATTCCTACTAGGTAGTGGTGGTAATATAGAGAAAGCACTAAAGGATTTCTATAAGAAATTCCCAGAGTTCAGTACATTAGATTTTGAAAATGTTGAAGGCGAATTTAACATGGAAAAATATAATAGATTAAAGTCAGAACTGTTTGCGAAAAACTACCCTAACGCTATGACGTTTATTAACAACGCTACTGACCCAAGTAATTTATCCTCAGACGATTTCGCAAGAAGTTATAACCTAGATCCATCAATGGCAAAAGAAATTTTAGCACAGGCAAAACTAAAGTGGGATGAAGAGCTTGAGGTAAAGAAGACTGACTTTGATGGCAAGGTTAATAGAAGAGTACAAGAATTAGCGACAGACCCCAGCATAACCCCAGAGAACCTTCTAGCGACTTTAGAGGCGGAGTTCGGAAGAAACAAATTATGGATGGGTGCAGACAAGAAGTGGATTGATGGCGTAGTTAAGCAAGGTAACTTAGAGTTAAAAAGACAGAGTGATCTTCGCTACAAAACAGCTTATGATGAGGCATTAGCTGAAGCAAATCGTCTGGAGGGACTTTACAACAGGCCGAACACAGACCCAAAGGAAATTGAAGCTCAGTTGCGAAACATGTTTAAAGGAACTGAGTTTTATGAAAGATTGTTTGCAGACCGAGATTGGTTAGATTCTGTAATAAAAAGGGCCGAAGCCACGATAGAAACAGACACAGGTAATAGAAGAGATGCCGCAAAGCAAACAGCTTTAAACCTTGCCAGAACTATACTTGCTACTGGAGACGATCCTACTAAAGTTCTCGCTGAAGTAAGAGCAAGTCTGCCTGAAGAATTTAAGGACATCTTAGGGGTAGGCACTTCGGATGTTCCAGAAGCATTGGTGAAAATGATTGATGAAGCTCAAAAGAAATATGACTTGAAAGTTGATGCAAAAAGATCCGACGAATTAGGCAAAGTAGAAACTAAACTTTGGACTCCTACTGTGGAAGAAAATCTTGTAGCACAACTCAGGACTGGAGGAATGGAAGCGGCAAGCGAATATATTTCCGACACTCTCAGCAGTACTCTTACTGGTGAATACTGGCTGTCTGAGGAGGGTATTGCAGAAAAAGATGCGTTTATCCAAGAGCATCTTGCAGGTTTGATTAGACGAAATCAGGATCTAATGGATAATCAAATTACAGACGGTATCCTTACATCTAAAGACAGAGAGAAACAGTTACTTGCAACAGCCGTATCTGATAATGCACAAAAAGCCTCTGAAATTTTTACTGGAGATGCTTCAAAAATTCTTAGTGGTGGCAACCCTTATCTACAAGAAATAACTCCACAACTAGCTAAAGATTGGTTAATGAATGACAATACCAAAAATCTTTTACTTACTTTTGCAACCAGTGAAGCTCTTAAATTAGCTGGAGACGTTACGCCTAGCGAACTAAAAAACATGGCAGATGCATGGCTTAGAACACATGGGGCAACTCCTTGGGCCGATGCCGTCGAAAGCCTCAGTACTGATGAGTTGGTTCAGCAGAGAACTTTATTCACAGATTATAAGGATAGTGTTGAAGCACACATTAGTGAAACAATAGATTCATTTGAGTCTAGTTTTAATGAGATCCAACAAGACTCTAAAGAATTTGAGACAGCAGAACAATATGAGTCTGCCATTCGGGTACTTAATAACCTCAAGGGTCAGTATAGAAAGTGGGTAGGAGAGTACGGAAATATTCTTGAAAACAACTTCGAAACTCGTAGAAATTGGAGAGACATAGCTGGTAAACCTTATGACAGAGATGCAATCGACGAGCTATATGCAGGTGCATCAAGTTATCTTTCAGATAATACAGCCATAGATAGGTTGATTGACCGTCTAAAAACAGAAAAAGAGAGGATACAGCCAACTGACCTAAACAATGAAGAAAGAAACCAAGATTGGTATGCCCAGTATTATGACGACACTAAGAGTGTAGATTGGAACAATAAGAACAAGAAGCGAATAGAAGTTAAGTTTGATCTCGATATGGGTCAGCTACGGGCAGGGAAAGCTCTAGGTGCAGACTTACCATTCGTTGGCAATAAAATAGAAGAGTGGTTGAGAGGAAGAATTGGCAAAGATGGAATGAATTTAAGAGATCTTCTTCTTGGATCTGAAGACGCTGAAAATAGAGAGCAGATAGCTCAAAGACAGCTTCTTGATAAAATGACAGATGATATAGGTGTGAAGGCATACTTTAGAAGAAATCCTGAAGTTTTCCAAGCATTCGTAGAAGACCCATTCAAGGCCATAGAGGAAGTACCTGAATTGGCTTCTATGGCTATTACATTTGGCTATCAACCACCTAAATAAGGACGACCAACTTTCTTAACTCCAGTATTCTGAGAATTATTCGGAAACTGGAGTACCGTAAATGACATTTAAAAAAGTTACTTTTGATCTTACAGACCCTATAGATCAAACCACCTCTCAAACAGCAGACCTTGGATACGCTTCTAATATAGACAGACGAAGCATACTTAAAGATCCAAGATTTATTAAAGACCTTCAAGACAGATACGACCCGTTGCAACAACTGTCAGACGAAGACCTTATCAACAAATTTTATTCAGACGAGAACTGGGCTCAGTTAAATACTGTCGGTGCTGTTGGCAGAATGCTGGAAGGCGGTGGCGAAACAGACGAAGAGAAGATGAGAAACGCCAGACTAACAACAGTCTGGGACAACCTGCCTAACTTCTATCAAGAAGGTGGTCGTGGTTGGGGTGCTGTGCCAGACATAGCAAAGTCTGTGTTATTAGACCCGCTAAACTTAATCGGTGGTGTTGCGGCTAAAGGTGTTTCTCAAGGGGCAATGCGAACATCAACCGCACTTGGAAGATCTGCTCCAGTTAAATCATTTCTTAAAGGTGTTACTACTGGTGCGGCAACTGAGGGTGCAATATCTGGTGGGCAAGAAGCTCTTATCAACGTAAGTGAACAAGGATACAGACAAGACATTGGCCTCCAACAAGAGTTTGACTGGAATCAATTTGCTCAAGCAACTGCATTCGGAACTGCTCTTGGTGGTGCTGTCGGTGGTGCAATCGGTATTCCGTCAGCTATTTCAGGTGTCAGACAAGGACGGGCAGACGTAGAAGCAGGTCAATTCTTAGGTACGTCTGCTGAAGACATGGCTAACATGACCAACAAGCAAGCCCAACAGATGAGAGCAGATGCCTCTACTGCTACTGGCCCTTTCATGCCAGAAGACGTAGCACGAGCTAGGGCAGACCAGACAGAAGAAGTTGCCCCTGAAGTTGTTGACGAAGCCCCCAAGACATCGACAGACGAGATACTTGGAGAGTTGGACGGACAGCAACCTGTATTTGAACAGCAGTTAAACGAAGCAAGGAAAGCACAAGAGGCAATAGTAGAAGACGGCTTAGAAAATACTACTTTGGGTAAAGAAATTGCGAAGGATGTCGAGCGAGCAGAGATTAATAAAAATATAATTGCCCGTCTGAAGAATGAGCAAGATCAGATTACGTCTGCTCATGGAATAAATAATAAAGTAACTGACCAAAAAGTGGCTAGAGGTATGCAAGCCGCTCTGGATGCAGATGTGGCACATGCAAGAGTTGCAATCAAGAAAGGCGATACTGTAACTGCCGAAGCTATTCTTGCTTCAGCACAGAAGCGAGCAAAGAAGCTAGATGAACAGGCTAAGAAAGCCTCTGCTAAAAAGGCGAGAGGAAAAGGAAAAGGTTCGGCCTCAACTACAACCGACGAGGCTGAATTGGCGACGGAGGATGGATCTGGCCCTTCCTCCACAGACGATTCCTCCGTCACCACTGAAGATATAGAGGCTGATGAAGCGAGAGTTGCTGATCTCAGGGAAAATGACCCTGATGGCTACAAGAAAGAGATGACAGCAGTTGTCGATACCTTGACTTCAGGCGACCCAGACGCAAGCAAAATAAAAAGAAAATTAAAAAAAGCAAAAACATCAGACGATGTTGATAAAATTATTGACGAGGTGTCTGAAGGATTAAAGACAAAGGTAGCAGACCCAGATGAAGCACCAGCAACAGAACTTCCTGAAATTAATTGGGGGAAGAAGGCTGGTCAAGGTGGACAGAAGAGTGTTGACGACCAACTTGCGAAGGCAGGGTTTACCCCAGAGCAAGCCGATCAGTGGCTGAAAGAAAACATTGCCAATGGAAACATCGGCACAACTGAAGCTGGTATAATCAAATCAGGTGCTCCCAAGGTAGTCAGGCAACTTCTAAAAGATACTGAAGCTCCAGCAGTTAAGGCCGAAGGAGAAAATTCCGTAGCCGAAGAAATAGCAAAAATAGCGGAAGACAATAGGAAAATCACAGACCCAGAAAAGATGGCTGAGATTATCAAGGCTCAAGCAAAACGAAATTTACCTAGCAAGAGCCAAGAGGAAATAGACTCAGTTTATGACGCACTCATGTCTGGTGGTGAGAAGCAGAGACTGGCAGACGATCAGACTATATTGAATGCCAAATTTAAAGGTGATGAAGAAAAAGAATTTATCAAAGCAGTTAGAGATCTTCAAAAGAATGAAGCTGATTATAAAAAAGATTTAACTGAAGAAGAGCTTGCAGATTACGAACCTATGAGCATGGAGCAAATGAAGCTCAATGCAAAGAAGGTTGTTCTAGCTCAGAGGGCTGAGAAAGGACTTAAAAGCCCAAGGAATGTTACGAATGCTATTGAGAGAGCATCTATTCTTGAAGGGGCTGGTAGAACTGAAAGCGGTAAAATCCAATCATTTCTAAAATGGGACTCAAAGCGTGTTGGTTTAGGTTCAAAAGAGCAGACGTTTGTTGGCAATAGAATGAATGACATTGGCTCTGCCCTTGCGGAAGCTACTAGACGTAAAAATTCAAAGGGAGAGAATGTAGAAACATTAAGAAAGAAACTTGAGAGACTTAGAAGCCCGAAGAAAATAGAAGAAGTAGAACAAGAAATAGCTAGGATTGAGTCTGAAAGTCTTCTTGTTCCTTTCCAAGCTGATAAATCTACACCCAATGTCATCAAAGAAATTACGGAAGGCCCGAATAAAGGCAGAGTTGATTTCAGGCACACTGCTAAAAAAGGTGAAATTCTTTACGCCAACGGACGGGATGGAAAGATATACGCAGACGAAGCTACAGCAGAATTAGTTAGTCAGAAAAAACCTAGTTTAGTGTCAGAGGTTCTTGAGAAAAACCCAGCAGTTAAAGGTAATAAACTTTTATTCATAAAGAGAAAGGACGGCACAGGTAAGTTGCCATACCGTCTGGCTTCTAAAAAGCAAGCAGAAACAGGCGAAGGTATTGAGTCCCTGCTCGGAAAACAAAACCCAGATGATTTTGAAGTTCGTTACATAGAAGAAAGCAAAGTCCCTACTGGCTCTAGGTCTAATATAAATGCTTTAGCAAAACTTTGGGATGAAGCAGGGGAAGAGCCAAATGCTTCAGACGGACAAGGGGTTATACGTTTCGTTGGTGATGAGACAGGAAATGGTATGGCTACTCCCGTAGAGAACCTTGCCGAAAGCCCTCTCGATGTATCTAAGTTAAACGAACAACAGCGTACAGCTTTTAACAGAAGGAACACCAGACAGGCTCTAGGTGATCCTACACTCAGCGACGTTCAACATGCCATAGATAGTATTGATAACGGTGAATTTCCCACTAAAGGAAATAAGACAGAACTCGCAATATTAATCAGCGATCTTGAGCAACTTTATTCCATTCAAAGAGACTTAATTCCAGGGGGTATCGTTAGAAAAGCTGGTGATAGAGAGAAGATAATAAACAATATTGAAAAAATTATGCAAGATGCCGACCCAGAGGTTGCGGTAGTTGTGAAAAACACACTGGCTTTTATTGGAGGAGATCCTCTTAAAGCTCCAAGAATTGTGACGACAGAAGGAGGAGATCAAGGTTGGAGTTATGTCAATGGGAACATTAGAATGGGTGACAGAGAAAAGGTATCTGCTGACCATACTTTTTTCCATGCAGTAGCCCAATGGTCTTATGACAATATCTTAACGCCCGAAGACCGAATGCTTTTCTGGAATGCTTTAAGTAGAGACATTGCAACAAAAGGAAGAGCAAAGGCAAAGATACCTGTGTTAGACAGGTATGCAGAAACTGAGACAGGCTTGGCACGAAAGGTATGGGCAGACCAGTTCGCATCTTGGGCTTTTGACAACCGTTCTCACGGCATATTTAGCGATCATAAAACTAATGTCTACAATGAACATTACTGGCAAAGAATGTCTAAGATCCAAAGGGCATCTGTGGACAGGTATTTTTCTGGAGCAAACATTGCCCCAGAACTCGAAGGTTTGTTTTCGAAAGTTCTCCCAGAACAAGTCAGAAGCATAAAAAAGATTGGTGTAATTTCAGACGATCCGAAGACAAAGAAGGGAACGGTAGTAAAGGGATTTCAGGTTAGGCTTGAAATGGCAGTTGATGAAATACAACGAGCTATCAGGGTTTATCAAGACCCTGAAGGCAACCCAGAAGAATTAGTAAATGCGGCAAGAGGTTTTAGATCTCTTCTAGCTTCCGCTTTCCCAAATAGAGATGTCGGCTCTAAATCTACTGCAATGAAGAATACACTAAGCTGGCTACGTCCTTTAGATAAAGTAGCAAGAGGTAGGTTTGCAGACTTAAATTATATTATGGCTGATAAAGGGGGTCTTGTTCAGCAACTCAGAGCAAAACAAGATGAGCTTGGTCAAATAAGAGACGACGCTTTACAAGAGGCTGATAGTCCTGAAGCTATCGAGTTGAAAGCAAAATATATTGAAGAACTGTTCGAGCATGGACACGCAGATCTTCTTAAAGGTGGATCAAACGCCAGACCATACGGCGGTGAACAGACCAGCTACACAACTTTAAATGAACTTATTCGGTTAATGCGTGAGTATTCAGACATTGAATATAAAAAGGCAGAAGGTGCATCGAGAGCAGACGAGTTTGTAAATTTAAGAACGGGCATGGTATCCAGAAAGCCTTCTTTTGAAATTAGAACAAAAGAAGGTAGAAAAATTAAAGTTGCTAACAGAGCCGCAGACAACGACGCTAATAAAGTAATAAAAACCCCTGCAAATAAACGTAAGTCTGCGACAAATAAAAAGCCAAGGATGGATAATGTAACTGAGGCAACTCAAAGATCCTATGGTGATAGGTCTGTCCCAGAACTGCGTGAAATCTACAAGAAGAATAAAGACACACAGCTTGGCGATCAGGTTGCTTGGTTAATGTGGCAAAAGAAGAACGCCGAACCAGAGCCTAGTTACTACGATGCTAAGACTGCTCAGAAAATGGATATGGATGAAAGGCTCAAATCCACCATAGCTCCAAGAAGTATGTGGAAGACCACAAAAGAACTTAGGAAGTTACAAAAGAATGAGCTTGTAGAACTGTGGAAGAATGGTGCTGAGACAGGTTTTTTCACTCATGGAAATATTGAGTGGCCTATACATGCCGTCGAGTGGGAAATCCATCGACGAGGTATCACTGATACATACAAGAAGCTAGACAAGCCTGTTCCAAAATATCTCAGACAACGCATTAGAACAGAACTTAGCAATGGTGTTGGTATTGCTACTGAAGATGGTATCCCACCTTCAGCACCTATAAGCACAAAGACAATTCTCTCATACATGTCGCATCGTGATCCTGAAGTTCAGTACACCATGAGAACCATGTTGCATCGTATGATGAACTTAATGGGTAAGAACGTAGAGAATACTCTTGGCGAAACTAATGTGATGGACGGGTCTGATATTGCTCGTCTGGCAAAGGTAGATCCTGTTGGAATGAAGAATGTCTCTGTCGATTTTAGAAGCGATACATTTAATAAATTAAGATCAGACCTTAGAAAGATGTCTATTGGTCTAACCAAAGGAAACTCCAACCCATTTGATGCCGTGCATGAGATTGGTCATACAATGGTCAGGGGTGGAATGCTACCTAAAGAAGAGATGGACGCAGTCATTGAGTTATACAGGGCGGCTGACGACACTATCAAATCAAACGTA
>Ga0209404_10001023_pt1 | contig 20025 bp, 16 predicted proteins | sample TroAtlMetagenome_2_FD_187447 | JGI IMG/M metagenome (GOLD analysis project Ga0209404, IMG submission 187447) | Marine eukaryotic phytoplankton communities from Atlantic Ocean - Tropical Atlantic ANT8 Metagenome (SPAdes) (version 2) | ecosystem: Environmental > Aquatic > Marine > Oceanic...
TCGGAAACTAGCTGGAATATGTGATAAATATAAAACAGCACCAGTAGGGGCATTAATAGCCAAACTGAACCCGGTAATTAGAGGATGGGCCAACTATTACTCATCCGTAGTCAGCAAAGAGACGTTCTATGCACTAGATAATCTACTTTGGAGAAGACTCTGGAGGTGGAGCAATAGAAGGCATCCAAATAAGTCTAGTACCTGGGTAAAAAGAAAGTACTTTCCACCTTATCAAACCAGAAATTGGATTCTAAATCAAGGTAAATATGTACAAAACCTTCACTCAGATGTACCCATTATAAGGTACAATAAGATTAGAGGCAATAAATCACCCTATGACGGTGACTGGATTTATTGGAGTAATAGAGTCGGTAAATACCCCGGCGTAAGAACTAGAGTAGCAAACTTATTAAAAAGTCAGAAAAACCAATGCACATCTTGCCGATTAAAATTCAGACCAACGGATATTATAGAAATTGACCACATCGTTCCTAGGTCTGTAGGTGGAGAAGATACATACAAAAACATACAACTTCTACATCACCACTGCCACGACGTTAAGACTGCGGAGGATTTGAAAGCAGTAAACTTTCTTAAGACTCATTAGGTCCAAAGTGGAATTTTAAGGATGTACCTATGAAAAAGGACGTTTAGGAGAGGAGCCGAGATGAGGTGAAAGTCTCACGTCCGGTTCTGAAGACGAGCAGGTTCTATAAAGGAATTATTCTGGAAATGAGCTTGCTTAGTTTAACTTTGGTTGTTACTACCATACTAATTTCCCCCCCGCCTTCGCCTGAAGGAGAACTAATGGAAACAGAGTGACGAAGAATTTTCTACTATTGCAATTATTTCCTCCCCCCACCTTCGCCTGAAGGAGAACTAATGGAAACGGGTCAGGTTGATTTCCTCTTCCCCCTCTTCCTCCCCTAGGTAGTCCCCCCGCCTTCGCCTGAAGGAGAACTAATGGAAACTATCCTAGCAAAATCTGTTTCAGAGAAGGCGCCAGAAGAAACCCCCCGCCTTCGCCTGAAGGAGAACTAATGGAAACTCTCTATCAGCAGTGACTTCATCAAAAACAGCCATTTCGTCTGTCCCCCCGCCTTCGCCTGAAGGAGAACTAATGGAAACGTTTTTCCACGTGCGATTTGATGGTATTTTCTTATTATTTATGGTATTAAGTATCATTTTTTCAACATGATCTATTTTTGTTTTCTTATCAGTATCTGGGTCATAAATCCTATAATCTATAATCCATAATTGTTCATTTTGAGGATTAAAATATATACAATTAACTATTCCTATACCATGAATAACTTGATGTTCGTTACCACTATATACTCTCTCTGAAAGCCTTATAGCTATGGGCATCAATTTTTACTACTATAAAGAATTGTAACCAATTTTCTCATAAAAAATTAGTTATTGATAAACTTTATTGATATTGAGTTCTATAATGAAGGTTGTTCGTATAAGCCTCTTTGAAAATGTAAATATAAATAAAGAGATATGAAGATCTGCGAAATGTCAGTTTAACATTTCGCCATAAATCTTTTGAATTCAAAGACCCTGTTCTTAAATTAGGTCCTGTGTATTTTAAATCCTCATTTTTACCAAAAAAAAAGTAATAGAAAGTAACCATTATTTGAAGATTTCATCACAATTGAAATTCTTGAATAATTACATAAGTCAAGACTCAAGAGTATAGAGTATAGAGTAAAGTAAAGTATAATGTGTATCTTCTCTAAGATTGAGAGATAGTCTATATTATAGAACATTAAGGCTCTTAACTCTTCACTCTTAACTTTTAAGCCTTAATTCTTAACCAAGAGCAAAGAGTGAATGGAACTTACACAAAACCGCCCTATATAGTGGAGATTTACGGCCCTTCCTCCCCCTAAAATGGTGTGTATGTTCATATTTTGCGTCAGTCCTGAGAGATTCAGACTACAACTATAGTCTTTGTGTAAGTCCTGATTAAGAAGTGTGAAATGTGAGTTTTAAATTATAGAAAGTTGAGAGATTTTTTGATCTAACTCTTGTATAGCTCCAACTATCCAGGCCGTCAATTGTGAGTAGTTAAGAGATTTTCCGTCATCGCTATTTATATATAATTCTTCCGGTATATCTTCTACAAAAAAGCCTGGATGAGCTTTTTTTAATATGTCATCATTATAGTGATATATTATGGGAATTAAAGTTTTAAGTTTATCTAATGGATTTTCATCTTTAATTTTTTTAAGTTCTGTTTTATTTTTTTTTGATGAACTATTATAAACTGGTTTAAGAAAATCTATTTTATTATTATTAACCCGTAATATATTACTTTTGAAACTCCCATTTTTGTTAAATGCTTGTAAGTAAAAGTAGTTATTACTATAGCAATTAAATCCCCACATTTCATTTAAGTTATGGCTACCATTAAAATAAAATATAGAATTTTCGTTGTTTAAAAGGGATTGAAACCATATGCTACCAGCTTCAATTTTTAAAGTGCCAGAATTATCTGTGGTATTACCATCCTCACAAATAATTCTAGCATTGCGGTCAACATTATTAGTATTATTGAAATCAATATAAGTTGGTGAACCAAACATGGTTATATGACCAGTTTTTACAGTGCCAGAAGATATTAGTGATGATGTATGTATATTGCCAGCTCCTATTCGTACTCCAGGACATCCGAAAGCAGCATTGCCAGTTGTACTAGTTGCAGCTACAGGGCTACTAATATAAAACTGTTTATTGTTGTAGATTCTGACCCATGTAGAGTCTACCATATAAATGCCTCCGCCATAATTTTGGCTATACCAACCACTCTTACCAGTTGATCTAAACCAACTGCCAGTATATACGGAATGAAAAGTAGGTGTACTATTTGTTTTCACTGCTTGATTAAGATAATTGCTGCGTTGCCATCCATCCCATAAATCAGCATCTAGCCCACTACCTGAACCATCATTGCCTGCATGCCATATCTTATGAGAAGTACTGCCCATTGACCAACCACCTATTTCAAGTTGGTTATTTGTGCCTAACCCAAAATATACTGCATAAGCCCCAGGACGGTGAAAACACATGAAAGCAGCTTTTGCTGTAGAACCACTACCAGTTGCTCGCAACTCTAATCCTCCATACCCCCCATTATTTGTATTAAGATTACTTGATTGAGATTTGGTGAAAACAATACGACCAGTTGAGGTACCATCTATATCTTTTCGTAAATATTTAGATGATAACGCTGTTCCTCCTTCATATAATGTGTCCCCAGTACTAGATACTATCCATTTTCCGTCAACTTGAATACCACCGTCAGCGCGGAACATGCGAGGAGTATATACATTTTTGTTGGTTAGTTGGTTGATCCTTAACCATCTATTATCAGTATCGGTTCCTATATCACCTAATCGTACGCTCCTGGTTTTATTATAAAAATATAGTGTACTACTATAATAAATAGCACCATCAGTGTACCAATTAAAGTAAAGACCACCGTTGGCAGCACAGTCTATATGTAGATTATGGTTTGAATTTCTTATTCTACTGATGTTGTTAGCATTAGAACTATTCCAGCCACCAATGTGTAATTGAGCTCCAGGATAACTTGAATTTTTACACACAATAGCGGGGATATTACTACTAGCTTGGTATAGTGTTCCATAAAAAGTATCTGATATATCCACTCGCATAAAATTATTTGATGTTACTCCTCCCAAAGCTGCTGAATCATTAACTCTTCCTAATAAATTCTTGACTGTGGTTATCGTAGCTTGACGTACATAATGGTCATTGTTGATCTCAACATAAAACTTAGTAATATTAGTGGTAACATCATTAGACCCTGCGATACTAACATGTTGAAACATTCCATAATTACCATAAATATGACCAGAAGAACTACGTTGCACTATATGATTAGCCGTAGCTCCGATAGCAACTGGTAAGTTGCCTGAGTGCCATACCTGCTGTCCAGATAATAAAATAGAGTTTCCTTTGATAATCGCAGTATTAACGTCGTAGCCACTTCCCCAATTATTAACTGTCGGAGTGTTTACAGCAAGACCTCCTTCAGCATTAATATATACTAACTCACCAGTTTGTCCTGTTACTTTTCCTTCGGATTCACCACAATTTAACACTAATTGGGTTCCAGTACGGTCCCTTATTTCATTTGCAAAAATAACGCCGGTAACAGTTAAATTGCCTGATATACTATCAGAAGTATCTGCTCGCAAAAATTGAGTAGAAGTTAAATTATTTAAGCTTTGAGCATTTATAGCATTAGGGTTGAAGTTGGCAGCAGTCCAAACAGTAGCTCCCCAGAATGTTACTTCTTCGGTAATATCATTCCACCTAGCAGGATAGGTTCCAACCCATGAATTACCACTTCCCTTATTGGATAATATGTAGATAGATCCACTGTTATTATGTATCCAAAATATTCTACTATTAGTATCATGTAACTTGATAGTAGGAGAAGTTCCTACTAAATTTAAATTATTGCCAAAAGTTGGATTAGCAGTGGTACATACTGATTGGTTAAGATAAGCATCGCGTTGCCAGCCTTGCCACTTATTGGAATCACTAGCTGTAGCTGATTTTCCTAGATAATAAGAGTCAGTAATTGAGGATCGAAATTGGCTAGGGGTAGTAGGCCTAATATAATTATTGTTAGCAGTATCAATTTGAGTCATAATATAATTAACAGCACTATTTGTGGCATTATATTGAGATCTCAATAATCTTGCATGAATATCTCCAGCAGAATCACGTTGAACAACACTGTTAGCAGTAACAGTAATAGAAGTTTCAATATTGGGAACATTGTTTAAGCCAACATCATCTTTGCTTAAAATAATATTCCCTGTTTTGCCAGCAACAGTATTAACACTATTTACTTCGGCGCCATGCTCTACACTAAGCAATTTATTTTTATCATTATCTGTATAGACATTGGTATTAGGTTGAGATTCATACAATGCTTTGATTTCGTCACCAGTCGGATTTTGAGTAGCATTTGCTTCAATATTATTTAGCTTGAATCGCTCATCATTTTTTATAATAGCTCCTGAGCCAGCATCATGTATATCATGATGAACTGTAACACTACCACTTACAAAAGGATGGTTTTGTACTCTCTGTTCTGTATAATATAAGTTATTTAACTCAGGCAGTTCTTGTGTACTCGTGGGAACAATTGGTTTATTTTCTATGAAACTATCATCATTTGGGTCATCGGCGTTCCAATTACTACGAACATTGTTGATTGTGTCATAACCAAAACTAGCAACCTTATTGATTGCAGTTGGAATATTACGGATTTGATTCCAGTTAATAGTAGGTTTATGTGTAAATGGCATTATTCAAATAAAGTGATATTCAGAGTTGTTTCTGTAGAAGCCCAAGCTCCTACTTTCATTTGACTTGTTGCAGGAGAAGAATAATAGGTCATTCCAACAGTCTCTATTATCATATTAGTTTTTGTCAATTGGTTAGTCCATGTAGCATTATCGCCAAATAGTAAATATATACTGATATCATTTATGGTACTTAGATAATATTCCCTACCATATATAGATTCAGCAATTATTTCTATGATGGTGTCATTAGCAGGGGATTCCTTGGAACCACCGGCTGGTAATGTTATTATATCAACATGACAAGACGTCAATATCTTTTCTTGTTGTGATTGATAAATTGTCCATGGCATAAACTTAATATCCTCCTAGAGTAAATGTATTAGTAGTTTTGTTATAATCGGTAATAACACATGCGTCTATACCATCACTTGTGCAGGCTCCAAAATGTAAAATGGATTGATTATTAGTAGGTGTTATTTTGAATAAACCACCAGTAGCAGGTAAATTTGTAACCAAACCACCTTTCTTTACATCTCCTATTATACGTTGAATAGTATCAAGTGTTGGTAAATTATGATTTTCTCCCATACTTGCTATTATTGTACTATAAGCTATATGTATTAAATTAATATCTATTAAGTGTATGTGAATAGGCTTATTTTTATCAGGATTAAAATCAGTGAAATTAGGATTTACCATTACATTAAATTCATATGTATCACCAGGTTGATAACTACTAAGATATGCTAATTTATAGCCAGTAATGCCTTGGTCAGTATCAACAGTATAACTAACTCTATCACGCCAATCATCATTAATGTTAAGAAGAGATGATATATAAAATTCTTTTCCAAAGTTTTCACCAGTACCTATTATCAAAGCAATGTTTAAAGAAATTGTCATTTTTGTAAGATTAGGGAATTTTGAATTTATAGTAATTATTATGTCAGACTTTTCTTTTGATATAGCCCATATAATAATTTTATTATTATATTTATTAGTAATTCCTGTTCCAGGCTTAATAAATAAAGCACTATTTTCAACAGTTAATTTTGTATCTCCATCATCTCCTATATAAAAAAATATATCACAATTATTGGAGGGTCGGCTTGAAATAAAAATTTCATAATTATTATTATCAGGCGTATCAATGATTTTTGTTGGAATATTTGGCAATATTTCTATTTTATCAGTTGTTAATGTATATTTATATTGAATTTGTGTAGCAATATTGTTAGAACTGATTTTAAATTGATTGATGGCATTTATCAGATCTGTCAAGTTTGCAATAGGAAATCCTGACATTATTTACATCTCCTTCTCCAAAAAGATTTTTTTAGTAAATTTTAATTACCCACCAAATATTCCGATGCTTGGATTTTAATAATATCATTCTCCATAGTTGTTGTAGTAGGTAAATTGTTTAAAGTAATTGTGATAGTACCATTTGAGCCTCCTTCATCTCTATTTTCTCTAGGATTGTATGTTTGCTCAATTGATATGTATTTTGCTTGACTAGGATTATGGGTTATGTCTTGTTCCATTAACCATTGAGTAAATACTGTTTCAAAGAAAGCTTGATTTACATTGGAAGTGGTAGTATAAGGGTTTATTATTTCTATACTTAATATTCCACTTGAAAGATTAATATGACAAGGTAATACAATAGTAGCATTAACCTCACCTGTTTGTTCATCACGCTCACTTGATATATTATCTAAATTGGATTGATTTTTCTCAGAATTGGTCTCAATTGTTAATAATTCCTGAAGTATTCTATACATTCTTATTTCCATTGATGTAGAATTTATATTAGCTACTAAGTACGTTGGGGTAAATTCCATAGTTTAAATTATATTTAATATGTAAAAGAATTTTTTATTATCTAATTAATGGATTATGATATTTACTATAACTTATTATACTAAAAACTGCTATTATATTTAATGAAAATTTTAACGGAAAGTGGGACAGCCAATTTAAGATTAGATTCTCAGGTAGACTTTGGCCCTATCTTAGATGCACAAGAAATAATTAAACCACAGCTAGAACAATTCATAAATTATAGAATTGGGGTGATTTTTCTTATAACAGATATTATTCTAGACATAGACTTGAGAAACTCTATCTCTGTAGCAACTATACCTAACATTAGTATAGAAGAAGATACTGCTAGTAAATTAAGTAAATCTACTGCTGCGAAAAATAATAGTCAATTAATAGGATTTAGAGGCAAAATAAATAACAACGTTATTATTTCATTAGATTTAAAAAATTATAATGTTAATTATAGGCTTCCTATAATTAATAAGTTAGGGACTAATGGAAAACTTATAAGTAGAGATTCTATCATATCCTTTGAAATATATGATTTAGGGTTTGGTTTAATAAAAGGAAATAATCATATTAATATATCAATAGATTATATTTTTGAGATTAGTGGAGAGCCTAAACAGGAAACTCTATCATTAGTATATGATGAAAATCTTCTAATACCTAATAGCTGATGAGTGTACGAAGAGTTGGTAGCCAAAGAAACAAGAAAATCAGAGAGACCATTAATGATACTACTAGTTTTGCTAGTGACGTCAATGAAGATGGCATTAAAACAGCAATAGATAATGTTATAGAAAATAAAGTTTTAGAAGGAATTAAAACTCTTGTTATTAGAAAATTTGGTAAGCATCCTGCTTTGACCCTTTTGCCTGAGTATATAAAATCATTAAGAGGGTATGGACCTCGTACTTATATTGATGAAACAAGTCAAGTATTAGAAGATGTCTTTGGTCCTCAAGAAGAACATGATGAATTTATAGATGACTTACTATTAGGAGATGATACTAAATTTTTGGATGATATTATTGATGATGAATTGACGGAGATTGATAACATTATTGACCAATTAGAACCAAAAGATTTAGATGAATTATTGGATGATCTTGAAGATATTCCTGATAGTGATGAAAATGATATTGTAGAAGAAAATTCAGGTAATGACAACCAGAAATGTACAACAATTTCCCTTAATATGGGAGAAGAAGTTGTGACTTTTAATACTTGTGATGGCCGTGAAGACCCACCCGATAGGAAAAACAATAATACCAGAGACTATAGTGACTTGCAGCCTCCTATCTCTGGTATTCATGACTATTGGTGTCCTATTATAAATCTTCAAGGTTATAATATATCAGGGTATCATCTAATTACCGGTGCTCCCTATAAAAAAGAGGAGTGGTCCAGGACATGGAGATATAATTATATAGGATATGTCCCTAATTTTAGTGAAGAGTATAAAGAATGGAAGGATCGCGAGCAGGAGAAAAAAACAATATTCTGGGAGAATACCCTATTCGGATATAAATATGTAGAAGTTATTAGTTATAGTGTTGTCTGGCATTTGCAAGTTGGCCGTTATTTAAGCGGATGGACAGATATAGAACCATACCAGACAATAGTTTATGATGATGAAGAGTGGCCCCGAGGGACAACAGCCTTTCTGGGACATTATCGCTATAATCATATTCTTTACCCAAATCCATCTCCTTGGGCACAAACTCTGCCATGTAGAGGAACAGCCAGAAATCCAACTCGACAGCCTCCATCCCCAAACAAAACAAAACCCCCGGAAATAATTAGAGAAATGCCTAAAGACAAAGACTGTTGTGATAAACTATTAGTGCTATTAACAAAAATAGCTAAAAATACAGGGGCAATCCCCAACAGCAACTCAAAATACCCTGATGGTGTAACACCTAACTTAAATACTTCAAAAAGTAGTTATGGTTATCCTGCTAAGGTTCCTAAGTCGTGGTTAAAATCTGGCGAAAAAGGGGATTTAACAATTTATAATACTGAACAATTATTATTGCTAATGGCTAAAATGTTAGGTAATAACCATGAAGCTTTAGCATCGGAAGAATTGGTAAGTAAAGGTATTGAATATCCAAATAATTGGGTACTTCCTAATGGCACTGGGAGTAGTATTGCATATACTATAATAGAATTATTTGAAGTCTTAGCTAGACAGGCAGACCATCTTGGCGTACATCCATTTGAAACTCAGATAGCTGATTTAAATCCTGCTAAACCTGGCAATCAAACACTACGAACTTCTTTTAACAATGCTACCCATGTAATGAAGTCAATATTTGACGCAATAAAAGAAACTGATGGGGACCAAGCAGCAGCTTTGAATCTTCAATTAAGGCAAGCAGTACTTTTAGGCCGTGTAGCTCTTACAGTAGCTTCTATGTCCGAAACTATTATGTCAATGGCAGATAGTTTAGGCCTTGAAACAGTTGATGATATTGAAGTATTCAAAAATTTTCCCTTTGATTTTACTTTAGGAACAGGGAATACTACAAGTGGCAAAGGTTTTGGGGATAATTCTAAAAATAATAAACCTTCTGAAACTAGCTATCGTAAGATATTAGAACAATTGGGCAGCAAAGACGAGGAAGGAGCTGAGGCAGTTTTAGAAGCTTTCTTGAATGCCAGGCATCAACCTTTCATTACTAAAAAACTTCAAGCAAATTTATCCTTACTAGAAGCAATTATTAATGGGCAAAACAAATAGAAAATCACGAGGTTCTTTAAGAAAATCTTCTGTTCCTCCAAAAATATCTAATAGAAATAGAACAAATAAACCTATAGGTTCTGAAGAAGAAAGAAATGCAATAGCTGATGATTTAAAATCTGCTATTGCTGCTTATAATAGACTAAATTATTTTCAAAGGGCATATGACCAAAATGTACTTAATGGTATCGCAGGTAATTATGGAGAAGATGGATTTTTAATACAAAAAGAATATGAATCAGGTTATGAATCATTAGCTGATATAGACCCTAATGAAAATTATGATTCACCAATATTAAAACGAGTTAGTAAATCTGTGGTTATTAATCAAGATGAAAGTTCTGGACAAATTAAAGTTGTAAAAGATAAAAACTATTATAAAGGGTAATAATTAAACTATCAACCTAAAAATATTATGAAAATTCAACCGAATACATTATCATCTGCCTTAATTTACGGAATTGAGCCAGATATTAAATACTTTCAAAAATTAGGTTCTAAAGTTTTAGATATTTTAAAATTACCTATTGTAAGAGCTAAAAATTTTATTAATCGTGTTGTTAATGGTGGCAAAGAATTAATTAAAAATTTTTTATCTGGCAAATTACCAAAACTTTTTGGTAAATGGGCAAAAGAAAATCCTATAGCAGCTGGTGCTGGTGTTGTAGGATTAGGACTTGGATTAGGGACAATTTTGATAGTTGGTGGTAGTACCGTAGGAATTCTAGCAGGAGGAGTAGGTGCTTTAGGAGCTATTGGTAGTGCTATAGGAGCGATAGGGGCAGGCGCACTTAAATTAGGAAGTGTAGCAGTAACAGGATTAGGAATTACTAGTTTATTAACAGGACAAAGTGCTGGACAATTAATATCCGGAGCTTTTAATTTTGCTGAAACTATATATAGTTTTGATTTTCAACAATCCGATAAAAGTATTCAACAAGAGATTGATAATACTATTAATTCTCTGTATGGGCCAACAGGAGAATATTTAGGAAGGTCTATTGCTAGTGTATTAGCAGGTGGATTATTTAATCCTCCTAGAATACAAATTAATATTCGTGCTTTGTCTCTTGCTTGGAATCTTAACCCTGACATTCGAGATGATTTATTAAATGAAGTTACTACCTTGGCTCACTTAGGGTTAACTGCTTTCAGGACTATTGTAATTAAACAGGCCTTTATGAGAGGTCGTGATGGAATAAAACGTTTTTGGAAAGGATTACCATCTAGCATAACACGAAGCTTTCCTGAACTTAGTCGAACAATTGAAAATTGGGGCAAGGAAGGTAACAAACCTTGGACAATTCAAGGTGTAATTGAAAAAAGAATTGAAAATTTGGATGATACTAAATTAGAAGCACTAGCGGAAGGGTTTATTGAAGGATTTTGGGAACAATTTAGACAAAGTGTTGAATATGTTTATATTTAATATTTGTCAAGCATTATCACTACAATTAACATTTGTTGTCTAGTAATTAAAAGTCAAATTTGATTTTATAATCTTTATATAATTTAATGGCACCTCCTAAATCTTACGAAAAGGCTGTACTTAAAAAAATCCAAGAACAAGGAACTAAAACAAAGCTTACCCAAGGCTTATTATCTAAAGATGATGAAAATAAATTACCTAATTTTGAGGTATGGGAGCATAGTAGTAGTCATAAACTAGATAAGCCTTATAAAGGAAACCCTCGTTATCTAATGGGCACTGATGAACAAGTTGCTATGCAGGCTTCTATGATAAAAGCTATACATGACGAGTTGTCATTACGACTGGGATTTGGATTTACTTTTGAAGAATGGTTTGAAGAATGGCAAAAAGGATTTCCAAGTTTAATTAATACTAATAAAAGTAATCAACAATTAATTACTAATTATCCTATTAATAATACTGAAAATGCTGATGGTTGGAGAACTAATATTGATTTGCGTCCTCAATACATAATAAAAAATCATCCAAGTGCACATCGGAAATTTCGAGTTATAGAATATTTTCCAGAAGGGACATCAAATCCTCATCAATCTATAATATTTTCTGGTAGTGATTCCCAAATTATTAATCAAATTATTCTTTATACTTCAATTAGTGTTAGTAATGAGTACTCAAATAATGGTTTTATGAGCCCTATTAGAGTTAAGGGTCGCCCTATGGTGAGGCTATATTTTTTAGAGCCTCCAGATGAAGTAGATCCTGGTTTTCCTCCTATTAAAGGGACAATATCTGTTAGAGTAAATAAAACGGTTACTAATGGAGATGGGTTTGATGATCTAACAGTTCTTGAAATTCACAATATGGCAGTTAAAATAATTGAAAATTTTGCTACTCCAAATCCTTATATATGGAGACGTGGCAAAGAAACTGTAACTTACCACGATATAAAGAATGGTATTAGAACATGGATATATTGCTGGGATGGATCTACCGGAATTAATTTATTTAAAAGATTATTAGATGTTGTTGGAGTTGCTTTTGATTTGTCAAAAGTAAAAGTTAGTATTAACCAAGACCCTTCTACTGCTTATCCTATTATACCACCTACTCAAAAGATCTTTGGCCAAGACATTCAACAAGCTAGAAAAAGACCGGTAGGCAATGTCCATTTTAAATATTCTAAAATTTTCATACAAACTCTTTCTAGTCGAGGCATTACTTTGACTGATGCAAAAAGAGTCATATTTCATGAAAATAAATTTAAAGTTGAAGAATATATATAATTTGCAACTAAATATATTACTATTTAGTTGTTATTGTTCAATCTTCCTATAACTCGATATAATCAATTTATACTAAAAAATAGGTTCGTTTTATTATGGCCAGAAAACAACGTAGAGGTATTGGGAGTAAAACTTTCTTTGATGGATTAAAAAGTGGTGAACAAGACCACTACATAGAGTATCTAAAGAACGTACATAAACATAAACATAATAATCCCACCTCAATAGCAATGAGGCGACGATATGCCGTATCGGTATATCCCTTTGGCCTACATGCTGCTGATGCTGCAACAATTAATAATGAGGCTAATCGATATCAGGTCAGTATAACAGCTCAGGCTAGTGCCATTGCTGATAAATTTACTTTAACTGGAGCAAATAGGTTTGGGTATAAAGAATCTCTTGATTCATCAAATAAAAAAGGTCAGGGATTTAAGCCAGCTTTAATGAGAATTACATTATACAATCCTGATACAACCCCTACTAATGGTACAAGTGCTTTTACTGGTCGTGAAGTAAAAAGGTACAGAAGTAGAAGCGGAAGCATACCTATAGGCAAAATAGGGGAGGATTTTGATGGAGATTATATAGAAAGAACTGCAGTATTAGCTGCTGCTGTAAGAGGAGTAAGTTTAACAGGTGAAGCAATTAAGACATTGAGTTTTGAGAATGAATATTTACAAGATTTTACTTCTAGAGGACTCCAAAGTTTATCTGATGGTAAATCTGAAATACCTAGTATTTCATATTAAGGAATAAGATGGATATATTAGATGATTTTATTTTACCTATTCATGAGGAGTTAATACAATATTCTTTAAAAGCATTAGCATTAGAAATCCCTGTTGCTAATACATCTGAATATGAATTTCAAGAATATCTTATGCATGCGTTAAATAATTATCAAAATTTAACCTTAGTAATTAATAAGACTATAACTCCCGATGAATATGTTCAATTATCCGAAGTTGATGTAAATAATAGAGGTGAAAAGATTGATGATTTTGTAGAACAAACTGAATTTCCTTGCTCAATATTATACTTGTAAAGTACAATATTGAAGATTTAAAATAACCCCATAAAATTTTAATAATAAACATTATGAGCTGGAGAGTACAAAGTTCTGCTAAAAAACGATTTACTGTCAAGGTTGAAAGAATTACGGGAGAAGGCTTACAGCTCCTACAGTTTCTAATAGAGAGTTTAATGCCTAGAGATCGCTGAAAGCCTTAGCTAGCAATAGTTATTCCAAGAACTTCCCACTGTCTAGTATGAGGTTATTTTAAATAATTTAGGATTGTATTTACAATTCCTACAATTTTTAAGGCATAGTTCAATACCTATAGCAATCCCAAATAAGTTGCGACAATTTCATTAACTAGAAATAAACTCCGAAGCTTTTGCCCATTTCCTATTCCCAAAAAGCGGTAAGATTTTTGACATAAATAAAATGGGATTGCTATAGAGATTACTAAAGGCCTTAGGAAACAATAATTATTCTAAGAATTTTCCACTGTCTAATAATTAAATATCAAATTCTAAATTAGGTACAAATATGTCAGAAAATTCCGAGGACAAATTTTCTATTAAAGAAAATTATGGTATAGGTATCAACAAAGGAAAAATTAATAACTCAAAATTTGCTCAGACAATTTATGAATCTCAAAAACAAAACTTGGTAGAAGCGGCGCGTGATATTCAAGAATTACTAGAGCAACTAGGAAAAACCTACCCGTCAGAAACAACAATTGACAGAATGAAAATTGCTACGGAGGTAATTACACCAATTGATAATCATCCGACTAAGGCACAAAGAATATTTAGCGCTATAAAAGTTGGTGGAGTTGCTGCTATTGAACAATTACTCAATCATCCTGTTAGTACCTTTGCTATTGCAGCGTTGGAAGATTGGCAAAAATCTAAATCATGAGCAAAGATAATATGTCAGAAAATTTTGAAGATAAAGTTGATATTAAGAAAAATTATGGTGTAGGTTCTAACCCGGGCATCATTGAAAATTCAAATCTTGCCCATACAATTAATCAGCAAACTTTTAATTTAAACGCTAATACAAAAAATTTGCCAGTAAAAGGTAAAGCAGCAAAGTTCCCTAATAATTTAAATATATTACGAACTGGTACTGTTAAATTTGTTGGTAGAGATAAAGATATCAAAGATTTACATGAACAACTTCAAGAAAAAGAGCGTGTATCTATTACAGCAATAGTTACAGGTATGGCAGGAGTTGGGAAAACAGAATTAGCACTTCAATATTCTCTTTTATCTGCAAAAAATTTACAATATCCTGGTGGTATTTGTTGGATACAGGCTAGGGGAAATAATGCAGGAGGAGAACTATTAATTTTTGCTAAAACTCAACTGGGGTTATTTCCAGCTGGAAATTGGACTTTAGAACAAAAGCTAAGCTATTGTTGGTCAAATTGGCAACCATCTGGGGATGTTTTAATTGTTCTAGATGATGTTAATAAATATGAAGAAATTGAGCAGTATTTACCACCACAAAAACAACGTTTTAAATTACTAATTACTACTCGTAAATATTGGTTATCAGACTCTTTTTCACAGTTACGTTTGGAGGTTTTGAATGAAGATTCGGCTTTGAAATTATTAGAGGTTTTAATTGGCAATTCTCGTTTAGGGGCACAAATAGATGAAGCAAAACAACTTTGTCAATGGTTGGGATATTTACCCTTGGGATTAGAGTTAGTGGGGCGATTTCTGAAGAGGCGGTCTGAATGGACATTGGAAAGAATGATACAAGAGTTGGAAAAACAAGCTTTAAATTTCTCGGTTCTACAGAACACACAGAGAGAAATGACAGCACAGAATGGAGTAGTTGCTGCTTTTGAATTGAGCTGGAATGAATTAGATGAAAGGGAAAGGTTTTTGGCTTGTTTGTTGAGTCTTTTTGCATTAGCTCCTATACCTTGGAATTTAGTGGAAAAATGTTTGCCTAAAAATGAAAGTCAGGAAAAAGGAATTATACAAAGGTGGTTTCCTACTTTTTCACATTTATGGTTATTATTGATGTCTCCAAAAAAAGTTGATGTATTGGATTTAAGAACTTGGGAAGATATTAGAGAAGATACTTTGTTAGATTTAAATTTAATTCAAAAGACAACACAGGGAACTTATGAATTGCATCAATTAGTACGTCGATATTTTCAACATAAGTTGAATGCAATGAAGGAAGTAGAACAGTTGAAATTTCAGTTTTGTCGGGTAATTGTAGACGCAGCAAGGAAAATTTCTTATAAGGAGAACATTACAGTAGAACATATCAAAGAAGTTGAGATTAATATACCTCATATTACGGAAATAGCAGACAATTTAGCTGAATATTTGAGGGATAATTCTTTGATTATACCTTTTACAAAGTTAGGGTTTTTTTATCAAGGTCAAGGATTGTACCCACTGGCACAACCTTGGTTAGAGAAAGGTAAAGAAATAGCTGAAAAACGTTTAGATAAAAATAATTCTGATATGGCAACTGCTTATAGTTCCCTGGCAGAGCTATATCGTGCACAAGGAAAATACGAAGCAGCTGAACCTTTGTGCCTACAAGCAATAGAAATCGACAAAATCGCCCTTCCTGAAAATCATCCATCTCTTGCCACACACCTCGAGAACCTGGCATTATTATATGAGTCACAAGGAAAATACGAAGCAGCTGAACCTTTGTACCTACAAGCAATAGAAATCGACAAAATCGCCCTTCCTGAAAATCATCCATCTTTTGCCACACACCTCAACAACCTGGCAGGGCTATATCATGCACAAGGAAAATACGAAGCAGCTGAACCTTTGTGCCTACAAGCAATAGAAATCGACAAAATCGCCCTTCCTGAAAATCATCCATCTTTTGCCAGAAACCTCAACAACCTGGCAGGGCTATATGATGCACAAGGAAAATACGAAGCAGCTGAACCTTTGTATCTACAAGCAATAGAAATTAACAAAATCGCCCTCTCTGAAAATCATCCACATATAGCCATAGGCCTCGAGAACCTGGCATCATTATATAAGTCACAAGGAAAATACGAAGCAGCTGAACCTTTGTACCTACAAGCAATAGAAATTGACAAAATCGCCCTTCCTGAAAATCATCCATCTTTTGCCAGAAACCTCAACAACCTGGCAGGGCTATATCATGCACAAGGAAAATACGAAGCAGCTGAACCTTTGTATCTACAAGCAATAGAAATCGACAAAATCGCCCTCTCTGAAAATCATCCATCTCTTGCCACACACCTCAAGAACCTGGCATCATTATATAAGTCACAAGGAAAATACGAAGCAGCTGAACCTTTGTACCTACAAGCAATAGAAATCGACAAAATCGCCCTTCCTGAAAATCATCCACATATAGCCATAGGCCTCGAGAACCTGGCATTATTATATGAGTCACAAGGAAAATACGAAGCAGCTGAACCTTTGTTCCTACAAGCAATAGAAATCGACAAAATCGCCCTTCCTGAAAATCATCCACATATAGCCATAGGCCTCAACAACCTGGCATTATTATATGAGTCACAAGGAAAATACGAAGCAGCTGAACCTTTGTTCCTACAAGCAATAGAAATCGACAAAATCGCCCTCTCTGAAAATCATCCATCTCTTGCCACACACCTCAAGAACCTGGCATCATTATATAAGTTACAAGGAAAATACGAAGCAGCTGAACCTTTGTACCTACAAGCAATAGAAATCGACAAAATCGCCCTTCCTGAAAATCATCCACATATAGCCATAGGCCTCAACAACCTGGCAGGGCTATATCATGCACAAGGAAAATACGAAGCAGCTGAACCTTTGTTCCTACAAGCAATAGAAATTGACAAAATCGCCCTCTCTGAAAATCATCCATCTCTTGCCACATACCTCAACAACCTGGCAGGGCTATATTATGCACAAGGAAAATACGAAGCAGCTGAACCTTTATACCTACAAGCAATAGAAATCCACAAAATCGCCCTCTCTGAAAATCATCCATCTCTTGCCACACACCTCAAGAACCTGGCATGGCTATATCGTGCACAAGGAAAATACGAAGCAGCTGAACCTTTGTATCTACAAGCAATAGAAATTGACAAAATCACCTTCCCTGAAAATCATCCATCTCTTGCCATAGACCTCAACAACCTGGCATGGCTATATTGTGCACAAGGAAAATACGAAGCAGCTGAACCTTTGTACCTACAAGCAATAGAAATATTTAAACAATCATTAGGCGAAGAACACCCTAATACTCAAATCATTCAGAAAAACTATGAAAGATTTTTGAACGAAAAGAACAATTAAAACTATTTTGTAATCACTGTTCTCACCTAATCTTTAAAAACTTAAATAAATTTTTTTATCAAAAAAATTCCTAAAATTACTCCAACAATAACCACTAAATTGTCCATCGTATCCTTGTCAATACTTATCCCCGAAGATTTATGCTTAGTTTCAGCTTGAAAAGTAGATTTTTCTCTATTTTTTGTAGCTTTAATTTGTGGTTGATAGATAGATGCAAGTACACAATTCACACCACCACCATTCAATAAACAATTATATTGTTCTACATTAATATTTTTAAGGTGCAACTCTGACTTTTGATTATGAAATTTAATTGTTGCTTCATTCTTATTTTTACCCAGAATAATAGTATAAGAAGCAGGATATAATACAGGAGTATTTTTTTCTACTTTATCCTCTACTTTTTCGGCTAAATTATTGTTAATTAATGGGTAGACAGCTAATCCAGCAATCACCACAACTCCACAACAAATACTAAAAGGTTTAAGTAGCTGAATAAAGCGCTTTAAATCCAGTTGATTTTTCTTGGTTAATTCAATACTCATTTTATTTATTATTAACTAACTTGTGCTTTAATTTCTTCGTACCAATATGAGGCAGCCTTCCACGACTTAGACTTACCAGACTTGGAACAACCAAAAACTAATTTAATAGTCTCTTCTTTAGAACAATTAATATTAATTAAGTTCACTAGCACCCCTCTCACCTCACCAGGTAAAATCTCTACTTTAGGGGCGACTGGAGACCAATTATCAGGAATCAGTGTTAAGGGTGAGATGTCGTTAAAACTACTATAAAACAAGGAGTCTAGCCTTTGTACTTTGGGGTGAGGGGAAGGTGAGCGCTCACTTTCGTTCTCACCCTCGTCTTCGTCACTAACACCTTCTTTATTTAGGTCAAATCTACCAGTTCCTGTTATGATTATATTATTATCTAAATCTTCTTTTTTACAGCTATAGTTTTTATTAGTAAGCTGAGCAAAAGGAATAGATATTATCTCCCAATCCTTAGGAGGAAAAATATTCTCTGGCTTCTTACCTTTTTTTGCAAAACTTATATAATGACTGTGAGTAGGATGGTCAGCAATTTGTACAGATTGATAGCCAGTTATTAAGCAACAATATGGCCTATTTTTATCAGTTAAATATCTATATTGTTCATCTATTAATTTTCTTTTATTTCGGCCTGCTTCTTCCCTAGCTGCACCATTTAATAAAATTATCATTGCCTGCCTTCTAATGGCTCCTGATAGCCCAATATCTTCACATAAATGGCTTTGCATCATTCCAATAATTAAGATGTCAAATTTACGGCAATTTAGCAGTGTCTGAAGTATCAGTTGAGCCTTAGAAAGTCTCTTGGTTTTGTTTTGTTTATCATGCCTTTCTAAATAGCTCCACATATCATTTATTTCATCAAAAATACAAATTATTAAATGAGAAGAGCCAGAGCTATTTCGACGTCGCTCTCTCTCTTGGTCTAGCGATAACAAGCATTTATAGATTTGCTCGTAATCACTAATTACTCTGTTGTACCCCATACCTCCCCAATCATTCTTTTTGGCATGGGAATCCAGAACAATTATTTCAGATTTATAAGCGTAAGAAATCTTTGGTACTATGAAGCCAGCAACTACAGAAGTTTTCGCACTTCCTGGCTCCCCACCAATCAGTAAGCAATTTTCATTAATTATCTGTTCCCAGTCGTATTTTTCCAGGTTTTGAGAATCAACAATAGTATCAGTAGCTTCCACATCTACCACTTCAGGTTCATTAGGAACTAGTGTTAATAATTCTGCTTTAACTGCTAACTCAAATTTTGATACTTCTGCATTTTTGAGAATCACCTTGATTTCATCTTCTGGAAATCTTTCAAATGCTTTACTCATAGATGTTTGAGCTAATACCATACCTCCAAATGATGAGGCAATCGCTCCTAAGTTTGTTTGTTTGCTATGCAGGGCAATCAGCAAACAACCTGTACTACCCAACAGATAAATTAGAGGATTGTTAACCATGTTCCTATTCCTCCGATTAGAGTGCCTAATAAAATGCA
>Ga0209404_10001026_pt1 | contig 19990 bp, 8 predicted proteins | sample TroAtlMetagenome_2_FD_187447 | JGI IMG/M metagenome (GOLD analysis project Ga0209404, IMG submission 187447) | Marine eukaryotic phytoplankton communities from Atlantic Ocean - Tropical Atlantic ANT8 Metagenome (SPAdes) (version 2) | ecosystem: Environmental > Aquatic > Marine > Oceanic | place...
AATCTTCTTCTCTTGCATCGTTATCTTCGTCACGTGAATCTTGGGCGTTTCCCTTTCCGATAAGATTAATCTTCGCGTTGCGAAGCTCTTTAGAAAATATAGATTCACCGTCTTTATCATAATCTGCTGCCGACTCAAACATCTGATATGTTTCATCTTTTCTCTGATATTGTAGCTCTCGATGTTCTATGAAACCTTGAATGCTTGACGATACAGCTGTCCTCAGATTAAACAACTTGCGTCCATCTGGCAGTGTTGGGTGTCCATTCTCGTCAAGATGGTTCCAGCAGTTAGGATTTTGAAACCAGTGACATTTCTGTATGTATTCACCCAGAAAGCATACATCCAAGTCTTTAGGCACATCAACAATCATGTCGCATTTGTTTACTTCTATAGTAGCATCCAAGTTCGTTCCTTCTACAAATGCTATTTCTATTTTCATTCTATTGGCCTGTTGACTCAGTTGCTTGGGTTTACAACGGACCATGAATTGTTCTACTTTCTCTTGAGAGAACCACGGTAATTGGTCCTGCCCTTCTGGTTTCTGTCTCAACTTTGGTTTTTTAATCTTTTCTTTGAGAAGTAAACCGGAGTTCATCTCCGAACTCATACCTCTGTATACCGTTGGAAACCCAGCTGTGAGCCTCTCACCCATGTATTCTATCTTGGAGACCACAACAGTGTTAATGTCGGGGTCCATCTTCACTTCGTTGTAACGTTTTACCCTTTCCTCTAATGCAAGTTGCTCTCCCGGGTCCAGGTCATCGTAGTCTGGCCATTCCAATTCCATATCTTGTTCAAATATAGGCACTGAAATAACCTTTCCCAACATATCTTCTTCTATGTTGATTGTTTCTGGCCATGTGGGTGTTGTAAACCATTTCTTAGTTAACTCAGTTACAGATTGTATACTTCCTATCAATTCAGCCTGGTCTGGAATGAAAATATCGAGCAGTTCCTTGGTAGTAACCGGTTTGATATTATTCTTCACCGCTGAGATGAATTCAGGCAGGGTGATGTCATTGGGGAATTCCATGTTCATCTTTATGGGCCTGCCAGGTGGAACTACAGTGAATCGCGCTTTAAGACCAGCTCCAGACGTTGCCAACGAAGTACAATTGTACTTGGCACGTATACGTCTCACGTAATCCGCGTATTCTTTCGTCGCTTCATCTTTGGCTTCTTGTTCAACTGCGCCAACCTGTTCTTCCACCAGTTTACACCATCTTTCTATTTTTTTAATATCATCAGGATTCGGTGCGAAATTGCTACCGTACACAACGCCACCTTCCATCCTAACTCCGCCAGGACCAGATGCGAACACTGGTAGTTCTACCACTTGACCAGAGCCTGCTATTCTAGTCTCAATGGGGCGTTTTGTCGTGCTAGAAGAAGTGCCTGTGGAAACCTGCTCCGATTGAGGGTCGTACACCGCCCAAGGGCCACCGCGCCCATCACGCCATAGGGCTGTATAAGGCCCGTTCATGTCACCACCTTCTGTTGGGTCTTTTTTATTGAATAGTATCATAAGATTCTCTTTCCATCCTTTCCCATTGGCCTTATCCAAGCATGCTATTACTAAATTTCTTTCTTTACCGTACAGTATTTTGGTTGCCTCTTCCTTCTTCTGACGCTTTGCTCCTCCTTCTCCTTTACGTTTGCGTATTAATGGATGGTCCAGATTAGGAAGCATCGGTGTTGGAAACAACACTTGTGGTATATTTTTATCAAATTCGTATGGAATAGACTTGGTTTTATCCTTGTATGGTCTGCTTTCTAGATAAGATGCCACATCATGCATGTGAAGCTCCAAGGACCCACCACCATGACTAGACTGGCCAGGAGCATGGGTTTCTGCTCTGCCAAATGGTTCGTACTTCATGAGAATGTATTTGTGTTTATAAGCGGACGCATCGAAGTTGAGGGCCTGGGTGTCCACATGCTTTGGTATTTCACCGAAAAACATATTTTTGACTAGTCCTTCTTCACCATATTCTACCACTTCTTGTCCAGCGTATTGAAACTGCTGCGTTGTGTGTATTTTTCTCGTTTTGGGTATTGCTACCATGATTCGACTTCCAAACTTCATTGTACACTCAGAACACTTAGCAGTGTTAGGTGTCATGGTTACCGTACCGTGATATTCCTGTCCGCCACACTCATCCATATAATTGTCAGTATTCTGAAACGGTGGGACGGGGGACTCTGTAGCATGGCCAGACAATAGAGCACGCCATTTAAACATAGGTATATCCTTGTACCATTCACTGGTACCACTTGCATGTTCATGGTTCGCATAGCCACAGACTGTTCGTTTATGATTTTTTCCAGCGTTGATAAACCAACGCCGGTCGTTCCCGTTAGTGGCTGTTGCGGGGGCACACCGTACTGCCTCGTCCACCGCTAGAGGTATAGTAGTAGCCTGTTCTTTGGTAATAGTACCAGCCATAAACATATTCTGTCTGAGCTCCAAGAATTCCCTTATAGTAAGCTGTCCATTACGGAAAATCACTGCCGCGCGTGTCCCCTCCGGTGATGTGATGTAGCTCATCTCCTGGTCCAAATTAATAGCTTTGTATTGCCAGCTTGTGCCGCCTTGGCCTGGATTCTTAATAACGCCGTCGTATAGACACGATAAATGATAACAATGGGGATGGTCTTTGTTCTTGGAACAACGCCCTAGAAATACAGTAGCCCCTGGCTCGCTACATATACCACACTTAGTAAAGGGTATCCCTAACGCAGTTTCTGCTGTCTCATCGGGTGGGACCTCCATTTCTGATAACTCCGGATGTTGACTCATTACATGTTTAGTCAACTGTTCTTGTGACCAGTTGGGTGATATCAAACCTGTATTTATTTCTGGCAAATTCCTCCAGAAATCGTACATCACACCCATCGCATCCTGTACTCTGTCAGAGTTATTAATCTGTGTCGCTCTAGCAGCAGTAAGCGTTTCAACCTTACGCCAGAGACCCATAACCTCATAGTCTTGTGCATCTATTGGTGCCATCTTTACCAATGGAATACCGTCTACGCCTTCTTTCTGGAAACCCTGTTCGTCTAATATAGCGACAGGTTTGAAACTTTCTCTAATAGGTATATCGGTCTTTTTAAACCCGTTGATTTCATACAGAGCTACCAAGTCACCGAAGAAATTGTCCTCATACAACCTCCAATGTGGGTCGTATTGATTCTCTTTGCTCAAAAACTTTTCATCTGCCCCCAGATTATCTGGTAGAAATAAACCAGCCTTCGATTGGTCTACGCCGTGATACGTGCACAGGGAACCCATGCCCATCAATTTACCATAGTTTTTGCGTAATACCTTTTCACATTTGAGTTCAAACTCTATCTTAATCTTACCAAAGTTCAGGTTCAACTGGTTCTTATTCTTTACCTGATACAGATAGAAGAAATTGCGAACGTATACATTATCCTTGTATATGTAAGCCGGTTCTATCCCTGGTAGAGTAATCTTAACATTAAACAATCGGCGTACATTTTCCCAATGAGGAAGCCGCCGAAGGTGTGTAAGTCCTATCGTTTCGGGAAACCCCGCTGTCTGTAAACTATAGTCGCTACGGCCTGTTATTCCTATATTAACCTTGCCTTTAAACCCTGAATAATTGTCCCACACGCCTTCAATCAAGTTCTCCACAGAAGATTTGCCAACCAATAACACATCTGCTGCTAATTGGTTCTCTCCTCTCAGGTTTCTGTCTCTCATGCGGTTTGTTACTACCCTGTACCGTTTGTATATGATATTGTTAATGATATTGAGAAGACCTTGAACGCGAAGACGTGGGATGAATAATTCAGCATCCCAGGTAATCTCTACATCTGTAATACGAAAGAATTTTACGTCGGAAGGTTTTGCTCTCCAGTCAATACCCTTGTTGAAAATGTCTGGGAATTTAAATATATGAGAAATGAACTGCTGTGATTCTTCTTGATAGAGAGCATTGATTTGTTCGTAGAAACGTGTATTTCTGGCTTTCTTTTCATTAGCAGTATACCCAGTAAACAATTGTTTGGCATCAAGGTTTTTAGTGATGTACGTGCTAGACCTTGGCCATTTACCTCCACCGTTTTGTCCAACCGTAGTCGCCAATCCAGAACCTTCCCATCTTAGGTAATGGAATCTACCTTCCAACGGGAGTGCGTATTTTTCTTCCGGATGTGCATCAGCCCTTTGGTTCAACGTTGCTTTGAACCATTTGTTGGCTATGTCCATCTGATGGCATCTCCTTGAACGTGTGAAATGGTTCAGTAGGTCTCCAACCCTGCCGTAATTATCTTTATTCAATTCGACCTCAATGTCTTCATTTGACAAATCCCAGAAGTCGGCTTCCATCTTACCAGGTGTACCTGTTACGTCTGCGTATGGTTCCGCACTCTGGAATGGGCCTACCAACGAATTACCTTCGATTGATTCATACTGTTCTGGTGTCAGTACACCGCTGTTTCTAAGATGTAGGTCTCTAGCCATTGCGCTGCTAGTGCCGGCTGGCATGGTGTTCAAAGCTCTTATTAACTTTTCATACTGTGACGTCTGGTATTTTCTCCAGTCTTTCTGTATCTTTTTCGCACTGCGTGGTACTTTACGGTACACATCATGTGCTAGAGTATCCAAGTTGCGTACATATTTGAAGGTATTACGCATGATATCTTTACGTGCATTGTGTAGCTCTTCGGTATCCCTGAGGTGGTTACCTTCTACCTGACCAGCAACTTCTTTCTGAGTGAAGGTCATACGCGCTTCTAATGCTTTGACATCCAATGGGTCAGGCTGATAGCGGGATAGTAGAGCTTCAGGGTTGGACCTTTTAACCTTATTAAATGCTGACTGTCCTATCAAAATGCTATTTTGCAAACAAAATTGCCCATCTGCGTCCCAAAAAAACCCAGCGCGTACAAGGATGTTATCCCGTGTTAATCTGTTACGATTCTGTGGCTGATACCTATTCCAATCTAAATATGGCACGCCTTCGGATGCTTTCATTTGGTCTGGTTTGATTCGTAGCAAAGTGGGTTTAAATGTTTGTTCCCATGAGCTCGTTGGTATCTGTCTAGTATTGGAAAGGTAAGGACCAACTGCCGTGTTCATGAATATCTCAACAGCGTTATACTTTCTACGTTGCTGTGGTTCGAGAGTGATTTCCATATTGAAATTTATACACTGGGTGCTTTCGAAACTTCCCAATTTCATCAATTGTACCGGGTGCATAAAGTTTTTCTTTAAATGTGACCCAACACTCTTGTTTAGCTCCTTCACACTTAGTTTTTCCAATACGAATGTCTTACCAGATACATTCCTGAAATACTCATCCATTTGACCCATTGGTATATGAAGTGAACCATTGGTGTACGCTTCTTGTTGTGATGATATTCTCACTTCTGCCACCCTAGAGTCACGAACAGACAGACGAAATGAATATACTTGTTGACGTAGTGATGCTATTGTTGTCCCGTCTCCAATGTTTAATTGAGCCCCAAACTTGTTACCAATCACATACAGAATAAAATCCCACAACGATTGCTTTAAGTTCATCGATTCGGCCTGGCCTGCTTCTTGGAGTATCAAGGCATTCAGGGCCTCTTTAGGTAAGGTGTTAGCATGTGCTATGCTATTCTGACCTATAATAATATTCTGATTGGGTACGTATAGCTTTATGAGAGCTATACACTTGGCTTTATCGATAGCCTTGTTAGAGTCTGCTAGAACACTATGTATCATAGAAAAAGTCATTTGGTTTGGGTATTCTGCCAGCAATTTTTCCGTTATGTTCATTCGTGAACTTACCAGTTCATCGGTATGGTGTTGCGCGTCTGTTATTTCACTTATTTGATTCATATGAACACGGAAGGTTTCCAACGAATTAGACGATAATATATCCTTTTTACCACGGGTTGATTCGTATGTCCTTGTGGTACCGATATGTATTTCTAGATACGTGTTATCGTTTTGGAGTTGTTTGATGGCTGGATAAATATTACAAAAGTCGCTGCCCTCGTCATTCATCATGTCATGCCTGGTTTGTTCGCCCTTTGCATTCATGCCAACTACGTGAAGTTGAATAATATCCAAATCTTGTGCAGCACAGTAGGGAGGCTCGCATGGACCTTCGTAATTTCCATACGACATTTCATCAATGATTTCCTTTATGTATTTCGGGTAACCGTACATTTTGTACGTGTTCGGCTCTCTACATACAGATTTAAATACCAGTGAACGAGGGTCCAGTCTCATCGCCCAAGATTCGTACTTCTGGAAAGTTGCGGCTGTCCCCCGCTTGTCATCGTCATTCTCGCCAAGAATTTTCTTTTTTAGGTCCTCTATTTGGCTGGCCCAATATTCTTTCGCTGTCAACCCTTTCCCGGGTAGTTTCATCTGGTCATCATAAAGATGTTCATACTCTCCCATAATTTCGAATATGTTAACTGTCTCGTCAAAGTCCCCCATCTCCATCAATTCTTGTCTTAATTCTTTCTCGAGAAAAGCTTCGATATAGTATAGGGGTCTACCTACAGGGTCTAAACAGCGCAACCCTTGCTGTTTACGGAACGCATCATTGAGTAGAAATCCCCATTCTCTCTGGGAATTCAGCGCGTATGTCATGGGCCGGTCAGGTGTATCTTCCGGAATAAATGCGGTAGGAACATATATAGTCTTGAAGTATTTATCGTCAGATTTCTCTTCGCTCACTGTAATGCACACAGACTTTGGTTTGTATTCGATAAACAGTGCCGCACTCCAATCGACCATGTGTCCAGGTCCCAAATCGCTCTCCAGGTCTTTCTCAGGGTTAACATGTTCATCTTCTATAGAGTCCCAATATTTACCGGTCGCGCATCTTCGCCAGTGTTCTTGCACTCTAGGTTTTATAAACGCATTGGTATCTTTATCAGTAAGATTAAAGGTCATACTGGATACGGGTTGTGTTCTGTTATGACTACGCAGTTCAAAGCCGTATATTTCTGGCATTACCTTGACAGCGGACCCGTCAGCGTTGTGTAGTGTACCACCTTTCCCAGTTTTCATGTATTCTATATAAGGATTGGCACCGTATAGCATCTCATCCGTCATACGTAAGCGATACTTTATGTCGTGTAGGTGGTGTTCTGGTCCTTCCAGAACCGCATATTTAGAACGATACAAAATCACTTCATAAGCATTTGTATTCTCCGTGGTTGCTACACGTGAGCCACTATCCAATTCTCCTGGGTCGTTTACACCGATGGCAGACAGAACAAAATAAGCATTGGTGTCCATGTTTTCCCTACTACCAAAGAGAGGGGTATCCCTGCTCCATCGTACCTCCTGAGGAACGGGGGAACTGAGTTGGTTTGCCACATCCAAGTTTCTTTTCTTACGCAATCCCAGTGTTAAGTATCCCATCTCGTCGAGCTTGGTTACTGTACGCCCCTTTAACTCAGAGGCCATACGCTTTACGAATTCAATAAGGCGCCCCTGTACTGCATATTCAATGGTGAAGAAGTTGGTTTCATCACCTTTGAGCCGTGCGCATTTTATGTGGTATGCTGGTTCTTGACCAGTGCTCCCTCCCCATGGGTCCCCATCTTCGTCCCTATATTCGCAGTTGTTATTGAGTATAGGATGACGAAACCAATTGTTGAAGTTGTTAGTGTCGCGTTGGCTTTTTTCACCATCATCATGTATATTTAGAGGTGTTTTGAGTGAAGCCTTCCATAGATTATTTTTCGTCCGCGCTTTCACAGAACCGGGTTGAAACATCATGTGGGCATATCGATACTTTCGAAACACTGTATCATCCAATACGAAGGTGGGCGTTGAACCTACAGGCCAATTGATTACATTTGACCATTTAACAACACCCTTAACCTCACGTCCAACTCCGTATGAATATATATTGGTTACTTTAAAGGTGATACGTGAAGATTTGAAATCTAGTTCCTTTTTATCTTCTGACCTCTCAGTCTCATCACTAAACGGCTTTCCGTCTGGTGACTTTAAAAATGTATCCCATTGTGCTAAAAGCGCCGCATCTTGTTCTGGGTCGGTCGTGTCATCAGGACGTCTTAATTCAGGAAGCCATGTACGGTAGATTACAAGTACGTCACCTACTTCATAGGGTACACTTAGAAATGGTGAATAGTTCTTAGGCATATTAAGTTAAATAAGATTTAGTTTATACTATTTTTTACGTTTCTTCTCCTCTAAATTTTTAATGGTTTCTATATAATAATCCACGTCTGGCCAATCGTAATGTTTATACACATAAGCGCCTGCTACAAATCCTACTGCGAATTGCCACATATGTTTAGTGTTATCATCGCTATATAGTATTGTATAGCACAAACCGGCAGCAGTTACCCGCTGAAAAAAATAAATAAGGGAAACTAATATTGGCATCCATACACTGTGTATCTAAATATAACAGGTCATAAGAGGTTTCATCCTCAAAATAGCTAACCTCATATATCAATTGGTCATCTGTTGCGCTAATCGGTTCTAAATTGTACGACTGATTCTTACACGTATGACCCATTGCTAGCACGGTTGGGGTTTCTTTATCATCCATGTTCAAATCTGTAGTGTACTGTTGCCATGCTACCAACGTCATACTGAGAAGCATTACCGCTATGGTTACCATCGTACAAGTACGACAACACCACTTAAACGCTTTAGGGTCACACGGTTCTGTCTGTTCTTCCTTCTCGTGGTTCAAAGGAATAGTTTCGAAAGTGTCATTAGAGGCAAATTCAAACATAATAATATATAGTTTAAGTCTTTAATAGGTTTTATTTGGGTCATAGATGTCACTGTCATCGCTATCATAGCCCACATTGTACACGGGACCATTACTCTCATCGTATTCGGGAGACATTGGTGAATCCGGAGCATCAGGATTGTATCCTGGCGATGTTGGGTGATACTCAGGGCTCGTTGGTTTGTTAGGGTCGTAGGCCGGCGATGTTGGCCTGTTGGGGTCGTAGACCGGACTAGAAGGTCTGAGGGGGTCGTAGGTTGGTGAGGTTGGTACAGGCGGTGCGAAACTTGCCATGGTTGGTGGAGCAGACCAGTTCATTTGTGGAGCAGCAAACGGGTTACCAGGGTTAGCAAAGGAGTTAGCTGGTAAAGCCCACGGGTCTGGTGCTGGCGCTCCAACTGCTGCCATAACATTCTGCTGGTAAGGAGCGGCGTGTTGTTGTTGAGCCCACATAGGTGTATTCATCATTCCGCCCATAATAGGTGGTTGCAACATTGGTATAATTGGTTGCACAATTTGCTTGGGAGCTGCTGCTGCGAAAGGATTGTGTGGTTGGTTCGTATCAAACTGAAGCCATCCATCGTCGTCATCATCAGAATCCTCTTCCGCAGCTTCCTGTACCAACTTCTTATACTCTTCCGTCTTGAAAACGTCTATGTCAGCAGTACCTATCTTTGGCATGATACCCATCAATATTTGTTCCGATACGCCTGTCAAAGGGTCAGACTTGTGTTTGGTTGCGGCATTTAACAATACTTCTACGGGCTGTTCGAAGGTAGCACGGGCTAGAGGAGACTTGTTCTCGTACTTGGCAATGCCATGTCTTGTTGTGGCAGTAATATTACCACTGAATGTCATACGAGATACCATAACTTGGTAGTGTCTACAACTGACATAAGAACCATCAAAACTAAGCACGCGGTGGCATTGTTGATACAGTGTCTTACGTGCCGCTTCAATACCAAACTTTTCGAGGACATCGAATGGATGATTCGAGTTGACAGTGGTCACGCATACATAGTCTAGCTTTAACTTGTATAGCTCGTAGATGTTAGTACCTACCGTTTCAACGGTTAGTTTACCATCTTCCAAGCAGGGTTCAGCTAGCTCAATGTTTGGCACGCCACGAACATGGCAATTCATCAAACGATTACGAAGCACAGCACAGCTATTCTTGTTGTTCTTCTTGCCATAGTTACCAATGTGTATCACACTATTCCCAACGGGGTCATATGTGTATGCTATATTAATTCCCTTGGTAAACTTGTTGTATAATGCCTTCAACACTTCCTCAAACTCTATTTGATATTTGATAAGGCGTTCAACCGGCACTACCAGTTTCACACACCAGTTACCTTCTGGAGCAATTCGTTTGAACGGAACGTCTGGCATCAGATAATACATAGGATGCGCTTTTGCAAAGTGAATGAGTTCAATGGACGTATCCGAAACCAGGTTTCGCACGATTAGGTGAACTATTTTGAAGGATATCTCAACGGCCTTATCGATTTCACCGGGCCCTGTGGCATTAAAAATAATGCTACAGTTGGGAGTCTTCGGCTTGTCGCTCGCATTGATGAGTTCTTCGAACCTGGGAACACCCATCGAAACGTTTTTTGAACTGATACCAGCATGATGGAAGGTATCTAGGGTCATCTGAGTAACAGGTTCACCTAGACTCTGCGCCGCTAGCGTGCCTACCATTTCTCCAGAACCAATGAGTGTACGCTCATATTTCTCTTGGAGATGTGTCAATAGAGTCATGACATCCATGGAATTCAACCTGTAATAGGTAGACAGTCTCTTGGCAGCACAGGTTTGTAGTACAAGAGCCCACACCAATATGTTGCGCTCTTTAAACCATGTTAACACACCCTTGGTTAGTGACCATACTTCGTCTGGCGTCATATGCACTTCAGTAGTACCAGACATCAGCCTCTCTGCCTGTCTTCTGACATTGAAGCAACTAGATACCTGTTTTAAACCGGTATCCCTGATAATATCCCGCGCTTCTACTACCATTTCAAACTCTTCTATGTTACCCCAATCGTAGCGGTCTATTATCTGGCTGTCTGTAAGCTGAACCAGTTCAATACCATTAAACTCAAGCGGTTGACCGTCAAAGCCGTCTTCTCCATATTTGAACTGTATGATAGCCCCGTTTGCGTCTCGAACACTACCATCCCATTCGGTCTTACATGTTTCCATCGCTTTAACCAGCCTGCGTTGAATATACCCTGTAACAGCTGTGTTGATAGCAGTGTTGATTAAACCATCACGGCCAACGATGGCAGAGAAAAAGAACTCTGCTGGGTTCATTCCTCGCATGTAAGGGTTGCGTACCATACCCAATGCTTCAGGAGATGGGTCATTTGGCTTGAAACAAGGCAGCGTTTTATACCCTATGGAAGCTTGTATACGTTTACCGCTGGAGTTCTGTTGACCAACCATTGCCATGATTTGTAGAATGTTCATCATGGAGCCTTTGACACCACACTTTACCATTCGGTACAAGAAGTTGGAACGGTCTAGCGTGTCCGCAGCAGCTCTACCCATACCATTACGGGCAGCATTTAACCGATGGTTTATCTCATGTTCCTTGGTTAGTGCTGCTGCTTCTGTAACCGCTTCTTGATACTCACGTTCTATTTCTTTCTGTACGTCTTCCCCGGCAATGAAATCAGATACACCGATAGAGAATCCCTGTTCGGCAAACCATCGATGTACACCACGCTGTAACTTGTTAATAAAGTTGACAGTGGCGTCAGGACCAAAGTCTAGCCATATAATATGTATAAGCGAACCTTGTGACCTTCCTAGTGTCTTTTTACCGAACTGGCCATAGAGGACTTGTCCATCATGAATACACACATTGTTCAACTCCTCGTCGGTTACGGGTTTTCTGGTCTTGTACCTCAGTTTGTCTGGCATAATCATACTCAGTGCCTGTTTCCCTGTCCACAGTGGGACCGGGTGGCATATAGCTGGTATAGGTATATCCATGGTATCCGTTTCCATCATCCAATCAAACAATTCCGTCTTGTTGAGAAAAGAATCACCATGACTCAGTTCGGACGTACCAAGAAAGCCATCCATTACTAGAGACATAACAGGGCGATGACTCTGTGGTGTCACTATATTATGTTTGACTGCCATGATATTTTCTGCCTCTGCCCTAGCTTCAATCGTTTGGAGAGCATGAAAATTCATCTCGTCTCCATCAAAATCTGCGTTGTACGGAGTGGTACACGATAGATTAAGTCTGAATATCTTACCAGGCATGATACGTACGTAGTGTGCCATGATAGACATCTTGTGTAGAGACGGTTGTCGGTTGAATAAAGCTATATCACCATTCTGTAGCTTACGTTCTACCTTCCACCCGATTTGTAGCTGAGGTTTGTTGAATCGTAGGTCGAGACGCTTACCATCGGCTCTCACTACAAATTTAACCGTACATTCACCATCTTGACGCTTGGCATTGATAATATCTTGCCAGTGTGCCATGTTGAACGCATGTATATTTTCTGTAATGGTAAGAATATTGGCCACATATTCTGGAACACCAACTTCATGCATACCCATCTTCGCATCTGGTCCTACAACAGAGCGAGCAGTAAAGTTTACACGTTTACCCATACCATTCCCACGTATACGACCATTCTTGTGGCGTATTCTATCACCAATACAAGTCACCTTGGTATTGATTTTGTTCTTACCCTTGTTGGAGCGTGAGCGGTAGATATAACCGGCCACAACTTCTTGTTGTTTCTTTAATATATTTTTGATTTGTGACGGATGTTTGATAGTCTTCATATGTTTCTGAACGGTATTGTTCATGCGTACAATACGCAATAGTGTGCGAGTTAAATCATCTTCACCGCGTATTTCATCTCCTCCAATGGTAGGTGAAGGTCTCACACAGTTAGGAGGGACTGGCAAGACTTCCATGATGGCATGTCCTGCTCCGTGGTCTTTGATTTTCTCTAGAATCTCTACTGCGTCACAAGGCAACAATGGTTTACCTCCTACTTGTATGTACCATTGGTCATGTTTCTGTATAGGAACTTGAACAGAGCCACAATTCTCACACTTTTTGTCTTTCCGTTGTGTGTAATTTTTGGCGTGTGGTTCGAAGCAAGAGAGGCATACCGACTTGAGAGCTTTAATGAGTAGGTGCACCCATCCAGGGTGGTATAGTGGAGTGGCTAGCTCCAGGTATCCGAAATGGCCTGGACACATCTTCCATGTCTGCGTACATGTTGGGCATGTACCTTTGCGAGCAGTGATACCCATGCGCGGGTCACGTAGACCACCTTCGGATGGTTGCTGGTTATCATAGAGTTTAGGGTTGGTTATTTCTACCACCGCAAACTTACGAATGTCGTCAGCAGACCATGGTTCGAACGATAGTCCTGTGATATTCGCATCACGGAAGAATGTTACCATTTGGATTTAGGATGGATGTTATTATTTATGTCGAATATTATATACATATTCTAATTGTTAAGTAACATCCATGAGTAAAACAAATATGGCTTACTACCGATTGGACGAAGCGATAGCTATCTGTAAACCTACTGAGCATGTATTAGCATGCGATACCACTAAAGGCAATGGTATGGTCGGTAAGAAATTCTTTATCTGCCCAAACCTATGGACACAGTTAGGGGATTCGACCTTCAACCGTTTAGTCCATGAGAACGGTCCCCATTTCTATGAGATTCTACAACCAGACCGGGCCACACGCATCTTTATGGATATAGAAACCACCAACGGTGTACACTCTAAAGTAAAGGCAGGCGTTGATGTCTTGGTAAAAATGATTAAAATGTGGATGGAACACAAAGGAATACCAGATGTACAACCCTTGCATATTTTAGATTCGAGTAATGAGAAAAAATGTTCTTTCCATGTTGTTGGTGGACCATTGCTCACCAATCCATACCATGTAGGTGCACTTGTTAGGCGTTTAACATGTTTTATATATTCAGCAAGATATGAGGAAACAGAGCAACCATTTGACTTCGAAACTTTGTTTGACAACGACGGCAACTATATCGTGGATGAACAAATTTACACGTTGAACCGACAATTCAGGTTGTCTAAGATGAGCAAAATAGGTTCCGACCGGACTCTCAACGGGTGTACAACTCTAGAGTCTGTGTTGCAAAACGTGGAGCCTTCCTTTGTTGAAGGTGTTGATTGTCTCGAGATTGATGAGTCAGCCCCGTCTTCTACTTCTAAGAAAGCAACGGACCTATTCAGTAAAGTGGACGATGGATGGGTTCGAGTTGCTGGTGTTGCTATGACCATGAGTAAAACAAAAGCTAGTCTTCCTCAGTCTTTATGTAAGATACGGCTGTGGTTGGATAGTTGGATGGGCCATGGGCGTATAACGGGTTGTAGTTTTGATATTCTGAGAGGTACTTATCTATTGAATACCACTTGTAAGAAATGTTGGATATCCAATCGTATGCACAAGTCCAATCATACATGGCTGGTTGTCAACCCCTGGCAGCGTGAGTGTATTCAGAAATGTTTTGATGAGAATTGTGCCCGGCAACACTATGTGATACCCGTCCCACCAGACTACTGGAGCACTTGGACTTCGTATATGGATAAAGATGTGGACATTGGGAGATGTTGAGCTCTGGTCCCTGACTAGTTAAAACACACTATATATTACTATTCCTAACTTGAATAAGACGATGATAAACTGTAGCCCCCTAAACTCTATTTACGGTGATGACATCCCCTCCGATTTACAAGGCGCTTTGAAGGATTTGGAAACGCAGCTCAACAAACAGAAAGACCACGTGGTCGCTGTATCCATATTGCCTAACTGTTCTGTCGATTACGACAGGACTATTCATTTGCAAAAAACTCTTAGCGATAAAATTACATGGGTCTTGCAAGGCGTTTTAGTCACGTTGAAACCCGAATATAAGTTGTCCTATGCTGATGCGATTTGGTTTCACCCTGAGATGGCCAAAGGACGTTCAATATTTAAAATTGACAAAGAAATTAGCAAAGAACAATTAAATTCGATTAAAGAAATTCACCACATCGACGGTGAGTACGACAAGGCTAGCCCGGCCGCATTATCCCCATTTCATTGTGATATCGGCGAGTACAACGCTGTTTCAATAGACGATATGGGCTTGGAAACGGAACAGAAACACTTAGTAGTGAATGCCTCGATGGAAGCGTTGACTTACTCTTTATGGACGCAATATCTTATGACAGGCGAGAACGTTGGTAAGGTATACGAGAATTGGACGACTATGGACATGGGTAATGGTAAATCTATTATGGACACTGCTTCTCATGTACGTAACCAGATTGCTAGAGGCGTTTTAGGAGCAACTGAAATGGCTGTGAACGACGCACGTGTGTATACCGACGAAGTAAATGCTCTTTATTCCGATGGTACGTCAGTTTATTTCTCCAACCATGCAATCAAAACACCAAAGGAAGACGGAGGTAAAATCTTGGTGCACATGTCCGCTCTAAGTGGTTACGAGCTTTACTCTGTAGAGAGTGATGAACTTTTCATCCCATCCAATATGGGTTTATCATCCAAAACGTTTAATTGGGACGATATGAACAAAGCACAACGAAAGCGTATCTTTAGTGACTGTCTATGGGAAGGCAATGAAGGTTTCAATACCTACGTGTTAAAACCACCAGGCCTGTTGGCAACGAAGAAGAAAGCATTCGAAAATAAGTACAGTTTGTCTCAAGGTACCAAACTACGCATGAAACGTGCAAAATTCTCAAGTCAACCAGTGCGCGACTTTATGGAAATTGGTAAATTGCTCAAACTTACCCCATTGGCAGAACACTTGGACGGCTTGGACGTGGAGCATATACAGCGCAAAGGAAACAACATTTCCATCCCACTGAGTTTAGATTATAAACCGTTCGGTGATTTGATTGCTCAGTTTGAGTCGATTCAGAAAGAGAACCCAGGTTTTCAGTTGTTCAACGAAACACTGGTTGATGGAGGTTATATAAAAATCCCAAGAGAAATCATAAATAAACTTAACTAAAAATTAAATAGTGTTATTATATGCAAGCTTCCTTGTATTGTTGAACGCACCCGTCAACGTATTAAATGTTCTAAAATTCCTTGCTGACTTCTTATATTCCGCCGGCCCCAACATGAATGTGCTTGTATTATCTCTCCCCGTCTGCGCTACCTTTTTACGCAGCGCTCTCAAACACAATGTCTGCTGCTGTATCAACCGTTGATAATTTCTATCCAAATTATAATTTAAACCCGATAAGAATGCTGACATTTTTATTCTGATTGCAACCAACCGTGCAAAAAGAGTTCCACCGACAGAAACCATTAATTTCTCCATAGGAAGCGTTGGACCTATCATCTCATATGCCTCGTGAAGGTGCCCAAATATGGTCGGATTTAGATACACCAACCCCGACACCTCTGGGATGGTCGTCCATTTGTGTTGGAAAGCTTGCTCCGTGTTGGTGGTGTCGAGAGGGTCGCTGCTTGGATTAGTAATATCGCCCAATCCACCGCCGGTTGAAACGGCTGACCGTCCAGGTTCTTCTGAAGGTGTGTTCCACATATTTTCTAATTTTATGTTGGCGAATGCTGCCACTTTCATAAGGAATTGGTAGGATGGGTCGTTTCTTAACTGTTGTTTGTACGCTTCATGGCGGTGTTCCCACTCCCTGGTCTTCTTGTCAATAGGTGGGTAGTTGGGTGGCTTCAAGTCATCCATGCGTTTATCCCATGCCTCTTCCTTTTTCAAATCTTTAACAGGAGGCTCTTTGTTGTCAGAGTAAACGTCTATATGCGTTTCTCCAGGTTTTAAAACGCCTGCTGGTGCTAAATCATGTGTCTGCCAGTTTTGCATATTAATCATGATGGTCGGCCTTATATATAGAATCTTGCGCAGTTTGGTTTTCTGACGGTATATATTGGTTTACGTAAAGTGTATTATCATGAGCCGCATCAGTAGAAAAAACACAGCCGCATTAAAAAATACTTTAACCAAACCTGAAGAATCACAAGTTGACACCGTTATGGAACAAGAACCGGAGGAGCCTGCTCTTAACTTCGCAGAATCTAGTAAAAGCGAAGAGAATATCGCACGCGTAGTGTTCGAAGCCAATGCAACTGCTGACCAGTTGGCACGTGGTCATACCGTCCGTCTTGCTGGCGCAAAGGATATTTTCAAATCTGAAGACCCTAGCGTAAATTACGAGAAAGGTATCATTACCGGCATTAGTTGTAGTGCCGTCTATTCCGACTGTAGTGAGCCAGTCACTGTTTCTTTGAATTTGTTTAACACATCTGAACAGCAACCAAATGTTCAGAACGAACAGGGCTGGCTTCATGCACCAAGCCATACCGATTTTGGTTCACGCGCCGCCGTGGGTAGCAATGGCTTCAAAAATATGCTCAACGTATTGCCTTATGAAAAAAGTAGGTGTAACGTAGTGGCTTACAAACCTAGTGACGTAGCGAACGACCGCTATATCCAACAGTATGGCTCTTACAACAACGAAAACTTGTGGGATGGCGTTGTAGCGTTCCCTGGAGAGCAGTATTATTTGGTACACCAGGGGCACGTAGTCCTTAACGTTATTAAAAACAATTGGGAGCAATTGGGAATCAATGTAGACGATGAACATAGGTTCAACGGCACTTACGTACAAGTCCCAGCCCATGTCTTTGACCGCGTTATTAAGGACTTAGAAGCACAGGTTTTGAGCCGTATGCCGTTCACTAATTTGAACGATATCCGCGCTAATTTCACGAGCAAACAGGCGTCCAAATTTAACACCTCGCACGAGGAAGGAATTAACGGCCGTTACAAAGTTATGGTAGAATTGTCATTCCAATACCAATTCCCACCTACCGTTGAGAAAACCGAAGAGGAATAAGCGCAAGACGCCATCATAAAATTAAATCCTTTAAATCCTAATGTTTCTAATTTTTAATATAAATTCTAACTCTATACCCCTAGTATGTCCGAACGCAAACGAAAGCGCAGGCGTATCGAACACCCTGAGAAACAACTCCACCAAAATTTTATCGACAATTTAAGCGAATTGGAAAAGAATATAAAGGACTCCAACGCTGATATGTCGGACAACTTGTATAACTTTTTCTCCCAGTTCATACGCATCACTACCGGCTCCTTCTCTGAAGAGTTTAAAACCATGGTGCGTGAAGCTATTTATGAAGAATATTTCGACGATGACCCAAGACAGATAGCGGCAAGAATCATAAAACAGAGCGATGTTGAATGGCCTGAAGTGTTCTTAGGTCGTGTATATCTATCCGATATACGTAACTTTGTCGTGTTTGAACTATGGTCTCAACACCAACACGTGATAGATGCAAAATGGACACCGGGTAAAGGTAGAGGAGATGAAGCTCAAAATGAAGCATGGACCAATGCACTTGGGACAATAGGCGCAAAAATACAGAATCCCAAAGACAGTTCGCGACTTTCTAATTTACTAACCTGGATGCACTTTCTCAAACTCATACACCATGTCAAAGCGTATCTAAAACAAGAAGAAGGCGAATACGACTCTGGTGACAACCTCTACACCTTTAATACCATATCGGGAGCATGTCTACATAAATACAATAATGAGGGAATGCCGAAACTAATTTGGGAACTATTTCTAGACGTTTGGCACTATGACAATGTATCTTGAGAAATGTAAAATATGTTATGATAGGAAAGCCGATTATAAACTCCCATCCTGTACGCATGCTATCTGCTACAGGTGTTGGTGTAGAATAAATCAGGCGAGCATTCACCCACAATGCCCTTGGTGTAGAACAGTTCAGCATACCTCACAACTCCAAGGTTTTGTTGCCAGTTTCGCCCGGTTGGACCCAGTGGTACAGGCTCTTGTTGTATTTGGTATTTATAAGTTAGTGTGTGGGTAGTATTTAATATTACAAATAATAAATATTATGTCTAGTTTAGTTAAAGAACAATCTACTGATTATGTCCCTGATTTTGGTAGTAATCAAATCATGATGGAAATCTACCAAGCGAAAATGCAAGAACTAGAGGAATTAGAACCAGATGCATTTAAAGAAGTCATCCACGTAAAATTGGTTCGGGTCGTCGAGAAAATAGTAAACAGGATGTATCAAGAGGCACAAGAACCAATGGGTAAGTATGTCGAGGGTATTACTGCTGAGTTCCAAATCTTTAGTTGGTTTGCTTCCGAATGGGAAAAGCATGGAATCTCTACGGGTAAAACTCTACCTACACAACCACATTTTTTCGTTCAAGCTTTGATTGACCCAGACATCGGTCTATTCAAATATAGTGACAAATGCTATTTCCACCGAAAGGAGGGAGAAGAATGGAAACAGAACGTTTTTTTCATACACAAATGGGAGGATAGGGAAACGGGATACTCTGCCGCCGTGGCGAGCAAACGGTCCAATCTAACAGAAGTTTGGACCAATCATAAAGCTATATGTTTGTATAGCAGAGATAAAGGGTTCACACCCTTACCACGCGGTAAGCTGATAGACTTTGATTGGGGATACGAAGCGGCCAAGGTCCAGGGCGAGCCAGCATATGTATACATAGATAAGGAAAGAAAGAATATTTATAGAAATGTATTCGGCTGGAACCCTGAAACCTTTACGAATGATTTTCAAGAGATGTTGAAGGTACACCCTGAATGGTATAACATGGACTTGGTAGAGCTACAAAATATATTAACCGAAACGCTCATATTGTTTCACGAGCTCATCCACGTACTCACCAATACAGCACGCCAAGCAGAAGGCCAAGACCCTGAGTTGGAATTATGGCCCGCAATGCCACAAGATTACCCAGTGGAACAATTTACTGCCGATGATTGGCCAGATTTTCCAACAAAGAAAGCCGCAAAAAACTATATGGCAGCCCTTGGTGACAAAGATGAGGTTAAAAATTTTAAGAAGAGAGGCACAACAATATGGCCCTTCTTTACCGATGGCAATGGGCACGGTGTCGAGTTCTGTAACATGTATTCACTTTTCGCTGGTATGCGTGGTCAAACCACTCTATGCGCCGTGACACATGAGAAGAGGAAAGAGAGAATAAGACTACAGAAGAAATTACCAGGTGGACTCAAACGTGGGGAAGACCCTGATGGTTCAAGCAAGAAACCTCCACCACCCGAACAAACCCAGAAGCCGAAGAAGAAGTATGTACCTAAACAGGGGGAAG